>JGI20214J51088_10001841_pt1 | contig 14343 bp, 15 predicted proteins | sample WetSurMetagenome_FD_51088 | JGI IMG/M metagenome (IMG submission 51088) | reverse complement strand
AACTAACACCGATTTTGTAGATAATTTCTGAAATAGAATCCAAAAATATTTGGGAACGACCCACTAATCTTTTAAAAACATTGAAGTTGAAAGAATACCTGTAAAGTGGAAAACTATTGACAGTCAAGTAACGGGCTGGCTACTTGATTCGGAATATTTCAGGTCTGGAAATACGGCTTAAAATCTTAGGTGGGTTCATTTTTAAGTAGAAAAATTTGGTGGTGCGATTTTGAAATCTATCGAGAAAACGCTACATTATATTCTTGGCGGATGCCCACAGCGCAAAGTGTGTGGTTCCTCAAAGGATGAAAGCATAACATGTCTTTATGGTCCATACGAATACTGCGGAAAATACCGTTCAATAGGACAAAACAAGAACATTTGTTTGCAACATAATCATTAGCTAAAAATTTTTCAAAAAAAGCAAATTGTGATATACCATAAAATGCAATAAGTTAGAAAGTATATCTTGATATGAAATAATTTTAAATTAGAAAATTGCCTTGAAAAATTAGAAAATTTTTGGGTTAAGTGAAAATTAATGATTTCATAAAAAGTTTGAGTGAAATTTAACTGCGTTGCGCTAGCCCCTTTGGTTAACATAGAGGCAAAGTAATGCGAAAGAAAAATCAACCAAAAAAGTTATACGAATAGCGAGGCACGAAAAAAGAACCTGGCTAATTACTCGCAAGGAAGAAAAAAAGTCTCAGGCGTTAAAAAATATCTAAAAATCATAAACAGTAGAACATTAATGTTGTTTTCTAAACATATTCCGTTTTGTGAAATATCGCTTATATGCAAAATTTAGGGTTGTTTGGTTTAAGGTGTAGATAAGAATGGCCAATAAGCTGCATCGTAACCGAGCAGAACCCAAAGGGTATCTAGCCGAGTACCTTGCTATCTTGTTATTAACAATTTCAGGTTTAGACCTTCAGGCCGGCGTTCTTGATGCAGTTAAACTGGTTTGTTGGGGATGTGCAATTCTTCTTTGTTTTGCCATTATTTGCAATAGAATTGACATATATGGAACGCTATATAGGGTAAAAAGAAAGCAAGGGCTATGTATCATAGTTAGAGGCAACTATTCAAAGCCTCTTCCGTCAGGAAGGAAATCGGATCTTAGCAATAATTTTCAAGGATGACTCTAAATGGGCAAAAATCGTGATCGCTTAAGTATTTTGGCAGCCATATTGGAAGCTGCAAATTCACACGCAAACAAAACGCGAATAATGTCTGAGGCAAATTTAAGTTTCACTCTTTTGGAAAAATATTTAGATATGGCACTTAAAGCGGAACTTGTTTGTCCTAAAGAATACAAATATACATTAACTGAAAAAGGGCGAGAATTTCTAAAAAAATACAAGCATTTTGAGGTTCGGTACATTAGAGCTCAGACACTTCTTAAAACTCTAAACTCGGAGAGGGAGAAGCTATCTCAATCTTGCGATAATGCATGGATGTTTAGCGATAAAAGATCTGCTATTTCTGCAAATAGCAAGTTAACGCTAAATTCATAGACATCTCGCGATTTTTTCTATATGTCTTAATAAAATAAAAACAAACGAGCTATCGTCTGAAAGGAGTGCTGTTGTAATTGCGGATAGGAGAAACGCAGGTAACACCTAAATTTAGCGCTAAGTATGCAGAATCTTTTTGTAGCTTGCTTAGATCTGATCGTTTAGTAATTGAAAGCATATGAAGACTAAATATAAACTGGTCCTAAATCGTTAAAGGTTAAGGCGACCGTTATTTTCAGAGAAATGAAATCGTTCACAAAGAGAGAACTTCGGTTGAATAAGCAAGACAGGCCCCGTCAACATAAAATAAGAAACCCAACGCTAAGAAATGCATTTGTATAATGAATATTAATACATAAGTCTTTTATAGATTGCAAAACAGCATTTAGTCAGAAATAGCAAGAGCTATTCAGAACCCACAACAGAAGCTCATGTAGCTGCAAACTTTGAGGTAGCCAACTATAGAGATCGAATAGAGAAAAGANGAGGGGGGTAACTTGGCGTCTTAAGCCTGCAAGCTACATGGGCTTCTTCAATAGAAAACATTTCTGTTTCATATACGTCTGTAATTTTTTGGATAGACAAATGCTATTATTCCATTTTTCGAACTAATTACTAAATTATACAAATCCGCAGTTGGGACTTACATGGGAACAGAAATACGTCAATTTACATCAATCAAAGACATAATCGACTACGCAACAAACCAAACTTTACAGAACAAATCAGTATTCGAAGACTACAGTCAATGGCTTGGAACTCTGCTAAGAGACTTCGAGAAAGATCACAAAGATGACGAATGGTATAAAAAAACAGCGGCGATCCAAAAAACTCTGAAAAGCCAATCCAAACAACCCTCAACAAAGTCACCAAATGATAAGAAAGCAAAAGGGAAAAGCAAAGGTGAAACTGAATCATGCTGGGTCTATTCAGGGGAACTTCAAATATCGTTCGCTGACGAAGCACAAACCGAAATACTCTTTGAAGCAATCGAGAAAATTAAAGCTAAAATTCAAGAGTTCGAGAAATTTAAACTGGCAATTCAACAGCTGTCTCGTTTAGGTTTGGGAACAAGTGTAATTTATTTGGTGTATATTGAGGATGGTACACCAAAGAAAATAGTCCTAAAATCAAGAGGAGGCCCAAAAGCAGATGAAAGCTTCAACTTTGCGGCCGAATTTTCAGTTCCAGCTTTCGTTGATCAATAAACTTGGGTAGCAGGATATTTCGGTATAAAGTTAAATATCAAAAATGCAAGATATGTAAGAGAGGAATCAGCGGTAAACCCACAATATTTTGTTTCAGGAGTAATGGTTTCAATAAGTCTTAATAGTTTGCACGCTGAACGCACAGGAGAGTATACCTCCAAGGAAGAACTTTTTTTTGATGTTAACGCAAAGTTAGAAGAACAAAAAAGAGATACCAGCCAGGTTACCGTAAGTTTCAATTTGGCAATTTCCACCAAACCAAACGTTGTTAAGTACAACACAACCGGGCTGGTCACTTTAGCGGGAAAACCGGATGACATCAAAAAGAAATTAGAGGTAAATCCTAAAACACACATTCCACAAATTCTTTTCACTATTTACCAGCATGTATTCAATTCAATTTATATTTTATCTTCAAATCTAAACACGCCATATCCTCCGCCGGATCTTCTTCATCCAATGGCTGAAAAGATACAAATATTGTCAGCTAACACATCTAACTCAATTTTAACTGAAAAAGCAGAAACGAGTTCAAATACTACAGCAACCTCAGACCAAGGCGCAACTAAATCGCCATGATTTTTTAGCGATAGCGCGTTATTTCCCATTAATTGAACTATATATCGTTTTTTTGCATATCTTCACAGTTGAAATAACAATTAAATAGTTTTTAGGCCTGACATTTTCGAGAAGGAGCATCATTGTTATGGAGACAACAGTTGCAGCTTTATTGCTTGTTACAGCAAGTGTGATTCTAGCTTGTGTGGCTGTAAATTATGCGATAAATATTATCCAGGTCACCATGGATAATCATAACATGCCTGAAGTCAATAAGCTTCAAGACTACGTAAATAATTTATTAAATGAAACCCAAAGTTCAATCAACAGTACAGCAGCTCAAGTCCCAGAAATCCCACCCTCTTAGGTACTAGACTTATTTTGAATCTAGTTTTTTGATTCATAACAGCTAATATTAAGAAACGCTAATTCTTCAGAGAAGCTCAATGTCAACCATTAATACTAATGAAACACCAGGTGTAACTGCAGAAATATCTCGATTCGACGCTGAAAACGCAACTTCCATGACAATATCTTTTCTTGATAGACTCGGATACAAAGGCAAATGGTTACCTTTGAAAGTATCCCTTGATGGAGAATTATACGTTGTTGAAATGGCTCAACAAAAAAAGACAGCTAAAGTTCAAATAAATTCCTTAACAAAAGATGTAAAGGAGTATGAATTCCAAGAGAGCGAAACAGAAAACAAATCACCGATTAAACCTAAAGGTCTGATATTCTTGGTAGCTGTTATTGGCATGGCTGCTTTGTCGGCAAAGTTACTCGGGGTCTTTTAAGAAAATTAAGCTACTTTCTATAATGAAAAGAAATCAATCATCAGTGCGATAAGTTTCTAAGGCGTCGAGTCCCAGAGATCAATTATTTTTCTTCGCTTTATTTCGCCTTTAATCGATTGAATTTCGTGCAGAGTTAACAACGCCTGTCCATACAAACTATTGTACTCTCGAAGGGTTTCTTTCATTGAATTTGACCATTCAAGCATATGTGGGAAATATGGTGAAATAATTTTCTCATCAGATTTTTGAAACCAGTATTCTTGATGAGATAACCCATAAGCAGCAACAGTTCTAATATTAAATCCAAATTCTTCTAATATAATTCCAAGTTGACCCAGCACAACGCGAACATATTTGTCTATTATTTCAGGATATTTATTGCCTACTTGCTGATCACCCAGCTGATCATACAGAGAAACGGCTGCATGCAATTCGGGTTTCTCATGCCACCATACACCAGGCTGTGACAAGGATGTCTCAGAAATAATTTTTGATTCAGCAGTGAGCTTTCTCACTTTTGCTTTAAATGCAACGAAACTCTGAGTTGGCAGATTGAAGGAAACTTCATAATATTTTGTTATATATTGTCTAGCTGTATCCTCATACCATTTCGATGCAAATTCGCTTGTATCATTAACAAATTGTAACTTTATCTTCTGCATAACAGAGCAAAAAGAGAGCAGTTTACTTTCCTTAGTCTCAAGTAGACCCTCTAGTTTTTCGCTCATATTTGATACCTTAATTCAATGGAAACCTAATTATATTTTTAATTCTTTTCCGAGAAAATGAAAGAAGGTGGGAGGTATCAAGCGCAGGGTTTAGACTGCAGATACAGATAATGCCTCAGCGCTTTTCTGAATTTCCTTAGTTACGCTTGAGAGCAGTTTTATACGATTTTCCAATTTACGTTTCTGGAAAGTTGTCAGGGACTTGAATTTTGGCAAAATATCGCTGATAACACTCATCATTAAGTCTCGGTTTTTTTCCTCACTCAAATCTTTGAGTTCCAGATGTCCGTCTGTGAATAATATTGCTAAGTGTCCTGTGGGATCTATATGGGCTTGAACGGCATCGCTTAGTTGTGGTGGAAGAGATAATTGGTTAACTGCGATTGAGGGAGAAAGTGGTTTCAAGAGCTTGAGAAAAGATATGAAAAACTGTGAAACAAGCATTCTTTCTTCTGAACTTAACTCACTAATTTGGCCAATATCGTCAGCAGTGCTTTTAAGAGATTCAACTAATTCTTGAATGGTTAAGGATTTTCTCTTATCTAACGTTTTAGGATCCTGTGAGATCGCCAGTTCCAGTGGCTCTTGTCTAACAACAGTTTCTTGGGTCAAGGTTTATCAAACTTCCTCTTACGTTGAATCCCCAAATAAGCACTTGTACGTCCTAAATATTATAGACAAATGTTCACATCTCTACGCCAAAGTAATTTGATAAATTAAACAAGTTATAACCGATGTTATTGCTAACCTTAACTCGCAGTTTGATTTGTTTGGTGTATTGAGTAGTAATTAATAACATTTATCTATCTCTTGACTTCAGTTCAAACACTCTAGAGGAAGCGCTAATTGAGTTATGGGCATCAAGGACTAAAAGAGAAATCTCAAGCAAGCAGAATTCAAGAGGTTTCATCTCTAAAACAAGACAAATTCAAGGTAACGGTCTCCTTAGATAAAGAGCGTCCAATGTCCACATCACCCCTCTACAACAAATATAACATTCAACGGTATGATCTTCACCCAAACTTCAGCTTCGCACATCTAGACAGCATGATACCCAAGGGCACACCAGAATACTTAGATCATGGACTAAACTACGTAGAACGCATAGTNCGGGCGCTTTACTATTTTAAACAATGCAGCCTAATTGGTCCATCAGGAACAGGCAAAACCCACATTGTATACCTTGTNGCGGAACTGACAGGTCTGCCAATTTGGGAAGTCAACTGCGGCTTATCAACCAGCAGCTTTGACCTTATTGGACGATTTATAGGTCTAGGNAAAGAGAACTGGGTAGATGGATTGCTAACTCAGTGGCTAAGAAAAGGCGGCATAATGTACCTTGACGAAGCCAACATGATGAAACAAGATGTTGCCACAAGACTCAACCCAGTGCTCGACACAAGAGGCCACTTAGTACTAAACGAAAAAGACAGCGAAGTAATCGAGCGCCACAAATATGGCTACATGATAATTAGCATGAACCCAGCGACAGCTGAATTCTCGGGAACAAAACCACTTAACGCAGCTATGCGACGAAGAATGGCAGTATGGATAAATTTTGACTTCTTAAGCGTAGGCGAAAAAATCTCACCTCATGAAGTTGAAATGTTAAGAAAACGAACAAAAGTCGAACAAGATGTCGCTTACAAAATTATTCAGGCAGGTGCAGAGCTAAGAAGACAATACAAAGCTGGTGATTTGCCCTATGGTCCGTCATTGGGAGATTTAATCAACTGGGCAACTTTGGTCTATGATGGCAACAGTCCAATGGGTGCAGCTGAAGAAACTATAGTTGGTTTAACAAGCGACAACGTTGAAGTTCAAGCGGATGTTAGGCAAATACTTGAAGCGGTTTTTACAAAATCATAAGGGATTTTTTTGGGTTTTCTTGACTATGCATGGGCTATTTCACTTCAAAAAGACGAAACCAAGGTCAAAATAATCCAAGATCCACTCATAGCACAACCGCAATTAAAACCAGATGACTTCGGATTTACTATAAAGATGCCTATCCCTAAACTATTAGAAAATGGTTTTGTAAGTTTTATGAATTATAATTTCGATAATAATAACTCAGGAAAATTAAAAATTGGCAGGCTATTTCGTGCCTCAATTTTTCATTTATCTGCTCATACATTAGCGCCGTTCCCAAAAGACAAGATTTTTCCGAAAAAACCTGATTCAACGCTTGAAGCATTTGTCAAATCACTAATTACTGACACATATGTCAACGCTTACCTCCAAGCAAAATTTCCAAGTTCCTTGATTGACATTGCCTATGCAAATGCTGTAGCTTTTCAAAAAATCAAGCAACCTCCAAGAATTTACACCGCGTCCACAAGAGTAATGACATCATTGTTGAAAAGCCTGTGTATAAATTACCCAAATAGTAATCCAAAATCTTTAGAAGATTTGCTAGTTGATCAAATAGCATCTGAACTAATGAAGCTCAAAGGCGTCTTTTTAGAAGACATTGCTAATAAAGAGATGGACTTCGAGAAAACTCTTGAAGACAATTATTACCGAATAATGGGAGTGCTTGATTCCCTCGGTCCTTTTTTGGAAGCTCCCTCCCTTCGTCACACTGAAAGTTTAGGACCCTGCAGCATCTACACAGAGTTTGGCTCAAACACGCCTACTTTACAAGAAAATTTTAACTCTTCTCTATCGTTTCTGGGGGCTACAATAAAAAGCGTTGATGACATAGATCAACTTTGGAAACCTGAACAAGATTCTGAGGCCCTTCAAGCATANAATTCAGATCAATACCAAAAACAAAGAGAACAGAAAATTCTGTNAAAAATCCAAAATTACTTGGCAATCACACAATTTAAATCGGTTTCTTTCCCTGAAGAAGATTATACTCAATATCTAAGAGCAAGAAACCTTGTGCAAGGAGCAAGTAGACGATTATTAGATATTCTAAGGTCAGCCTTTAATTATTTAGATGAGGACCCACGCCAAGAGATGGGCCAACTTGATTTAGCAGCGGTTATTCAATCCTTAGCAAGTAACAAGCCTGCCACTGATGTTTTTGTTTTAGATGAGTATCTTAAGCCAAATTTTGCTTGGTCGATATTATTTGATGTAAGCAATAGTATGCAAGTTAGAGGTGAATACAGTCGCGCTTTAGCTATAGCTGTTGCTGAAGCAGCCAAAGAATTGATGTTGGATGCAACTTCTTGGACTTTTTTTGCATTTAGCGACAAGTTATATGTGTTAAAGGATAGCTCTGAATCATACTCAAAGAGAGTGAGGGCAAGGATTGGCGGACTAAGATTTGAGGGGCTCACATACATTCCAGACGCAATTCAAGTTGCAGGCAAAATGCTGGCGAAACGTTTTGAAGAACAAAGATGTTTAATTGTTATTTCTGATGGTTGGCCATATGGATACGAAGAAATGTCTTTAGTTTTAAAGAAATCTGTTAATAATTTGCTCAATAAAGGTGTAATTGTTATAGGCATTGGAGTAGAAACTGACAAAATGGGAAAGTATTTCCAGTTACATTCCTCAATTTATACTCAGAAGGATTTGATTAATAAATTTGGTCTACTTTATGCGAATGCTTCTTCTAAAGCTCTTGAAACCTAAATCATTTTGTAAATTTACAGATTTTTTTCTAGGAACATGAATTCTGAATTCATAATTGTATTATATATAGTGAGTCGTTAGTCAACGTAAATCAAGTAAGCAATCGGTGAAAAACTAAGAATGTCACTATTAATGGATAAGCAAGAGTTAGCAGAAGTCTACGATAAACAGACTGAAGGTTGGAAGCTAGTAAGAAAAGATCAGACCTATGACAAACAGATATCAACGGTAGAAGAAACGCTTTCACGGTTCGGACTATTAAAAAACGAAATCAGAGTATATCTGCACCTAGCACGGGCTGGCGAAATGAAAGCAGGGGATCTAGCTGAAGCCATTGCACTTCACAGAACAGAAACATACAGAATACTTCGAGACCTAGAAAAGAAAGGTATTGTCTTTTCAATTTTTGAAAAACCTCTCAAATTTACCGCCGTACCACTAGACAAAGCCATTGATTTACTAGTTGATGCTCAGAAAATACAGATTAAACTCTTAGAACAAGAAAAACCTAGTTTAGTTGAGCTTTGGCATTCCATACCCAAACAAAAAGCTGTTGAACAGAAAAAAGAATTGTTCCAAATGATCGAGGGCGAAGAGCAAGTTCTTATGAAAGCTAAAGAGCTAATTCAGAAAACTGAGAACGAATTCAAAGTCTTCGCATCTGCTACATATCTGTCCCAACTCTACTACAGCGATTTTTCAGATAACCTAAAGGAACAATCCAAAAAAGTAAACGTTACCCTAGTAACAGATAACTCATTGAAAAGCGCCTACTTTTTAGGCCAACTTAATTGGCTAAGCGAAACCAACAGAATAGTAGATGATCAGAAATTACCGTGCTTCATGATATCAGACAACAAAGAGGTTCTAATCACATTCCATGAAGATGCAGCAGGCAACGATGAAATAAAAAAGAAAAACAAAGTTGCAGGTATATGGACCAACTACAGTTCGTTAGTAAAAGTATTGACATTACTTTTTTCCAAAATGCAATAAGCTCTAACTTTTTGCGTTTATTTTTTTCAAATCTTTTATTATTTTCTCTTGTACAATTGCCAAATTGCTAAAGATGCCGCCGCAGCTAAAAGGCAAAAGGCAATAAATGGGATTATCAGGTTTAAACTGTTAATTTGTGGGCTGAGTTTAGCAACGTAAAAATCATATTGGGCTTTACCTATCAATGCCGGTTCTTTTGGAGGATCAGTCCAGCCGACTACAATGTATTGGTTTTTGCCTGTGTCAAGTACTTGATAAGCCTCTTGGAACTCGGAGTCGCCTTGTGTGCAACTCCACATTATATCGCCATTGTTGGAGATTTTAAAGAGCCAAATGTCTCGGTTTCCTTCCCCGTAGGAAAAGGTAAATCCGCTAACCAAATAATTTCCATCTGCCGACGTGGTTACGACTGCAGCTGAATCCGCATATTTTCCTCCAACTGTCTTATTCCATATCATTGTGCCATTCCAATCAAGCTTGACTATCCATGCATCAGAATCAGATTGCGGAGATACCTTGTCACCTGCAATAACGCAACCATCATAAGCCTTGGTTATAGAATGTGCTTTCTGGCTACCCTCTTGACCGTAGGTTAAATTCCATATCAGTTTTCCAGTTTGATCAATTTTTAAAGCAAAGAAACGATAATCATTGATTTTTGCATAGCCAACAATGATGTAACTGCCATCTGGCGCCAAAATACCCTGCCTAATAGCAGAGTCATCTCCAGTTGGGTACTCATTATTCCATGAAATCTGCCCATTAAAGTCTATTTTTACCGCCCAAGCAACGGAACTGCTGTTCTCACTTGCGTAAGTTATACCCACAAGTGCAAAGCCATCAGGAGATTGGATTGCCGAGAATAATTTGTTAATATTTTTTCCGCCGATTGTTATGTTCCAGAAGCTGTTTCCTTCAGTATCAATTTTTATGACAAAACCGTTGATATGATTATTTTCAAGGAATTCATTTCCTACAAGCAAATAACCATCAGGTAGGTTTAAGGCATATCTTATTTCTGTACCCAAACCCTGCAAGTATGTTTTGTTCCAAATAGTTTTGCCTTCAAAATCTAATTGCATAGCCCAACCCATTATAGTGTTTTCCGAAAAGGATTTTGTTGAACCGACCACCAAATATCCTCTGCTGTTAGCTACAGCGTAAAATGCACGATCGTCTCCTTGTCCGCCATACGTTTTCTGCCAAAGAACTTGGGATGATAAAGGGTTTTTTAAGTCAACTTCATCTACCAGAGTTACCAAAAAAAAGGAAAACAAAAGCACTGAAATAATAATTATGGTTTTGTTTTTAGACAAACCGATTCTCCAGCTATATGGTATTCTATAAGTTTACGCATGTTGTGTTAACACTCACAATTATTCCCCGGTGATCAATAATGTTCATTGAAGCAACTAACGGCTCACTCGATGGGCTTGACTGAGCAGAAAACACTATCCTGTATGTTCCGTTGCCAAAATCAGTCACGTTAAAAGCTTCTGTCTTAATCAATACGGCGCCATTTTGATAATAGCAAGTGAATCCTGCTGCAAGAGTTGGTACACCCTCATTAAGAACTTGTGCCGTTAGAGTCACTTGTTTTGCTGTTTCATTAATCTGCAAAGAGTTTCCCGACAGATAAGCCTCCGAAATGATGTTTACAATGCCAGCATTGTTGGAAATTTTTGAATTTCCTATGGAGCTTAATTGGTAGCTCGCTTTAGCACCGACAACTGCATGATTTTCTTGAGGACCAGAAATCCAAAGGCCATTTTGATAAGGAACAACATTGGATAGAGTACAGTTGATTTCTAGCATAGATTCATAGTAGTGGGAGCTAAATATTTGATTTAGCTTACCTATGTTTTCATTCAATATTTGAGAAGTGCCATTATTAGTTACGTTTGCTAATGAACTGATCAGGGTATTTCTTAGACTTTGTTGGTATTGAGGAAACACGTCAAATTGATTGGATTCAATTGTGGGCGCTTGTTTAATGATTGCAGTTACATATACGAAGGTAGATAGTATCATTAAAGCAATCAGTAAGGCGGTTATCACTATAACTTGGCCTTTATTGTCATTTCGGAAGCTGCGGTTCATGATTGTGACCCAACCTGAGAAAGTTGCAATCGCAAGATGTATACCCTGTATGTGCCGCCTGGACTTACGCTGACATAATCGACAGAGTTTATGTTTTCACTTACAGTACCGGAACTGCATAATGGAAAAGAGTTAAGTGCATTCATGTGTTGGTCAAAAATCGTCAGATTATACCAAAGTGTTAGTGGTATCACAGAATCAATACAACTCTTTAGCGCCACCCAGTTGCCAGCATCAATCAAAGCTGCCAATTGACCATTGTTATCTAGTGTGGTCAATTTTTCTAAAGCTATGGAAGCAAAGTCAGGCGGGTGAGTCTTTGCTGAATATGTTGGAATAAGTGCAACGCATCCAATCAAAAGTAAAGTAGCTAAAAAAGCCTCTATTAAGCGGGCTTGCCCTTTATTATTTGAAAATATCCTCAAAGTTGTGGGTCTCCAAAACTAATCTCAATTGAGTAGAGATTTCCTTTGATAATTGTCAAATAAGAAAAGATGTTTTGTTCTGATTGACTAAAATTGGAGCCAATTTCAATGGGAATTCTTGGGTTGGCGGACCACGTTTGAAAATGGTTTCCGTTAATTTGTCCGTTTAGAATAATTATTTGAGGGCTTGGGTCAACTATATTGGGAAGCGAGCAATACGTGGTACCCTGAGTTACTGAGACATTTTCTGCATATCCGTATGAGAAAATCTCGCCCTTTTCAATTGTTAGAGATGAGGCATTTGATACCCAAGTTAGCTTATTGTTTATTGGACCATCAATGATCAAATTGTTGTCATGAGGCGTAAATTCTTGAGTTGAGCTGTTGAAATTAAAGATTGCAAAAGAGGTTATTCTATCATCAATGGTTGCTCGTGCAAAAACAACGAGGAGAGCGCTATTTACGTCAGTTTCAGAGATTCCCACAGTTAAATTGCATATGCCACTTTCTGGAGTGTTTTTAGTAAAATTGCTCAGGAAATTACCCGCTACAGCATAAGCGCGTAGACTTGCGCTTGTTGGTTTCGAATTTATGGTCGTAGAAACAGTGAATTCAAAAGTTGTTAAACTATCAATTGTGTTGTTGCTTCGCTGTCGTACAGTTATGTCTAGTATTTGTGAGACTTTGAATCCAAAAGCGATATTACCGAGATTTGTTGAAGTTGCTAACTCAGAATATGGAAGCGATGAATCTCCTAACCTATTTATCTTGTTTAAGTCAGCTTCCACATAACTTTGAGAGGAACTTGTTGCTAATCCAAAACTAATTGGAGTAGTATTAGTGATTCCCCAATTATCAGGTGTTCCAGGACCAGAAATAATGTTGTCAGCTAATGCTTTAAGATAACTTTGCTTATTCATATTTTGGGAATCATTAATTTGGAGAGTAAGTGTTGAGCCAACGAATACCGTAGATATTAGAGNAGCAGCTAATATTACGCTGCAAGCAAAGAAAGTGTCGATGGAGCTTGTTGGCAAAGGTCTTTCCTCTACATTTTTAATTGAATGTTAAAGACTCCGCTCAGCAGATATTGTGACACTACAAGTGAACCATAAGCTGTTGCCGCTAGTAATGCAGAGTGCTTGAAGCCGGCCCCAAAGTTTCCTTCACTTATTTTTCCGATAAAGAAACCAGACACCCAACATTGTATTATTATACCTACTGAAAATATCTTAAGTTGATCATCCATAGCTATGGATCCTGCTGATGCCAGGTTTGAGCTGACAACTGAAGTCATCATNCCGGTTGTTAGGGCAACNATTGTGGTTGTAACTGCAATTAACGCGCTCCAAATGAAGGCGAGTATTATGTAGGGCTTTAAGAGTTCTCGTCGGTTTACTTGCAGTTCTCTTTCTTTTTCGCTGTATTCAGAGAGTATTTCCAGTGATTCAATTGAATTACCACCGATTTCTATGGTTTCAACCATCATAGCAAAGTTTACGACAACAAACCAACTGCGGATTTCTTTTTTTATGTTTTCAAAGGTTTTCCGTAAAGGTATTCCCCATTCAATTTGACTTCGTATTAGTAATAGAAATTTTGAGAATGCGCCATAATCTTTGCGTTTAGTTGCTTGAATAATACTTTTTTCTGGAGATAGCCCCGTTTTTTGTGATTCAGTTATGTCGCGAATGAAGCTGGGCATTGAGTCTTCAGCGTTATAGTTGATTTTTGAAATTCGATAATATTGCATCGCCATAGGAATTGAAGCCGCGACAAGGCATATTGTGGTGATTTCGGGTAATCCAATTGGCTTAATAGTTTCTAACATCGACGAAAATATTCCAAAGACTCCAATTACAACGCAAGCGGGTAAAATGATTATTACCGCTTTTTTGTAAAGATCTTTCAAATTGGGAAAGGCGCTTGCCTGCATATTATGAGCGATAAGAATGAAGACGCCCGTCATTAATGGCATAGCAATGAAAGCGACTAAGTAAGACATTATTGGCGATATGGACATTGATGAATTTGCCAATAGCTCCATTACGTTGGTTGAAGCAAAAACAACAAAGAGTATGTAAGTGCATAAGACGACAATCAACATTACCGAGTAAGCCTCGACGAGTGCTGCTATTCGCTCTATAGACCTAGTCATCCCAATACTTCGTAACTCAAAAATCGATTTCAGCTGACTTCTCATATAGTCAACTAGCTTTCCGCCGCTCCTCACNGAAGACACAAAACCGCCCAGAAAGTTCCTGTAGAGTTTNGATTTCGTTGACTCAGAGCGTAATTGCATAACAGTTAGNGGATCTTTACCCAGAACTTCAACTTGCCGAANTATTTCATCGGCTTCCTTTTTGAATACGGGTAAAAATGTNAATTTTCTCATTTTTTTCCAGCTATCATAAGGAGAT
>JGI20214J51088_10001840_pt1 | contig 14350 bp, 12 predicted proteins | sample WetSurMetagenome_FD_51088 | JGI IMG/M metagenome (IMG submission 51088) | reverse complement strand
AACAATGGGAGAGAATGGTTGGTATATCAGTCCTATTACTCTGACTTGTATTTATGACCATGAGGTGATTGCACATGTTTATTATGAATATGCTGGTAGTGGTTATACAGAATATACAGAACCCTTTACTATCACTAATCAGGGATTCGTAACTCTTACTTATTATGCGGTTGATTATGAAGGTGAGATTGAAGACGTTAATATTTTACCATTTAGAATCGATTATACACCTCCGAATATTGACCTGAGTGTAGAAAAAACTGGTTTTAGCAAATGGCTCTTTTCAGCTATAGCTGAAGATAGTATTAGTGGTGTTGTCAACGTTGAATTCTACCTTGATGGGCAATTCCTTGGAAATGTCACTGCAGCACCATATGAATATGTTTGGACTGGAAGTGGTAATCATTCCGTATGTGCGATTGCTTATGATGCAGTTGGATTGAATGCGAGTAGTACGATGAGCACCCCCTATACGGTTCAATCATCAAACCAACAAATCATAAACGAGAGAATCAATCAAAGAGATTTGTTATTCCAGACCATTGTTGATATTGCCAACAATAAAGAGATACAAAGAATCATCCTTAAATCCCAGATGAGTAGGGGGATATTCCCAACCTCAGAGATTCCTGTTGTAACAAAGACCCAAATCAGACAGATGTATTTCATTGGTTTGATTCTGTCAAAGGTTATCAGTAAATCAAGGATACAATCAATGATTGGGAAGTATCAATTCAGTAATCAAGAGATGCAGAAGGAAATAAGCGTAATCATTGAAAAGAATCCTACACTCAAAACAGAAATATCTCAGTTACAGAACTCTAAGTGTGATTGTGAAAATGAGAATACAATAGAGTGGCAATTCCCTGTCATATGCACACTTTTATTTCCATTATTTATTATCAGCTTTGGACTCTATGTTAGATTTGATAAAATTTATTTGTATATACTTGTTTTAAGTATCGGAGACAAATTTAACTGTTTTTGAATTGTTTAATGAGAGGGGTAAACCAATGAAAAAGAAATGTTTAGCGGTTGGAATCATTCTCTTGTTCGTTGGAACCTGTATCATTCCAGCCATTGCACAGAACACTGAGAAATCACTATCATCAAGAGGGAACTGGTTGTATGTTGGTGGGAGTGGACTAGGAAACTATACTCGGATTCAGGATGCGATAGATAATTCCTCCGATGGTGATACGGTGTTTGTCTATGATGATTCGTCTCCATATCTAGAGTCTGTAAAAATCAATAAGTCAATATCACTAAAAGGAGAAAATCCAGAAACCACAGTTATTAGCGATAACGAGTCCTATGATACCATTGACTTCCAAAGGAATAATATCAAGCTTACAGGTTTCACTTTAAAAAATGGTCATTACGCTGTTAAAAATAGTGTGGTTAACATCTCAAATTGTACTGTTTTTAATAACATATTTGATGGCAATTATGCAGGTGTATGGTTTGAATATAGTTTTAATTTAACAATTACGGAAAATTATTTTTTTGAGAACCATTTTGCACTTGCTATTACAAATTCTCATAATGTAATCGTGTCGTTAAATACTATCAAATTAAATGTTGAAGGAATATGTGTGGATGGAAATGAAAATGTAACTATCTCCCTAAATACAATTGAAGAGAATTCTGATTTAGGGATATCCATATACAGATATCCTTTACATACGTTTATACCCGATAATTATCAAGTTTTCAGCAACATAATAAAAAATAACTATGAAGCAATTTATAATAACCAAGAATCAGGTATTTTCAGAGATAACGTTATAGAATCAAATCATGTTGGTATAAATTTTCAATATAGTTCTAAAACCGTTATTTCAAGCAATTTGATAAAAAACAATACCGTTGGTGTAACAATCCATGATGGAAGTTATAATGAAATAATTATGAATAATTTTCTACAAAATGGGAGAGATGCTGCATTTTTTTATCACCTCAAAATTGGATTCAGAAGGCCTCATAATGTATTTAGACAGAATTATTGGGATACCAATACGTCCCTTGGTCCAAAAAGTATCAAAGGACAGTTGGAATTTAATGTAGGATTCTATCCTACTATTTTAATAAGAATTCCTTGGTTCTGTTTTGATTGGTTCCCTGCTAAAGAACCCTATGACATCCCTGGAATGAGATGATGGAACTAAAGAGAATCCTTGCAGTAGGTGTTATCCTATTATTTATCGGTGTCACAGTAGCACCAACTATCAACTTCCAGGTTGTCAAAGCATCCACAGACATCAATTCGATAGAAAATCAAAAGAACAATTCTCCTCAATTGCTTCTAAAAAAGATTCACAATTATCAAATAAAAAATATAGTTAATTACCTACGACATCTAATCTTATTGAGGATTATAGAAAAACTTAATGATTTACGATTTTCTGTATATCGGTTTCTATACGATTTTAGTACAAAGATTGTTGACCATAATGATTATTTTCCCCGAATCATACATCCTTTAGTTTTTTTTCTTGCTTGCATTGTATTTCTTAGAATACATATTGGTAAGTATTTTTGGTTTGATATATCTCAGCTATTTCATTGGGGATGGACTTATGAGGATATATTAGGAAGTCCATACTTGGATTAATCTCTTTGTTCATTGGATAAGAAAGAGTTGCTAAGGCACCATCTGAAATTGTCTGAAATGATGTCTGAGGAATAGTTAACCTTATGAAAAAGCGATTCGTCATAATAGGAACCATTGTTATCTTTGTTTGTGTTGGTTTATGTGGATGTCAGATAAAAGAATGTCCCTCTCCAGATAGTGGACAAGTAATTCCGATTGGTTGTATAGGACATAGTGAATATTATAATAAAACCATCATGATTCATTCACAATTCATTATTCGTGATAATTTAACCCTCGCTACTGAACCTTCTATCTATTATGGTAGTGAACCACCAACAATTATAGTTAATGTATCAAATGCAATAAATTCTTCCATTCTTCAGGATGGGAATACTTATTATTTTATTGGAGAATATTATCAAGTTTTTAAGGTAATCGAAATAAGACCAGGTTAATGTCTTATTTATTACAATGATGATGTTTTAATATAACGAAAAGAAGACCGTCTGAAATTATCGATGATGCTGAGGAAGAGTGACTTGATTCGCACAAAACCTGAGTTCAAAACTATACTATCTATCGGTAAAACCTATTTGCCTCAACGATAACAAACGATCTTTTTTGACATACATTGTTGATTTAATCCATTCTCTTTCATTGGTGTTGATGTAAATGGGTTTCTTCAATAATTTAACGCTCAAGGAACCAAACCACGATGTTTCGCTCATTAGCAAGCTATAAATAATTCTAACGCCAATGTAAAAATGGTGTAATATATGGAAAAACAACTGAGTAAAAGGCAGAACAGTTTACTTAGGAAGACTTTTAATACAAAACACTATTCACATTCGCTACAAGACACATAATTTTGCCGTCCTAGCTCAGTTGGTAGAGCACTCGGCTGTTAACCGAACGGTCGCCGGTTCGAGTCCGGCGGACGGCGCCTATATTTTTGTTACATAATTAAAGCGTTCTATCTGTTGGAATGCTGTTTTTTGTATACGCCTAAAAAAACAGGAAGAAATAGCTACAATACATAATATACGTCAATGTAAGACTGCAAATGAGAGTGATTATAATACAGTGAAGAGCTTTGGCCTAAACGTAAGTTTTTGCTCAAAAATCTAAAATCTGATCTAAACGTCTACATTCAAAAGGAACCGATAGGTTTTAGCCAGAAGACTCCATGCCAGATGGTAGCATTTATATATCAAACCATCATTGAATATTCGGGGAAGACATCAGATGAAACACAACACAACCAGGCAACAACCGCGGTATATTTTGGCTAGGAGAAAACCGCAACAATGAGCTNCATTTTAATGATAATGGAAGGCGCGTTGATGCTATTTTATCTGTTGGCTGGTTTGTTGTCCATACTCACATTTCTCGTGTTCCTCTTAGCAATAATTAAGATTGAAATTTACTTTTCCATTGGAGAGAGCGTTAAAATGGGCACTGTCTTNGAGATCATGAGAGCACGCTTTTTGAAAGCCGGCGTCTACCTCTGCNCTACAGTCGGGTTTTTCAGAGAAGCTTTGCAGGTGGGGTAGATGAAAGACAGAACACTGAAAGTCATGGAATCGTTATCTAGCAACAAGAGCTCTTTAGCAAAATTTCTAAGGATTCAGAGGAGTATCGCAGCCTTCCCAATACTTGCTGTTTACGTTGTCGTCGGATCATATTTTACGAAATTAAATTTCTTCCACTTGCACTTCTTTCTTGGCGCACTTGCTCTTTATCTTCTTTCGGTAGCTGTCAACGGGTACAATAATCTTTTTGACATTGAAGAGGACAAATTAGCTATATCTAGTGGAATCGTGAAGGCAAACTATTTACTGAAAGAGTTTACTTGGGGTCAATTGAAATGGAATTTTGCGCTAACAAGCATCGCCCTTGCCTGTATATTGCTTCTTATTGGAAACCTGGAATTTATTGCCTTGTGCGCTTTTACGTATGCCCTTGGAATTGTATACACAAGGCCAATTAGACTGAAAAACATTCCACTCATAGGCACTTTATCCAACACCTATGGTTTCTCAATTTTGCCTGTATTGAGCTGTTTCTTTTTACTCAATGGCGAGCTGACAGCCACGATTGCATTTAGCCTGTCCATATTTCTGCCCTCATTCGCATCATGCCTTATAGCTGAAATCGCGGACCGGGAAATCGACAGGAAAATTGGAACAAGAACTACCGCCTGTTGGCTTGATAAACGCGTCAAGACAGTTATCAAGACTGTTTTGATCTTTTCAGTTGCTTTTTATTTTGTCGCTATTTTCATCCATTGGGCTGTGATTCTTGTAACCCCATTTGTGGTGGCAATTCTCTATGAAACTCGTAAGCTTTACATGGACTTTACGGATGAGAACGCCGATTATGCACTTATAAAAATAGGCGCGAATATCTCTAGAGGCCTTATTATCTACACACTAGCTGCGATAATCCTACATGAGACCGCAGCTTCTCTACTTTCTAATATTTTTTAATGCCTGAAAATTAACATGAATAGAATTACTCAAATAAAGTAATAAAAAAAAAACTTATGACGGGCTACTTTTTACCGGAGGAAGGAAACCTGAGAATCCATTCTTTATCTTTATCATCATTCTGTTTCTTTTTATTTTAGTGGGATAAATTGCATTTCAAGTTTGTGTCCGATTAATAGCGTATGTAGTATAGTTATACTACTTTTTTTTCGTTTTGATTTCGCATAAAAACCATTATCACTTGTGTCTCAAAACCGTGTCAATGCTTGACTAATCTGTCAATAATAAAAANACTTATCGAGATGATGAGAACAGAAATTAAAGAGAAGATAGAAATTATTTGAACATTTATAAATTTTTTTATTATGTTGTTTGGCTTTTTCCGAACATTTTCCGATTATTTATAAGCAAGAGTGATAATTACAGGGTAAAAAAAGGGTGGAAATATGAAAAACAAAAAAATCGGAAGCATCTTTGCTTGTATGCTGGTATGCGCAACCATAATGATGGTTGNTGGAACATCAATAGCAAAAAACACGACACAGCAATCTTCTAGTCCTGAGATCGAATGGATACATACCTTCGACAGTATCCTAAGCGACAGGGCTTACTATGTCGACCAAACCGCGGATGGGGGCTATATTTTTACTGGTTCAACAATAGTAACTCCCCCGGGCTATACAGAACTGCTTTTGGCAAAGACTGATGGAAACGGCGAAGAATCCTGGCGCAACAATTTTCCGATTGATATGGAAAATGTTATCGGGACAGTCGTTCATCAAACAACGGACGGCNNCTACATCATTGTCGGCAGCGTCGGTGGTTCCTGGCTCTGGGACGTCCAAGTGACAAAAGCCGATGCAAATGGNGACTTGGTCTGGCAGAAGAGCTTTGGAAAAAGCGATAACTGGGATCAAGGAAGAGACGTCCTTCAGACCTCGGATGGTGGCTATATGGTCCTTGGAGCCACAACATCCTATGGCCAAGGCAACGGTGATCTCTGGCTTATTAAACTTACCGCGGATGGAACCGAACAATGGAACAAGACCATAGGAGGGGCTTCGTACGATCTCCCCAACAGTTTCACAAAAACCGATGACGGATATGTCATTGTCGGTGGGACTGATGCTGTCGACGACATGGGAGATATTTGGGTCGTAAAAACGAATGATGCTGGAGACGTGACCTGGCAGAAAACCTTTGGGGATGCGAACTTCACTGAGGATGGGTTTTGTGTCAAAACGGAATCCACCAGCTACATCATCATGGGGGACCGTAATGATGTGAACAATACAGGAAGTCTTTGGGTACTTCGACTCGATGCCCAAGGGACACGTACCTGGGATCAACAGATATCGGTGAACAGCACTGTGCATGGCACCAGCATCACCACAACATCGGACGGTGGATACTTTATCACCGGCTTGATCAGTGACACGATTAGTTATATATCCGACGTGTACCTTTTAAAACTCAATCATCAAGGCGCTACACAATGGGTTAAAACCTTAGACATATCAAGCGGGTTTTCTGACGAGGCAAACTGGGGGATACAGGCACGGGATGGTGGCCTTATCGCTGTTGGAAGCACCGGAGACTTTTACAACGCAACCTCAGACACCTTCATCTTGAAGATCGAAGCTGAGAATGGCGTTGTCCTTGACTCAGTCACTGCTCGTCTTGGCGTGCAAGCTCACCTAAAGAATCTTGAATCCTCTGAAGCAACAGGCGTGAACGTCTCAATAAAGATAACCGGTGGTATACTACATCGCATTAACGTTTCCTATATGGAGACAATCAGTATTCTCGCCGAAGGAGAAGCAACTGTATCGTGCAAACCGTTCCTTGGACTGGGCTCCATTGACATTACCGTGACGGTCAACGGAGTCACCAGTGACTACGAGGGTAAACAGCTCATTATCCTGACCCAGCTTCAATCCTAGGCCATGAGCTTCTCCCTCCCCCTCTCTTTCTTTCCTTTTCCTTTTTTCAAATTATCAATAGATTTGGAGGAATACTATCATGAAAAAGACCACCTTAATCATCATGAGTGCTATCCTCATGACGTCCGCCTTCCTCGCATCCCTCTCCGCCTCGACATCATCAACAATGGCGCAAACCAAAGCATTTACCCATACAATGTTTGCCGAACTCGGAACGGAGCTTTCGTGCTCCAACTGCCACATCGCAAGAGAAGCACTCCATAAAGTATACACCAGCAATGACTATCCCTTTTACTACGTCACTCTCGTTGATTTCGTTGATACTGCCGCCATCGATCGCATCGATGAATACAACCTCTATGGATACCCCACCGTCTGGTTAGATGGTGGCTATCGAGTCGAGGTTGGTGGCCTCCCTGAGGACGAAGCGTACTACCGCCAGGACCTCACAGACTGCGGTGCACGTGCTGTCTCAAATATTGATGTTAATCTCACTGCAACCTGGCTGGGCAACGCCCAAATAGACATCGATGTCAATGTTCTCAACTATGAAAGATATTCATACAACGGCCACATTCATGTGTACGTCACTGAAGTCGAATCAACCATGGGCTGGAATGATACTGTTGGACATCCCTATACATTCCCGCTTCTCGATTATGCCTTTAACCAGAATGTCTCCATTGCCTCTAACGGCACCTGGGCAGGCTCTTTAATCTGGGATGGCCATGACCATAACGATGGTCAAGGTAATGATTTTGGCAATATCCAATTCGGAAACCTAGAAGTCATCGCCGCAGTCTTCAACTCCGAAATTCATCAAGGCTTCTCTGACCCACCGAGCGGAAACCCATTCGATGCTTACTACGTCGATGATGCTGCCGGCGTCTGGCTTGGCACTCCACATCCACCCGCGGTTCCCACAAACCCCAAACCAGTCGATGGTGCCACAAACGTTGACGTCTCAAAAGACCTTTCATGGACGAACAGCGCTCATGAGGATATTGGTGAAGACGTGTACTCTGACCTCTATTTCGGAATAACAAACCCCCCGTCACTGTTCAAGGCTAATATCTTCGAGATGAAGTATGATGTCGGCATCATGCAGTTCCATACGAAATATTACTGGAAAATTGTCGCTCACGATAACCATGGGCAGGTCACGGAAGGGCCTATCTGGAGTTTCACCTCAGCTTCTGTGCCTGACATCACACCGCCAACAGTCACTATTGAAAAACCAAAGAGCGGCTATTTCTACATCCAGGATAATGATGGAAAACAGCGTCTGCTATCGAAAAATACCCTGATTATTGGCAAGATCACCATCGAGGTAGATGCAACAGACACAGAATCTGGCATCGATAGAATCTCGTTCTTCATTGACGGAGAGCAACAGGGCGAAGTCACGACTGCACCTTATACTTTTGTGTGGTCACGGTTCAGCCTGCCTTTTACCTCTCACATNATCCGTGTCGTGGCTTATGATGAGGCGGGAAACAACGCACGTCAGGACATTAACGCACTAAAGTTCCTATAAAAACCTTTCAACGGAATTGAGAGCAATCCTTAATTCCCTCCTTTTTTTCTTTTTTTGTTTCTATTTGAGTGGCATAAAAAACATGAGTTAACACAATATGTGAATGATTAGCAAGAAAGTTTGGTTAATTTATATATTGAAAAGACGGAGGTCAAAAAGTAGGTTTTGGTCTACCTTTTTAAGGTTATAAGTTGACTTTCAAGTTATTGTCTGACTGATGGCATACCACCTTTATTTTAACCTGTTAATGTATGTTTTTAATAATGACGGACTCGGACCTGAAGTCAAATATCGTCGGTCAATATTTAAGGTATTTTTCTAAGGATAACTAATTTTGAAATCATCCATTGAAGAGGAAATTATTATTTAATAGAAAATTGGACAATTTCTTTATAATTATTTAATTTTTTGTCGTTATGGACAAGAAAGCAAAAAAAGTCTTTCGTAGTTTTTTTATGGTAATCATATTTGAGGTAATATTATGGGAAAAAAGATATTTGGCCATGAGGGGGAAACAACATGAAGAGAATTTATGTGTATTTTTGTTTTTTTTCACGGGTTCATTACTACCGTTTATGATTGTTGAATATTATTTTCAAGATTATTTTACTTTTGAACTCATCGCTATTATTGCTGGTGTCATTCTTACTTTATGTATGTCCATGAAATATCTTAGAAAAAAAATTATGCGAATGTTATATGTTAGAAACGAAAAAATTGATTATTTTTATTGGACACAGAAAAAGGAGGAAGCCGGAAGAGCGTTGTTATACTAGTTTAGGAATCGGTTATGGTGATACACTATGAATAGCATAAAACATGAGTCTTTAAACCTGCGAATGTTTCATTTTCTATGGATATGTTTTAAAGGAGATATCTGATATAAAATTGTAGAAAGGGGGAAAACAATGGATAAAAATCTACTGATTAAGAAAGGTTGGATGGTTGGAGATATTCTCTTGGTCTTTGGAATTGTCGGTACCTTGGTATTTGTTATACCCGTGTCTGCAATAATACCCCAAACACCACTGATCACAAAAAAATCTCTTGAAATGAAAATAGTTTTTACAAGCGGCGAATGGATAGAACAATCAACTGCTTTTTCAGAACGAAACCGTGGCATTAACTACATATCCTGTGTAAATGAAAGTGTCGTCTGGGCAACAGCATATAATGGAGATAATCCGGCTTATCCTTGTCAAGACTTTACCAGAACTGTAAACGGTGGTACCACATGGAATGCAAATACCATTTCTGATGCGGATAACCAGTACTTTTCGATGATTTATGCACTTGATGCAAACATCGCCTGGGCCCCACTGTATGCGCATCAAAATGGAGTCATGGGTCTTTACTACACTACAAATGGTGGGAATACCTGGACGAAACAAGAATCTGCAAATTTTAATCTCATTGGCTCATTCCCAAACTGTGTTCACTTCTGGGATGCAAATGTCGGTTGGTGTATGGGTGATCCTGCCGAGGGATACTATGAAATTTATGTAACAACTGATGGTGGAACAGCATGGACGCGAGTCCCAGAAGCAAATATCCCTGATCCATTGCTTGGTGAATCTGGCCTCGCCGGTTCCTATTGTGTTGTCGGTGATACTATCTGGTTTGGAACCAATATGGGGCGAGTATATAAATCAATAGATAAAGGTTTCCACTGGACCGTTGCACAGACACCCCTTCGCTCGTATGTTAAACCAACCTTCAAAGATGCAAATCATGGTCTTGTATTCGATATCAACACCGCTGGATCTGCAACGATAACAGAAACTTCAGATGGTGGCGTAACCTGGCAGGATGTACACTTTACTGGGCCATGTTATAATTACGATTGCCGCTATATCCCTGGGACAGTCAATACTTACATTAGCGTTGGAGCAGCATCTAACGCATCAGGTGCTTCTTATAGTCTTGATGGCGGACATACCTGGACAAACTATGTTGATGTGAGTGGAAAACCAATGCTGAGCCTTGGTTTTACGACAGGAAAAATCGGCTGGGCAGGCTCCTTTAACACCGATGAATTTAATGGCGGAATATTCAAACACATTCCAGGTGACCCAGCGCCAGCATTTTCCATTGATATTACTGGTGGAAAGGGTTTCATCGTGAATGTTACCAATGTGGGAGATAAAGATGCGACAAATGTCACCGTGGATATTATCATTACTGGCGGTTTCTTTATAAAACAAAAAGTCTTCACCGCATCTTTCACAGCGCTAACAGTCGGTTCGGAAAAAGCTGTTAATTGTGCTATAAAAGGCATAGGTTTAGGATTTATCGCANCTATTCCATCTATAAAAATAGAGGTCATCTGTGGTGAAGGTGTGACTGCAGCAAAGACCATACAAGCTAAGATTTTCTTCTCAAAGGTAACAATCCAATAAATAAAAAAAACTTACTCTCAACCTCTTATTTTCTATTTTTATCGTTTGATTCTCACAAAAAACATGATGTTCTATGCATATGTTTTTGAAGAAGAAAAACAGCTTTTCTGTATTTTTATCTCTTCCAAAACATTTAAATTAATAAAGGTGATATTAAGGATNAACTTGTTTGGAGCAGAAGAGGAATAAAAAAATGAGAAAAACGAAACTTACGAATCTATTCATAATAACAATCCTGCTTAGTAGCGTCTTTTTCACTGCCGCATTTTCGGTGAAGTCTGATGATAGAACTATCAGCCATGAAACTAAAGACGTCGGTTCTAGTGAGCCACTCCTGAAGAAAACGTTTCTTTTCGGTCGAGTTCAAAATATGATTGTCGACGGTGAATACTCTACGGTTGAAGCGGTCAATCTACGGATCATTTTCTTCAAACCATATCAATTTTTTCACTATACTGCTGAGGAACCAATTACATTCTCAAATCAATATGCCGGATTACTACATAAGGATTCTTTCTTGATTGGAAGTTTTAATGTCGTCCTACCAATCAACACCAATAGCATCGCAGTGATGAATACAACTATGGGTAACATACTCGTCGAACTCTATGAAGATAAAACGCCGATAACAACAGAAAATTTTATTAAACTCGCAAACGATGAATTTTTCAACGGTCTTGTGTTTCATCGAGTTATTGAAGATTTCGTCATACAAGGCGGAGGGTTCTATCCAAACGGAACTCTCAAAGAAAGCCCATATGGGCCCATAGATCTTGAAATTAACCCTGCTGTTCATCATCTCGATGGAACCATCGGCATGGCACGAACAAATGACCCGAACAGTGCCACAAGCCAATTCTTTATCGACGATGGAGCGCAACCATATCTTGAGCCGAATGGCTCAGATCCCAAAGGCTATGCTGCGTTTGGTCGGGTGATTAAAGGTATCGATGTTGTACGTGCAATAGCTGCAGTGGAGACCATGACAAAATACGGCGACATGAAGGACTGGCCAGTAGATGATATAATCATCACGAGTATCACCATTATAAGTCCATAAAAAATGTATGAGACGATCCGTGCTAATGGAGCAATGAAACCTTCAATGATTTATACGAAAAGTATGAATCAAATAAAAAAAGAGAGGAGTTTTATTTAACTCCAAGGACGAAGAACAGGAAGAGAAAAACGTTTGCTGTTTTTTCCGCAGTAACTCCATCGTCAGATGTCAATGAAACGGTGACTGTCTTTTTTCCAAGACCGAACGCTGCCATCTGTATTTTTGATTGCTCGCCAATGGGAATCGTCTGAATGGTTCCTGTTTTCGAAGCCGGGATGACAAATCCACTCGTATATTCAATCTTCCAGGAGATATTGGTTGCATCAGCCGAGCCGGTGTTATTGAGGGTTGCTGTGAGTCCTAGTCCACCTTTTAGTTCTATATCGAGAACAGGTCCAGCGATTGTCATTTCATGCGGAGTCCAGCTACTCTCCAAATCATGGATGTCCTTTGCTTTTACTTTCATGGTATAGGTTCCGGACTGTGACCAGGTGTGATTCAACGTCACTATCATGCCAGATGTGAACGGACCATACCAGCCACTATTCGTTCCATCGCCCCAGTCAATATAATAAGAGACGTCATCACTATCAGGATCGGTTGTGATTACCGTATAATCATAGGAGACTTCTTTTTGTCCGCTCGAAGGACCAGTGAGGGTTGGGGCTAGTGGTGGATTGTTCTGACTGCTTTCGTTCGTATGTCCGACCATGACGACGTNCATGGCGATAAGATTGTTTTGTCCGGGGAGGCCTAGGGCAGAGCGCAGCCCGTTTTGATCGGTGATAACCGACAGTACGTTCCCGCCCAAGTTCAGGGCAGCAGCCTCGAGGAGGATGTTATGGACGATGGCACCAGACTCGTACCACCACCATGCGAGATAGGTTTGGCTTCCCACATTCTTATCCCAGAACGGGATGATGATCCAGGGTGCTGAGGAAACCGATATGTTATCAGGATCAACAGCATTTTGAATCAACTGACGTTTATCACCTGAGACGATCAATGAAATCGAGTGTGCGGCTGCTGAGTACTGGTACACACCGCTTTGGTTAGCCGCATAGATCTTGAACGGATAAATATCGATGGCACTGGGGAGTGTGCGATGCCGTTTGTGATTGATATTATCATAGAGATAGGAAGTCCCGTATGAACACCACAGGATCTGGGATTGCTCAAGGAGTGTTAATGTCGTGGTGTTCCATGTGTTGACGATCTGACGAGTGTTGATTGCGTCTTCCAAGGTTAGCGTGTTGTTGACGACGGTTGGTAAATTCGATTGAGGCAGAGGGTTGAAGGTAAAATCATACGGAGTGGGCGGATGTCCCAGATGCATGATGATCTCAGGTTTTTCATTTGACGGAAGATCAAGGTCATAGAGATCACCGACACCCATCCCGGTCGTAATCGTCGCGAGATCTAGAGAGTTGGCAACGAAATAGACGTTCTGTGCAATCATCCCTATCTCAGCCATCGCTGCTTTCTCATCAAGAGCGATGCTTTCATTCCAGCACATACCAAACTTAATAGGTGCACCCGTGTTTTGACCGAGATATAAATAGTTTCCAGTTTTCCATAGGAGCAACGAATGGTTGGCAGCAACATAGATGTAGGTCGCGTCGCTGCGAATCACATATATCGTCGTCGAATATGTCCCGTTCGGACTGTAAACCGTTCGTCCACCGGTGGGAGTGATTCCATACGCTGCCCACAGGATTGTGGATAATTCCTCATTAGTTATCGGTGTCGCTGGATAACCATTATGGAATGACATCCTGCGGCTTATTGATCGTTCAAGCAACATATCGACTGGAAATGGCTCAGGAAGCACAATCCATTCCCGAGTGGTATCTTTTTGATTTCTTTCCCCATTAGACAATTCTGGATTAAATTTCCCTGTAGCCGGTACCAGAACAACGACAATCAATAGCATAAAGAATAGAACGCCTACTAGTTTCTTTCTCATAATTATTCCCCATGCTTCATGATAATGTCGATTGTTTATTTAAATTTTTATTCAAAAGAAAGCAGAAACTGCGGTATTTACGCTCCTTTTGGAATGTAACAACAAAACCTTATAAATATTTAAATATCACTTTTCCTATGATACTTCCTTCAGTGGGAGACGATTCAGATGGAAAAGACCATGAAAAAAAAGACCGCATTAATCAGTATCGGGATTGCAGGCATCTTTCTTATGGTGTCCTTTACCTCAGCAGTCGGTTTTCAATCGGTTCGTTCTTCTCAAGAAAATACAAACTCGCCGTTATTTCACCTTCGATTAAGAAAAATCACAGACCCTGAAAAAGGCCTCTTAGTCTCTTCA
>JGI20214J51088_10001839_pt1 | contig 14357 bp, 17 predicted proteins | sample WetSurMetagenome_FD_51088 | JGI IMG/M metagenome (IMG submission 51088) | reverse complement strand
TGGTTGCTTTCCTTGCCCTAAAAATATTGCGTTAACAAAAAAAAATAAAAAATTAGTGAGCTTTTTCAGCTCGCAATTTTGGTTTATTCTGTGTGGACTCTGTAGAGGTCAATATCTTCGCGCATGCTTGGTGTAAGTTCAAGGAAGTCTCGTACTGCGCGAATGATGTCTTTGGATTGGGTGACATATCTGCCGACGATTAGGATGTCTGCGCCCTGTTCAAGTGCTTCTTTGGCCGTTTCTGGAACTATGCCGCCTGCAACAGCGATTAGGAACTTTTTATTGGGGAATGCTTGGCGTATCATTTTTATGCGTTCTAATCCACAGGTTCTGCCGCTTTCTTGATCAATGCCTCTATGAAGAATAATGATATCAGGTAAGTCTTTAATGGATTTTAGTTTTTCAAGGACATCTTCTACATTTAACATGTCGATGACCGCATAGATCCCCATACGTCTAGCTTCGTGAACGGTTGAGTCAAGTGTTTCTGGGGGGGCTAAGCCTGCTGCAACAACTGCATCTGCAGTGTCTTCATATGCGATGTCTACTTCAACTTTGCCTACATCAAGAGTTTTGAGGTCTGCTATAACGAATTTGTCTTTTGCTACTTGTCGTAGTTCACTGATTATGCGTGTGCCATAGCGTTTAATGAGAGGAGTTCCAACTTCAACGATGATTCTATCGCTTCCCGGCAGCTGTTCAAGAACTTTCTTTGCTCCTTCAAGGGACGGTGCATCAAGTGCAATCTGTAAGTATGGTGGTCTCCATAATCGCGGAACTTTAAAGCCCATGATTGGGTGTTTGGAACGGTCTTTCTCGTAGATAAGTTTTTCAAATGATGGGTACTTCTTTAAAGCTCGTTGCAGTGCCATTTTTGTTGCGCCATAGTTATATTGGTAAATTTTTCGGTAATCCACAGCTTTTGGGTGGATAAAGACGCTGCATATGATGACCCAACAGTCGATTTTGTCAATAGGAATTATTCCCTCTTCAGTAGCGTCTGCAATAGCTTTGGCAACTGCTGCTTGCGCTGGGCCGAAAATTTTTCCAGTATCTGCCATGTTTTTAACCGTGACTTTTGGCACTATCAATGTGTGGGGTTTTGGTGGCAAGTTAGGTCTAACTACTGCCAGTAGTGGTGTATGACCAGCTGATAAGTTCGTCATGCCATTAGCGAATGCAAGACCGACTGGACCGTTTTTATCACCAATTATAAGGTCAACGTGTGCAACTTCCATTCCTTCTCCAACCAAGGATTCACCGATTAAGTAAGTGTTTCCAGCTTGTTCTTCGGGTGCATCAACAGTAATTGTCGGCACACCGTCTATAATTTCTTTAAAATCAACATTAAACTCTTTAAGCCAGCTGTAAATTGTGTCTCTGTGAACTTCCATCTCTTTTGCTATTCCGACGACTGTCGGTTTAATCGCCTTGTTTTTTGCTCCAACCTCTTTTTTAGCTGCTTCAGTTAGCATTTTTATTAGTTCTTCGTGAGTTTCTGGTTTCTTAACATCTGCTCCCGACATTTATTTTCCTTCAGCGTTGTTCTAACGACAGCCTATATTTATAATTGTCGGAGCTTACAAAAAAGTATTGAAGAAGCGTATTGTAGTTTTACCGGTAAATAAATTTAGGGCTTGGCTAATTGGGGGTGTCATATTTTTAATGTTTTATCGGTAAAATTATATATCCTGCCGTTTTAATTCAATGCCTGATCATGAGGCAAACTGATGTCTCGAACTGACTGGGCATGCTTGGGAGTATTTATCGCAGGGTTCTTGCTGTTTCTATATGCCGCCAACAAGGAAATAGTTGAACTTACAAATGAGCAGCTTCAAGTCAATACCATAATCGGCTATTTGGGTATTTACATGTGGTTTGGCGCCATTATCGCTTACTTAGTTATTTATGTTTACAAAGAATTAACTAAGAAGACAACCGTTCAAAAACCATAAAGGCATCCGTATTTTTCATTCAAATATTTCAAGTAGCTTTTGCTATTTAATTCAGTTCCAGTTACTTTTTTGATTAGGTCTTCTGGGTCGTATAGGTTTCCTTTACTGTGAATATTTGTTTTGAGCCAATCGTTAATCTCTATTAATTTACCTTCGGCTAGTTGCTTATGCCAATCTGGCAAGCTTTTGGTTAGTGCTTCAATTATTTGTCCATCGTAAATATTGCCGAGCGCATAGCTGGGGAAGTAACCGTAAAGACCGCTTGCCCAATGAGTATCCTGCATTACACCTTCTGAGTCATTTTCAACCTTTACCCCTAGGTAATCAGCATATTTTTCATTCCACACCTCTGGTAGTTCATCAACACTTATTTTCTCTGCAAAGAGATCTCTTTCAATTTCAAATCGAATAATTATATGTAGACTGTAAGTCACTTCATCGGCTTCTATACGTATTTTCGAGCGTTCAATATTGTTTATCGCTTGCATAAAATTATTTAGTTGGATATTTGGAAAGTTTGGTGCTGATTTGAATTTAGGCATAACGCTTATCCAGAACTCTGTTGAACGACCAATAATGTTTTCGTAGAAGCGTGATTGCGATTCATGGATGCCATAGGAGCTGGTTGAACCAACGGGTTGATATTTCCATTCAGGATTAAGGTTTAGTTCATAAATTGCATGTCCGGTTTCATGCATCACAGAGAAAATTGAGCTTGCAAAATTGTTTAGGTGATAATGTGTTGTAATGCGAACGTCATCATAGTAACCTGAAGAGAAGGGGTGTTCAGTTTCATCGATTCGTCCATGCGCTTTAGATGAAGCTGTGTCATAGCCTAAGGTTTGTGTTAGAAGTTGAGCTATTTGTCTTTGACTTTCAGTTGGAACTGTTTGAGAAAGGATTGAAGTGTCAGGCTTTATGGGGCTGGCCTGAATTTTATCTAACAGCACCTTTAAGCCCTGCTGTAGGGCATTGAAAGTCTGTGTGATTTTGTCTACGCTCATTTTAGGCTCAAAATTATCTATTAGTGCTTCATACGGCGTTTTGGTTTTTTTAACTTTCATAAGGATTTCTGCTGCTTGTTTGTTTAGCTCGAAGATTTTTTGGAGGTCAGCTTTGAAAAGGTTGAAGTTTTTCTGGGCTTTTGCTTTCTTCCAAACGGTCACTGTTATGGCTTCCTGTTTGGCAAGATCAGATACAAGTTTCTCAGGTAAGCTGGTCTGTTCCAGGTAACTTTTATTGACAAGGTAGACGTTTCGTTTCTGTAATCGGTTGAGATTTTCATATTGGGGGTTGGCCTGTATAGTTTTGAGGAGTTTTCCTATTTCTGGATCAGTTGATAGTTGATGGCTTATACGGCTAAGTAGTGCCAGCTGTTCGCTTCGTTGTTCTATGGCTCCTGGAGGCATCATGGTTTCCATGTCCCAATGAATTATGCCCACAGCTGTTCCTAGCACTGTCACGTCCTTGGTTTTTTTTAACAATCCGTTATAAGACGTTACAATGTCTTCGTTCAAGTGAGACTTCACCTCTAATGTTCAAAGGAATTGGCTTTTATTTATTGTTTCGCTGATACAAGCAAGCAACAGGTAAAGCGACTGAAAAGCTTTTATCTTAGAACCAACTGCCAATTTATTGAGGAGTTCAAAATTGAGTGCTAACGCAGAATCTAGCAAAACACTTGCAGCAATCGGTGCATTATTGCTCTTTTTAAGTTTTATTCCAGTAGTAGGTATTATTGGCATTATTCTGATTCTCATCGGCATGAAAGGGCTATCTGAATACTATAAGGATGATGGTATCTACCAGCATGCGCTAAAAGGTGTGCTCTTTGGAATAATAGGCATAGTCGCTGTTACGGTACTTTCTATCTCAGGATTCATAGGCGGACTGTTTAGTATATTCACTTTAGGTGTAGCAGGTGCAATTGGCGGTGTATTGATAATTATAGCAGCAGTATTGATTGCATTCGTATTTTATTTGCTTATGGCTATGAACTTTAGACGAGCATTCGATGTTCTTGCTGATCGTTCGGGTGAACATTTGTTCCGTTCTTCAGGCACAATATTATTCATAGGTGCAGTATTGACAATAATTTTGGTCGGCTTGATACTGGTTTGGATTGCTTGGCTAATTTTGGCAATAGCGTTTTTTTCAATGAGACTTACACCTGCTCAACCAATGCAACAACCCTATTCTTACACTGCTCCTCCACCACCCCAACCACAGACGATTCAAGCAACAAGATACTGTCCAAACTGTGGCGCACCAGTAGGTCCATATGCGATTTTTTGTTCAAATTGCGGCGGACAACTCCAGCCAACCGCATGAATTGTCTAACTTGCAAAAATCGTGTCTCTGCCGTAAGAGCACAAAATACTTTAATCTATCATTCTATAGAAATTAGAAAAAAGAAGGAGCTGTTATACATACTTCTTCTCGTTATAGCAATACCATCTTTGATATTGAGCGATCCATGTCAAAGGTTGGCCACATGTCGGGCAAAGGGTGTTACTTGATTGTTGTTGAGTTGTCATAGGTGTTGATTGAGGGACTTGCGATTGATTTGCTACAGGCTTTAGTACTATGAAGTCAGATGCTGCTTGAACTTGATCCCAATCAACGGTTTGAGCACTTCCGTCATTCTTCTCAACAGTTAAGCTAATTCCTGCCTTTCCTACTAAGAAAGCAAGATCTTTTACTTTTCCAACTATGCGACCGTTTGCATCGATAACTTGCATTGAAATTAAAGCATCTCTTGTTAAGGGTTTCTGGCTATTTTCCAAATCAAATCAGCTCTATTTCACCTACGAGATAATAACTTAAAAATTTTCCTCTCAAAAAGATGATGCCTTGTGCTAGTTAAGTACCCGAAACAGCCCAACACGAACAATTGATTGATTACTCGAGCATGGTGAATATGACATTAAACGGTATATTTCGCATAGCGTTGACTCAAGCTATTGTACCTTTGCTAGACATTCTGACTATGCGTAAATTGGCGGGTTGGAAGCCCTAATTTGTTAATATGAACAATTTGATTACTTTATGTTTAATTTGATGGACTAAAATAGACTTGTATCAAATGACTTTAAAAACTAATGTGAAAGAATTATCTCATAAGATTGTAGACTAAGTTTTTTATAGAACAACCGCCAACTAAATTCAGTTCAAAACAAAACAGAGTGAAAAAAATGACATACCAAAATACACCACCCCCACCTCCTCCACCATCCGCTACTGACAAACTAAGCAGCATAAAAACCTACATGTTGATAGCCTTCATCTTTTCGATTCTCTTTATGATCGTTTGGATAGGCGCTGCTGCATCAACTCTCATTACTTTTGCCGCCTTCTCCTTCATCGGTCTAGGCATCTTCGTTTTGCTACCCGCAATTATATATCTGGTACTGTTCGCAATTTCGATCATAGTATTCTTCAGGATTTATAAAATGTACAAAGCAGTTAATGCAGGCGATGTCGCAACACTAAAAGCAACAAGCAACATGCTATGGGCTATTATAGCACTTATCTTTGCAGGCGTAATTCCAGGCATTATGCTAATAATCGCTGATGGACCAATCAAGCAACTCTAAAGCCAAACTGGTAGAATCAACAACCACCTTTTTTTATTTGCAGAAAGTTTACCCACCGAGGAGCAAAAACTTCTCAAACTTGACCCATCTCCCTACAAGAACATAACCAGAGTACCTCTTCTACCTGCCGTCAGGTATTTCTCAAAAGCATCTTCAACATACATTTCACCATCAACCAATAGATGTCAAACAATCATCAGGCTTTTCCTAGCAATAGGAATATAAGTAACCTATTCTCCTTCGCAAACTTCACCAGCAAAAATAGTCCAAAACTTTTCAGTCAAATCTTCACCTCATTCTAGCGAGTGCTACAAGATGCTCCTTCTAAAGTTCTAAATTAATTTTTTATTCGAGCTCTTTGGCCCAAGACATCTATCCGCCCACAATTATCTCAAACCATTTTATTTCTATGGTCTAAAAATAGAAAGAAAAAACGACGTTTCTTCCAGCATTTTAAGACTACAAACAGTTAGCCAAGTTTTTTCATCGCACTTCTATGAAAGCTTTCTTCATAAGACTCATTTTGCATATCAAACAGCAAATTACTTGATTGTATCCTCTGGCCTTAAAGCTAAAAATTAAACTATAAGTGTAACAATTAGCATTCTAGTAATTGAAGTGCTATTTTTATGAGTGAAAAAAACTTGAACCGAGATGTCTTATCTAAAGCGCCTCCTCTACATGAGGAACCTATTGAAGGGTTTCAACCTAGAAAAGAAATTTGTGAGATATGTGGAAAAGCTTTCAGAACTCATGCAGAATTGGAAAGACATTTAGAGAATGCCCATGGAAATCCTGAGAAAACCCATACAAAGCCGCATCTCGAATAAGCGATTTTTACNTTTATTTTTAATCAAGATTCATCCAAAATATTTTCTTTATCTTTTAGTTCATTTTTATTTTAATTGTCAGTTAGTCAAGTCTTTGACATTTTCTAATTGATATGCTATTGAGGGTTCAAATAATATGACAGAAATTACTGAAAAGTTTGGTGCTCCGGCCGGGATTCGGACCCGGGTCACCGACTCGAAAGGCCAGTATACTTGGCCGGACTATACTACCGGAGCTCTTTTACTAAAAGCATCAAGCAGAATGACATTTCCTTCGAATAAACCTTACCCTTCCAGAACCAGGCTTTTAGCTGACAGGTGCTTTTTTGACTGAGTTTTTAGGTCTAAAAAGAAAGGCTGTTATTTGGTCGACTAGTTTCCCTTGATCCTTGGTGGTTTTTTCCAACTCGTCAACTCTTTTTTGGAGATCGTTAGAAATGATTTTGCCCTCAATGCGATTGGCTGATCGAAACATAAGAAACATTTTGAAGACTTCCGCAACTGCTTTTTCCTGTTCATCTCCAGACGCAGGCTTTATTCCTGCGATAATCGACAGAAGATCAACATAGTGTTCCTTAATTTTCAGTTCAGCGTTTACTGAAGGGTCAGTTGGAAAAGCAATGCTCAATGGGGTTTGCTTGGCAAGTTCAGCGGCGGTCGGAAAACGAATTATGATGTCACCTCGAATCCATGACGACACGAACTCTGAAACAAATTTTCGAACATCCTCTTTACTATAAAGCAGGCTTGGCTCCACTTGAGGCTCAGGTTTACGTTTAATTCTAACGCTTATGATCTTTTTGTCAGAGTTGTTTTCCATTCGTCTTTCCCTTCGCAGCTATCTAGACATCCCTTTTTCTTAGCACAGTACTAGTATTTAAGAAAAAAGTTTAAAAAGAAATTTTTGCTGCTGACGGGATTTTTCCTAAAATTTTTTGGGTTGCTTTCTCTACTTTTTCTCGTTGCGAGGCTTCGGTGTAAACGCGCAGTATATTCATGAAACCCTTTAGTGTTTCAAATATCTTTGAAATTTCACTTAGTCGTTGTAGCATTTTTTCGCCCTGCTGGCTTCTCGTGAAAACAGGTATCTCCATTGACTCCATTAAGACTGCATGGTGATATGGTACAGATGGCACTGTAGGTACATCAATAACAACTGATTCAATATCGACATCTGCTTCCTTAGCAATTTCGCTTTGGATTTGACGCCTGTACGATTCTCTGCCGAAAAGGTTGGATATCATAGTATCTTTCTCATAGAAGGTTCGTTCATACGCACACTTCAGCATTCTGCGGTTTTCAAGATTTGAAATGATCAGTTTTGAAGCTTTGCATTTTTTTAGCGCTGACCAGACTGTGTAATCATCTAACTCAAGGTAATCTTCTGGTGACTTGAATGCTGTTAATCCCAGTTCGTTGTTGGCTTTTTCCATTGCAGTTGCCATCATGATTTGCGCTGCTCTACCAACGCGGTGGAAATATATGCTTTTAAAAGATTCAATTCTGGCAATCATGAAGGCTTCTAAAGCGGAAAGTGCTCCTAATTCTACAGCTAAATTTTCACCTAAAACATCCAAAGCATGTATGAGTCGATAAACATCAATAAAACCGTACTCGGCGCCTGTGTGGTAAGTATCACGAACAATAAAGTCTTGTTTATCAACGTCAACAGCGCTACTAATTATTTGGTCTAGAAACGCTTTGCCCTTCTTATGGAGTTTTCCAACGGCAAGCTTGCCAATTTCCTCTGGCTTATAGCCCATCTTGGTTATTTTGTCGCCAACTTCGCTTTTTTCAATGATCCACGAAGTTAAATCTTCATGTGTCTTCTCTAAGTCATGGATGAGCAAATGCTCAAAAACATGGGAAAAAGGTCCGTGCCCTGCATCATGAAGAAGCGCTGAAATCCTGCATGCTTGGACTTCATCATCGCTAACGACTCGTGAAATATTTGGGTTATCTAAAACCTGTCCCGCTAAAAACATGACGCCTATACAATGTTCGAAGCGTGTATGGTTAGCGCCTGGGTAAACATATTCTGAACCTGCAAGCTGTCGCAACCGCCTCAGACGTTGCATTGGGTAGGTATCTATCAGATTCTTTTCGGCTTCAGTAATGTAAACATAGCCGTGTACGGGATCTTTTATTTCTCCCCAGTAAGCTTTAGGCACAAATTACTCCTCACTATTGCAAGTTATATTTATGGGACTCCCTATAATGTCTAACGCTAACTAGCCAAAGATGAGAAAACATGATGAAGAAAGGCGTTTTTATCGTTATAGAAGGATTAGATGGAAGTGGAAAAACCACCCAGGCATCACTATTAGCTAACAGACTTTCCGAAAACCATAAAGTACTCTTTACAGCAGAACCTAGTAATGGAAAAATAGGTACATTCATACGACATGATTGTCTCTACGAACAAACTCGTCTCCCCACTGAAGCTGAAGCGCTTCTTTTTGCAGCAGACCGTATCGAACATATGCAAAATGATTTAGTGCCTGCACTTTCTCAAGGAAAAATCGTGATTTGTGACCGCTACATTTACTCATCGCTTGCCTACCAAGGTGGGGCTGGATTAAGCTTGGATTGGATAAAAACAATCAATGCCCGAGCCCTTGAGCCAGATTTCGCCTTGTATATTGATGTGACACCTGAACGTGTCTTGGAACGTCTTCTAAGAAAACGGTCAGTGATGGAAACTCTGGAGACTCAACAAAAGGTTAGGGGAATTTACCTTAAGTACGTTGAGAAAGGTGAGCTTATGCTTATTGATGGCGACAAAAGCAAGCATGCGGTAGCTCAAGAATTGTATTCTATAGTCTTGAATTTACTTAAAAGAGCTGACTTTACCTAAAAAGGAAAAACAAGTTGGGAAATGGAGTTTAGTCTTCTCTCCACTTAAACAACTTAACAGCTAAAGTAAAGATTATGGCTGTTATGACTGCTACGACTGCAAAGTCAACTAGAGCTCCTATCATGTTTCCGTAGACCATGACGTTGTTTAATCCTTCAATTACATAGAATAGGGGTAGAACGTGAGCGAGGGTCTGTAAGTATTGTGGCATGGCGCTGATGGGGAAGAAGGTGCCAGAAAGGAACATCATTGGGAATGTTACAATGTTGCCGATGACGCCTGCAGTTTCCGGGTTCTTTGTTACTGTGCCTACAAGCATTCCTAGAGCTGCAAAAAGCATTGGACCTAAGACTAAGAAAGGAATTAACCCAGCAGTTAAGGTGACGTTTGCACCGAACGCGAAGATTCCAACTCCAACCATTAGGAGAAAGCCTGCTATTGTCAAGACAATATACCATAGCATCTTTGAGGTTAGCCACTCCATCTTTGTGAGTGGTGTTAGAGAGAGTTGTTTGAATAGTTTGTTTTTTTTGTATTCGGATGAGATGTTTACTAATGAGAACATAGGGCTGGTTAGAATGGAGAAGCCAATTAAGCCTGGAATTAAGAAGTCAATGTATTTTGTTTGCTGGGTGTTAACGGTTGTTGTAGCTAAGCCTATAACTGTTGTGCCGTTGTACCGTTGTAAGTTAAAGTAGTTAGCGTACCCACTTACTGTTCCAGTAACAATTCCACTAGTACTGGATGTAGGATTACCGTAGACTGTCAAGTTCACAGGTTGCCCCGATATATAATCGGCCGAAAAGTTCTGGGGAACAATTATTCCATCTGATGCCGAATGCGCTGCTAGATAATCGGCAAAGTTTTCTGAGGCATTGACTGTTATTACTCTAATGGTCGAAGACTGGTTTAGGGCTGTTAGAAATGTAGATCCAATGTTTTGTCCAAGAAAACCTGTGTCTTGATTCTGAGCATAGACATTTACGGTGCCTGAGCCACCACCTGAGAAAATGGCCCCGAAAATCAGGATCAAGATTACGGGGAAAACCAATCCAAAGAATAATCCGAACTTATTTCTTAGATATCCTCGACTAAATACTTTAAAGTCTGCGAAGATCCTTTTGGAACTTACCATTTTTAACGCCTACTCTTTTTTATTTGTTGTTTCGATTCTGTTTCACCTGTTGTTATTTCCCCTTGTTCACTGACGAGCTTGACGAAAACGTCGTCTAAACTGTCTTGACGTGTTTGGATTTCTCCCCAATCCATGCCTGATTGCTCAGCAGCCGCCAAAGCAGCTAAGGCATCAATTTTCTTTTTTAGAGGAATGAAAATTTCTGCATGAGCTTTGTTGTATTCCACTTGTAATTCGGTGTTGGCTTTGATGTATTCGGCTAGTTTTTCACTCCCGTGAATTTCAAGCCTTTCACCGGAACCGTGCTCTTTGATTATTTCCTCGGTTGTTCCCATTGCAACTATTTGTCCATGATCCATGATAGCGACTCTGTCGGATAGTTGTTGAGCCTCATCTAAGTAGTGGGTTGTTAAAATGATTGTTTTGCCTTTAGCTTTCAATCCACGGATAACTTCCCAAATGGCGCGTCTAGCATTGGGATCAAGTCCAGTGGTTGGTTCATCAAGAAAGAGCAACTCGGGTGAATTGACGAGTGAGAGTGCAAGCCCTGTTTTCTGTTTTTGTCCGCCTGAAAGGCTGTCAAAATTGGTTTTAGCAGAGTCTAGAAGAAGAACATCTTTCAAAATCTGATCAGGGTCAACTTTAATGTTAAATAGAGATGCATAGTAGATTATTGCTTCTCTTGGGGTTGTTTTCTCAAAGAAAGTGAACTCTTGTGGTATAACGCCGATTTTCTTGTGAAGTTCATAACCGTTTTTCCACGGGTCAAATCCCAGAACCTCAACTTCACCGCTATCTCTTTCGCGCAAGCCTTCCAAAATCTCTATAGTGGTGGTTTTACCTGCGCCGTTAGGTCCAAGAAGACCGAAGACCTCCCCTTGGTTGACTTTGAATGAGATTCCGTCAACAGCTTTCAAAGTCCCGTATTGTTTTTTGAGCGAAGATACTTCAATTGGAATCAAGATTATCTCTCCTGTTAAAGTGCGATTTAGCTTCTGATGCCTTTGCAATTTCAGGGAAATATAACTTTCGGCTAAAAAATTAGTAAGCATCAGTTTTCTAAGGAATAAATTTTAAAAGCTGAGTTTTTTTAGTGGTTTCTTTTTGGCTCCTTCATTAATTTTATCAAAAATTAAAACCGACAGATCTTCAGGTGTAACATATCTTGGACCACTATCATGTACAACCTGCATTTCGAACGAATCTTTACCATACAGTGTTCGCATTAAATAATAATCAAACCTGAGGGGCACTCTATTTTCCGGTTTGCCCTTGTAATAGCGTATGGCAATAAAGAAATCGATTGTCTGAAGGTTTTCTTTGTTAAGGTCATCTACCGCCGAGTCAACCTGCTCCAAATTAATAAGATTGAATTTTTTTTCCCCAGCCAAACCAATGTTAAAAATCACGGTTCCACCCGGTATGGTTGGGTTAGCAATATCCTCAAAACCAAACTCTTTCCCATTCAATTCAAAAAAAACTCGGATAATTCTTTCCTGAAGCTTTCTGTTTGAAAGCGTAGATCTGTATGTTTCAATTAAATGAATATTTGAGGGAAATGCCCTGTAAAAGCTTGGCACTCAACGATCCTGCTTACGATTTTTTGATTTTCTGTATTTTCTCGAGACTTCCAAGTAACTGTGAAAGTGCATTGCTTAGTTTCTGCAATTCATCCGCGTCCTCCGTTTTTTGAATTTTAGTCTCGAGGTCTTGAATTTTGCTTAGTAATGTAGCTTCAAGTTTATCAAAGGCTGTGTCAGGTGCCGGTATAGATGGTTTAGGCTCCTCTTCCCCGTCTTTAACTATGACAACTTTTTTCTCGTCTTTTGCACACCACAATGTGCCGTCTTTTAACCTGAAAAGTGGAGAAGCGCACGCAGGGCAAGATAGATCTGTTAACGTGGCACCCTGCCTCAAAAGATCAGCCATTCGCTTAATCGGCGTATTTTCGTTTTTTTCCTGCAATTAGAACCCCAAAGTAAATACACATCTATTCTTATATAACTTGGTTACTCTTCCAACAGTAGGTAGTGTCAATACATGGTCAGAAAGAAAAAAGCCGAGGAATATGAAGCCAAAATAAAACAGGCATTTACAGTTCTAACTGAAGTCTCCGAAGACAGTACAACACCAAGAAATATTCGGCGTTCAGCAAAAGACGCAATGAATGCATTGCAAAGCCCTGAATATACGCCTGCAGTACGCGCTTCAAACGCGGTTTCAATGTTGGATGAGATTTTGCAGGATCCAAATATGCCGCCTTATACTCGGGTAAAACTTTGGAACGTCATGAGCTTCATCGAAGCCATAAAAGACTAAATTTTCAAACTTCTACGTTTGTCTTAAACTGTTTTATAAAATGTTCTTTCTATATTTTTTCGTTAGCGCTAGTTAATTGTCTAGCATTTTTCTTTGATTCTTTATACGACTGTGCGCAGTGGACACAGCAAAAGGCCATTTCCTTTTCTTCAATAACTTCGCGGTGAGCTCCTTCGTAAACTTTGCATCCACAGTTTGCGCAGACATAAAGGCTTGGTTCAATGGCGATGGAAACTAGTTCAGCGAAGCGTTTGAACAGATCTGTGCATAGTTCTCTTCCTGCTACTGTTAGCTCAAAGATTTTTCTTTCCTTTTCGCCNACTGGTTTTATATTGTGTGTGACCAGGCCTTTCTCTTCTAGTTGTTGTAGGAATGGGTAGACAAGNCTAGGGCTCACTTCTTTTTTGACTCTTTTTTTGAATCTGTTTATAATAATGTAACCGTGGGCTGGTCCTTCAAATAATATGGTGAGTATGTAAAATCGGGAGAAATCGCTGATTAACTCGTTTATGCTTTGGTTTTGTTCGCTGTTTGCCATACTTTTCATCTTAATATGGAACAGTAAACGTTATAAAAGTTTATTAGATATATCTAAAAAATACGTATATTCCTGATTTATNACAGAATTGAACTTGCTTTTTCGNTTGAATTGTTGTAGCTAATAATATATGCTAGTTGCTACACTTAAAGTTGGGTTTCGGGGAGGCAGTACCTATTGAAATATGATGTAATTATCGTTGGTGCGGGCCCAGCAGGCATTTTCTCAGCGTTAGAATTGACGGAAAACGCAAATCTTAATGTTCTCATCGTTGATAGAGGACCAGATATTGACAAACGTAAATGCCCATCTAGCAGGGGATTCGAATGTGTTCATTGTGAACCTTGTTCAGTTTTATCTGGTTGGGGTGGCGCNGGGGCCTACAGTGACGGAAAATTAACCCTTTCAACAGAAGTCGGTGGTTGGCTAAACCAGTATGTCTCAACTAAAGAACTTGCTGAACTCGTGAATTACTGCGATCACATATACATCAAATTTGGTGCTAGTGAACAAGTCTTTGGTGGACAAAGCGAAGAAATCGACGAAATCGAAAAAAGAGCTTCTCTAGCAGGACTCAAACTAATCAAACAAGAAGTACGACATATGGGCACTGACAAATGTCTTGAAACCCTGCAACGAATGCGAAAATACCTCAATGGCAAAATAACCTTCATGCCTAAAACCGAGGTCAAAGGTCTCATAGTTGAAGATCATACCATTCAAGGCATCGAAACTGTTGATGGCCAAAAATTCATCGGTAGATATGTTATTCTTGGTCCAGGAAGAAGTGGCGCTGAATGGTTGCAAACTGAAGCTCAAGTTCGCGGACTTAAAACCGTTAATAATCCCGTAGACATCGGTGTTCGCGTAGAGCTCTTAGCTTCAGTTATGGAAAATCTTACTCGAATCCTCTATGAGCCCAAGCTGGTTTACTTTTCTAAGCAGTTTGACGATCAGGTTCGGACGTTCTGCGTTTCGCCGCACGGAGAAGTCACAACTGAATCATATGATGGTGTCTTAACCGTTAATGGTGGTAGCCATGCAGAAATGAAAACCGCCAATACAAATTTTGCAATTCTTGTTAGCACCTCGTTTACTGAGCCCTTCAAGGAACCTGTGGCTTACGG
>JGI20214J51088_10001838_pt1 | contig 14359 bp, 12 predicted proteins | sample WetSurMetagenome_FD_51088 | JGI IMG/M metagenome (IMG submission 51088) | reverse complement strand
GAAGTTTGGGGCACCGGCGCGGCATCACGTGAATTCCTGTATGTCGATGATGCTGCACATGGGATCATACTTGCAACCGAGCACTATAATAAACCTGATCCGGTCAACCTTGGATCCGGAACAGAAATTACTATTCGTGATCTCGTGAAACTGATACAGGAACTGACAGGATTTTACGGTGAAGTTTACTGGGATATTAAAAAGCCGGATGGACAACCGAAACGAAGATTAGACGTAAGCCGTGCAAAGAAGGAATTTGGATTTGAAGCTCATATGTCATTCAGGGAGGGATTAAAGAGAACCATTGATTGGTATGAGAATCATCGCTGGGATGCAGCTCAATCAAAAAGATCCGGAGATCATTGCTGAATCAATGTAATTAATGAGAATTAATTATAACAAGCCTATCGGATATGTTGAAAGGGGCAGATTCTGGAAAATAAAACCAAAAAATGATTATTCATTAATCTTTTTAATGACTTATCTTTTCCAAGAGATTCATAAATCTCCATAATTTTTAAAGGCCTATTTATAAAATTCACGAAAACATTAACCATTTTCTCAAACAATTTTGATATGTGTTCTCACCCTCACCCTATATCGACCGCTTAATGAGTATCGAGCCCATCCAGCGACAGAGTTTCATTACACTCGTTTCGACAATCGCTCTGACAGGAATCGGCTTTCTCTCAACAATTTATTTCGCACACGCACTAGGTCCTGCACCTCTCGGAGCGTACTTCCTGTTCCTAGCCTATTTTGGAATTTTTAACCTGATAGGAGACGGGGGATTCGGTGGGGCAGCAGTTAAGAGGATATCTGAAGGAAAAGAGCCCCGGGAATATTTTTCTGCTTTTGTTTGTATCAGAGTTGTTCTGCTCGCCGTATCTGTCACCGTTCTCCTTATTGCAGAACCATATCTTAAAGACGTTACCTCGTCTGGAATGTTTTTCTGGCTTCTTTTAGCCCTAATAATTTCAGTATTTTCCAGCAGCACAGCTATGGGGGTATATGGTACCGGAAAAGTTGGCGTTTATCAAATCAGTAATTTTGTAGATGTGCTCCTGCGGATTCTCTTCCAGATAGGAGGTGTGTTTCTCGGTTTTGGTGTTGCAGGACTTGCCGGGGGTTTTGTTGGAGGCCTGGTTGCAGGGGGAATCTTGAATTTCCGGTATCTCGATCTCAAATTGGTCCGGTTCAGATTATCCCATGTAAAAAACCTGACTGGTTTTTCTTTCTGGATCTTCCTTACTGCAAGCGGTTCACTCGTGTTCAGTTATGCAGATACCGTACTTATCGGATATTTCATGAGTAATGCTGATGTCGGGATCTATCGTACAGCATTCCAGCTTACTGGTATCGCTACCTTCACGACACTGGCCTTCCACACCGTTCTCTATCCAAAGATCAGCGCATGGGAATCACAGCGTAATTTTGCGACGATTGAAAACGCACTTTCCCGTGCATTTACCTACTCCCTCCTCCTCGCAATACCGGTTTGCATCGGAGGCTGGATTCTTGGTGAACCGCTTCTTTTCTTTTTGTATGGAGCTTCATTTACCGCGGGAACACCAGCTCTTTTCTTACTCCTTTTAGTTCAGGTCGTGAATGTTTTTATGTATCTGGGAACAATGGGCCTGAATTCCCTTAACCGTCCGAAAGGTGCCTTCCTGGTTACAGCCATAGCGGCATTGGTAAACATCATTCTTGACATTGCACTTATTCCTATTATGGGGATTACCGGAGCTGCTTTGGCAACACTTATCGCAATGACCCTGAATGCACTCATTGCACTCTTCCTTCTTTCCCGGGTTATATCAGTAAAGATTGAACACGGCCCGGTAAAACATATTCTCTCTGCTACAGGACTTATGGGCATTTTCCTTGTTGTAATTCACTTTCTTCTGCCTCTCACTAACGTAGCTATGGTAGTTGGAACAGTTCTGATAGGGGCATGCATTTATTCATTCGTTCTTCTCAAGGTTGATGAGGGGATACATGATGAAATTCGGAAATTTTGTAGAGATATTGGTCTCCCATGGCCGAAGTGGATATAAGTGATGTTGATTATTTTCCTTCAATTCTTTGTAAAATCAAAGTCAAATAAATTCAATCAAATCCAGACATAATTCTATTTCACTGTTGTGAAACCACTAGACCATTTCTTTGATCGATATGATATTAGCCTTAATCAGAATGAATCCTTTAGATGTTCATTATTATGACCATCGTTAATTTTTTGTTACCATACATGATGATCCAATTGAAGAAATCCTTATAGGAAGAGGGACATATTCCAGACCAATTCAAAGTCAAGCACAATCCTGACAATAATGGGATTTAATCTGGTTCAGGTAACATACACTATGAGGGAAACATTATGGTAAAACAGATCCAGACGATCATTCTCTGCGGAGGACTTGGAACCCGCCTGCGTGAAGAGACCGAATACCGCCCCAAACCCATGGTTCCGATTGGAGGAAAGCCCATCCTCTGGCATATCATGAAAATTTATGCCCAATTCGGGCACACGGATTTCATTTTGCCGCTTGGTTACAAAGGAAATTTGATTAAGGAGTATTTCTACCATTACCACCTGATGAGTCAGGATGTGAGTATCCGACTCGGAAATCATCATGCAGTCTCTTTTCTTCCAGGCGATACTCATGAAACTGATGACTGGACGATCACTCTTGTCGATACCGGTGAAAATACCTTAAAGGGCGGCAGGTTGAAGCGAGTTGAAAAATATCTCACAGGTAACGAAGTCATGGTAACCTATGGTGACGGAGTTGCGGATATTGATCTCAATAAACTCCTCGCATTCCACCGATCACATGGAAAGGTAGCAACAGTGACAGGTGTATCCACAGCATCCCAGTTTGGAGAATTGCAGATTAGCAACAATCGGGTTGATCACTTTAGGGAGAAACCATCAGCATCAGATCATTATGTAAGCGGAGGTTTTTATGTATTCAACCGTTCTTTCTTCACCCATCTAAATGAAAAGGAGACTTGTGATCTGGAAACGGGTCCACTTGAGGAGCTAGCTGCACGGGGAGAGCTGATGGTATACAAACATCCCGGGAAATGGGCGTGCATGGATACGATTAGGGATATGGAATACCTGAATAGATTATGGGAAAATCATGAAGCCTTCTGGAAAATCTGGTGAATAAAGTATATGGATCTTTCAGAAGTCTACAAAGGTAGGAACATTCTCATTACCGGTGATACCGGTTTTAAAGGATCATGGCTTGCTCTCTGGCTGCATGAACTTGGCGCCAACGTTACAGGTATCGGACTTGAGCCAAAAACCTCACGGGATAATTATATTGTTTGTGGACTTGGATCTATTATAACCCATCATACCTGTGATATTCGTCAATATGATAAAATTCAGAAAATTTTTTCTGCAACAAATCCTGACATGGTATTCCATCTTGCAGCCCAACCGTTAGTATCTGAATCTTATACCTCTCCTCGTGAAACATTTGAAATCAATACACAGGGTACTGCCAATATTCTGGAATCCATTCGTTACACACCATCCATACAGGCCGGGGTGATGGTGACAAGCGACAAATGTTATGAGAACCAGGAATGGGTCCATGGGTACCGGGAATCCGATCCTCTTGGGGGGCATGATCCTTACAGCGCTTCAAAGGGAGCGGCAGAGATTGTCATATCATCATATATCCGGTCTTTTTTTTCAAAAGACGGTACACCAGTAATTTCTTCTGCACGGGCGGGAAATGTGATCGGAGGGGGGGACTGGTCAGAAAACCGTATTATCCCGGATTTTATGCGATCGCTTGAGGAAAGAAAACCCATTGCACTCAGGAATCCCGGGGCAGTCAGACCATGGCAACATGTTCTTGATCCTCTTTACGGGTATCTTCTGTTAGGTGCCACGATGATCGCCGGTGGGCATTCATTCAGCGGTGCCTGGAATTTCGGACCATTATACCGGAATAGTCTGACGGTTGAGGGTCTGATTCGGAGATTTATAGAACTGGATAAACTGGGGGAGATAAAAATTCCGGATCACCGAAAAAATTTCTATGAGGCCGGGTTCCTTAGCCTCGATATATCCAAGGCAGTCCATCAACTTGGCTGGCATCCGGTTCTGGATATCGAAACGATGGTTCAGTTTACTCTTGATGAATACAGTGTTGATGGCTTATCTACAGAAGCAGTCTTCAACCAGCGGTGTGCCCATATTGATGAATATATGAACCTTCAAAAAAGGGTGTAATAAATGAAATTCTGTAGATCCTGTGGATCAACACTACAAAAGCCTTTTTTGGATCTGGGAAATTCTCCCCTTTCAAACGGATATCTATCAGAAAAAAATATTCATGCTCTGGAACCGTATTATCCCCTTGAAATCTATTACTGTCCACATTGTTCGCTGGTTCAACTGGATGAGTTTGAAGCACCCGAAAAGATCTTTTCGTCAGACTATGCGTATTTTTCTTCCTACTCTTCAAGCTGGTTAGCACACTGCAAAGCATATGTTGAGTTGATGGTGAAGAGGTTTGAATATAACAAAGATTCTTTTGTGATGGAGATAGCAAGCAACGACGGGTACCTTCTCCAGTATTTCAAAGAGCATCACATTCTTGTAAAAGGTGTGGAACCTGCAAAAAATACGGCAGAGATTGCCATCGCGAAGGGTATTCCAACCGATATCACTTTTTTTAATACCAGGTATGCAAAGGCCATGGTTTCCCGGAATTGCCCTGCAGATCTTATCATTGGTAATAATGTTCTCGCACATAACCCCAACCTGAATGATTTTGCTGAAGGATTACGTATCGCCCTGAAACCTCACGGGGTTATCACAATGGAATTTCCTCACATTCTCCAACTTATGGAGAATAACCAGTTTGATACCATTTACCAGGAACATTACTCCTATTTTTCTCTGCATTCAGTCCGGCATCTATTCAATGCGCATCATCTCAACATTTTTGATATCGATGAACTTCCCACGCATGGTGGATCACTGCGGATTTATGCAAAACACCAGGCTGACCAGACACATGAACTATCACCCCGCATTGCACTTATGCTGAGCAAAGAAAAACAAGCGGGATTACTTGATCCGGCTACTTATGAACAATTTCGCAAGAATGTTGAAGCAACAAAGAGAGCATTACTCCAGTGCCTCATCTCCGCAAAAAATGAAGGAAAAACCATTGTGGGCTACGGTGCGCCAGCAAAGGGAAACACGCTCCTGAATTACTGCGGTATCAGGAGAGATTTTCTCGATTATACGGTAGATGCAAATCCGCATAAGCAGAATTTATTCCTGCCGGGAACGCATATTCCCATCAAGCACCCCGACCAAATACAAATCGATAAACCGGATTACATACTTGTTCTGCCATGGAATATCAAAGAAGAGATCATGAATCAACTCTCATTTGTCCACACATGGGGAGGGAAATTTATTATCCCTATACCCCGTATTCAGGTGATTGATGCATGATCTTTACCGAGACAAAGATAAAAGGTGTGTATATCATCGAACCAGAACTTCTCACGGATGAACGGGGATTTTTTGCACGATCATTCTGCAAGGAGGAATTTCAGAAATATGGACTTGAGATGGATATTGTCCAGTGCAATATTTCCTATAATGCAAAAAAAGGGACACTGAGGGGGATACATTACCAGATTCCACCATTTGAAGAGGCAAAGATAGTTTCCTGTACGAAAGGATCAATCTATGATGTTGTAGTAGATTTGCGAAGAGATTCGTCGACTTACTGCCTTTGGCATTCAGAGAAACTATCCGTTGATTCATATCGAATGCTCTATATCCCAAAAGGATGTGCTCACGGTTTCCAGACACTTGAGGACAATTGTATTGTGTATTATCAGATGGGAGCGTACTATCATTCAGAATGTGCAGTGGGCATACGATGGAATGATCCAGCAATCGACATAGTCTGGCCAATTCCTGCCGGGATTATATCTGAAAAAGATAAAAATTATGGGGATTTTAAAGGATGAAACGTGTTCTTCTCACGGGTGCATCCGGTTTCATTGGTAGACAAGCCATATTGCCACTTGTCAATAGAGGTTTTAAGGTTCATTGTGTCTATCGTACAAAAAAGCCTGACACTATTTCTGAAATGAAACACGTCACATGGCATCAGACAGATCTTTTGAATGGAAATGATGTTAAAAAACTATTCGACTCAGTCTCACCCACATTTTTACTTCATCTTGCGTGGGAGGTTACTCCGGGAACATATCTTGAATCTATAAAAAATTATGACTGGCTTGTATCCAGTCTGCATCTTCTCCATGAATTTGCCGAATCNGGAGGTACAAGAGCAGTATGTGCCGGAACCTGTTTTGAATATGATCTGCGGCATGGATATTGTACTGAAAACCTTACCCCTACAGTCCCATCAACCTATTATGGATCATGCAAACATCTTCTTCAGTCTATTGGTGAAAAATATGCAGATAAAAAGGGGTTTGATTTTGCATGGGGGCGAATCTTCTACCCGTACGGGCCATATGAATATCCAACGCGACTTGTTCCCTCGATTATCCAATCTCTGCTAAAAGATGAACCTGCACAATCCACACATGGAAATCAGGTCCGTGATTTTCTGCATGTCGCGGATGTTGCAGATGCATTTGCAGCAATTCTTGATTCTGAAGTAAACGGGATTATCAATATCGGATCTGGAAAGCCGGTTTCAATCAAAGAATTTGTTATGCTGATTGCCCGACTTCTTGGAAAAGAGGATGATATCCAAATGGGTGCTATCCCTGCACGCGAAAATGAACCCCAAGTTATTGTCGCTGATACCAGTCGCCTACAAAAGGAGGTATATTGGTGTCAGAAATATTCTCTTGAAGAGGGGATTAGGGACACCATTTCATGGTGGAAAAAAAATTGAATTGTGATAATTTTAAAATTTAAATGAAAGTAAAGTTGGAGGAATCCCATGGATGAAATTGTAAAATTCCAAAATGAATGTGCACACCGTGTTAAAAGTTATAAGTCTGATAAAACGTTAAAAAAGTCGTCAAATGCATTTCTCAATGAAAGTATACGAACAAAATATTCCTATAACTTTTCCTGGATGGGACGACCCATTATTCAGTACCCGCAGGACATCATTGCAATGCAGGAGATCATCTGGAATGTAAGACCGGATCTTATCATTGAAACCGGTATTGCACATGGAGGTTCCCTGATCTTTTATGCTTCGATGTTGGAGTTGCTTGGTGGGAAAGGTAAGGTGCTTGGCATCGACATTGATATTCGGGAACACAACCGGCATGAGATTGAAAAACATCCGATGTATAAACGGATCTCGATGATCGAAGGTTCAAGTATAGACGAAAGTGTGGTTGAAAAGGTTCGTGAATATTCACGAGGGGGAAAACGGGTCCTGGTATGCCTTGATTCCTTACATACGCATGACCATGTTTTGCGGGAACTTGAAGCATATTCCCCTTTCGTAACCACAGGAAGCTATTGCGTTGTCTTTGATACAATTGTTGAAGATTTACCTAATGAATATTCCGCAGATCGCCCTTGGGGAAAAGGGAATAATCCAAAGACTGCGGTATGGAAGTTTCTTGAAGGAAATAACAGGTTTGTGATCGATAAGGAGATTGAAAATAAACTGTTGATCACTACCTGTCCGGATGGGTATTTGAAGTGTGTGCAGTAAACGGTCATGAGCTTACCGAAGACACGCTTGAGTCAGGGAGTATTCCAACCAATAATAGACCAGAATATTTACGCCGGACAAGGAAATGCAATAACTTGTAGGACTTGTAAGAATCTGGAGATTGTTGTTACTAATATTTGTTCACAAAGGGCGGATACAAATATAGAAAAAAAGGATTAATGCAGTGAGGTAGGAGAGCCCAATCATTATCGGCAATAAATAAATAAAAGAATGAATTTTTTTTAAAAATTAAGATGAAGATGTAATTTGCTACTTAAGTATCTAATAGGGAGACTTCTTTACAATTACCATATTTTTTTCTTACACCGTTAAACGTACGGTGTATCGCCAAATTGTTTAATAATTTTTTAATAAAAAATTCGGAACTTGTGGAAGCGATTTCTAGATTTTTAGGAAAATGACAATATTTTAAAAATTCCGTCGCACCATATACATCTAAAATACCTAGACTTTTTAGATTTATTTCAATTGTATCGGAAATTGGTAAATTTGAATATTTCAAATATTCACCCAAAAATTTTGGGATAATTCGTTTAAGTATCAATTTATTATTATATACGAACAAGTTTTTACGATATTCAAATTCAATTAAATCCATCAATTCGGGATCCTTTATACATTTCTTTTTAATCTTGTCTAAATCTTCATCTTGAATTTGAGAAATATTCATTAAACAATTTTTTACGAATCTAATGTAATCAATAGCATCTTCTTCATCAGGAAATAATTTGTCTCTTGCATGGAAATAGCAATCTGCAATAATTGCTGGTAAAACATTGATTGATGGAACCCTCGTATGCCATGTTAACCCTGCTTTATCATTCAGCATATTAAAATCCTCTTTAATGCTAGAATTTTGATTGGTAAGCAATTGTGCTGCCCCATTACTAGATTTTGAAAGTGCTGCTATGCTCAGCGGGGTATTAAGTGATAAATATTTTTTTACACTTTTTGCTATTACAAATCCTGAATAGATGTCAGGAGCTTGCGAATTAAAAAAAACACCATTTTTTTCTTTGATTTTTTTCAAAATACTACTGTGTACTGCAGAATTGTATAACATCGGGAGTGTTTTATAATGAAGTTCATAATTAGCAACTTTTTTTATTATTTCTGCAGAATATAATTCAGTTGAACCATTGCTTATTGGGATATATATTTTGCCTGCTAGGTTTTTTACAAAAAAATCAGGCCAATAATATAGTATCCATTCCCATCTTATGACACGTTCATTTGTTGAATTAATTACCTTGTCGAGGTATGATAATGAATTATTTAATAAACCATCATCATCGCCAATTAGAATAACATAATTTCCATGAACGTGTGAAATTGCAAATTCCCAATTTTCACTCATTGCAAGGGGCTGATTCGTTCTTACGAAAATAATTCTTTCATCATTAAATTTTTCTACTAATTCTTGAGTGTCCGGTGTGCTAAAGTTATCAGAGATAATTATTTCATAATCTTCAAAATTTTGATTAAGACAGGTTTTAATGGCATATTGCAAGGTCTGTGCGCGATTTCGTGTTGGAATTACTATACTGAATTTTGGATTAGACATTTATATAATCTTCAATGTTTTAAAGAATAAAAGTTAGGCTACTAATAATGTAACTTATCTATTAAACAAGCCAAGGATCTAGGTTGGCAGACTTATCAAATACAATTTCGAAATCTCATATCTAATCGTTAAAGGAGTTGAAAATTGAAAATCCTCTACGATCACCAGATATTTTCTCTCCAGAAATATGGGGGCATATCCCGGTACTTTTGTGAATTGTATTCACATCTCCTCATTATGGATACAATCGATCCGGAAATATCCTTATTGTATTCAGAAAATAGTTATTACCAGGAATTATTTCATAATAAAATCAGTCTTCCTGATCAAAAATTGCTTGGAAAATACCTGCATTTGCGAAAAAACATAGTTATCTACAAAATAAATGAATACCATAGTAAAAATCAAATCCATCGCGGAAATTTTGACATTTTTCATCCTACCTATTATAACCCATATTTCCTGAAAACCCTGAAAACACAGCCATATGTTCTGACGGTTTATGACATGATTCATGAACTTTTCCCGGAGGGGTTTAAAGGAGATAATATTGCAGAGCAAAAAAAGAAAGTAATCGAATGTGCGACAAAAATTATTGCAATTTCAGAAAATACCAAAACCGATATTATAAAATTTTATGATATCGATCCAAAAAAAATTGAAGTAATCCCACTTGCCACATCACTTCAAATGCCGGTATCGGACAGTCCCTTGAACCTGCCTCAAAAATATATTTTGTTTGTCGGAAATCGCGAGGCCTATAAGAATTTCTCATTTTTCCTCAAATCAATTTCTACGCTTTTAAAGGATATGGAAGATCTCTTCTTGATCTGTGCGGGAGGTGGAGTTTTCTCAGACACCGAGATGAATTTATTGAAGGATATCGGGCTCATTAGGAAGGTGCTTCACCATCCAATTGCCAATGATAGCACACTCTCCCATCTCTATCGAAATGCGATCCTTTTTGTATTCCCTTCACTCTATGAGGGTTTTGGCATACCTGTACTGGAAGCATTCAGTTGTGGCTGTCCTGTCGCAGCAAGTAATTGCAGCTCACTTCCTGAAGTAGGAGGTGAAGCGGTGAATTATTTTGATCCTAATAATCCCGACTCAATTCAAAAAGTCGTCGAAGATATTATCCAGAACAATTCTGTGCAGGAGTCACTTATGACTCGTGGATATCAGCGACTGAAACTCTTTTCCTGGGAAAAGACAGCCATGAATACAAAAAATATCTATGACAATTTGTTAAGCCAGTAGGAATGGATCTTTTCAAGACTATTTTCTATCGGACACTCAGGTTTCCAACCGGTAGTAGTCTGAAGTTTTCCGTAGTTTCCAATAAGTACCGGATTGTCAATAGGACGGAAAAGATTTTGATTTTGTTCTACAACGACAGGAATATGGGTTAATTCGGATAGGGAGTTTACAATATCGTTTATAGAATTTCCTCTGCCACTGCACACATTATACACTTCTCCGGATATCCCTTTTTCGAGTATCGCATCATATGCCCGGATTACATCTTCAATATCAATAAAATCCCGGATAATTGATCCAGACCCGATTCTAATAACCGGTTTTTTATGATAAATCGCAAGTTCCGCAAATTGTTTGGCAATAGAACTCACCACAAACTGATCACTCTGTCCAGGCCCGATATGATTGAAGGATCGCGTACAACAAATATTAAGATGATATCCGTTTGCATAAATCTGTGCAAGATACTCTTCGGAAACTCGCGCAACGGCATATGGATTCGCTGGGGCGACATGTTTTTTTTCATTAATGGGAAGATCACTCTCTTTAACAATCCCATATTCTTCTGACGAACCGATCGACAATATCTTTGTATTAAAATCCAGTGTCCTTACCGCTTCAACAATATTTAGAAATGCATTAGTATTATTGAGAAAAGACGTCATGGGTTCTCCCCAACTTCGAGAAACGGAACTAAACGATGCCAGATGCAGAATATAATCCGGTTGTATCCGTTCGATTATCTCATTAGTTTTTTTTGAATCCAGCAAATCACACTGATAAAAAGTAATTGCATCCAGAATTGGATCCAGATTATGTATAAAATCCCATGCTGGTTTTGACCTGCTCAATCCATGAATGACATAATCCGATTTTTTATTAACGATGAATCGGGTAAAATGACCTCCGACAAAACCACTAATCCCGGTGATGAGTATTGACTTCATGATACACACCTATAAATTGATCACTCAGAAATTTTGAATGTATCCCAATTCCAAAGCACTTTGTCTCAATTCTTCACAATAAAATGTCTGCTTTGGTTTTGAGTTCTCTTGTCGCCTTCACCATGCTAGTGCCGGATCGGCAGTCGGTAAAAGGACCGAGATTATGTCATTATTTTAGGATAGATACTCTGTTGCGTTTATCTCACATTACTTTTCCCGAAACATATTGTGAAATAATAAATAGAGTATTTTTTATACTGCCCCCTGGATTCAGTCGAAAAGCTTTCCATAAATATCGTGCACCATCTTTTATCATTTTCACCCGAATATAATCAAGACCCCCTTTTACATATATAAAAATATACGCATCATTTTTGTATTGAAGAATGTCCTGTTTTATATGAGGATTTGCAAAAAATTTATCAAAGATATATTCATATTCAAAAACATACTCATGCATCAGGGCTGAACTTTTTGCATCCGGATAAATTTTAGCAACGGATAAAGTCCGGGGAAGATAACCGATATGATATTCAAGAGAAATTCGTAACCAGTAATCAAAATCCATTGCGAGGTGCAGTTTTTGATCCACATCTCCAATGATATTGAATATTTCTTTTCGTAAAAAAACAGATGGCTGAAAAATATTAACCTGACGAAAAATGAACTTTTTCAAGTTGAATTCAACACAATGAAATGGACGTGGATTTTTCCCCTGTTCATCAGTGATTATGCCGTCACCATACAACATATAAATTTTAGGATTTTTATCAAAAAAATGAACTATGGTTTCTATAGTATCGGGCAAATAGGTATCATCTGCATTTAGGTATGCAATTATATCCCCCTTTGCTAATCTCCAACCTTTATTAATGGCGTCAGATTGCCCTTTATCCGGTTCCGAAATCCATTTCAGATCCTGATTGTAGGATTTTAAAATCGTTATAGTTTCATCTGATGACCCACCATCAATAACAATATGTTCAATATTTTTATATGTCTGGTTACGTATACTCAAGATTGTCTCTTCAATGAAAGATCCTTTGTTAAATGAAGGTGTAATTACTGAAACCAGGGGGAGTGCTTGAATCATTGGTTTTATTCGTTCCTTAAAAATCTTTGAATATTAATTTTCCAGTATCTTACTTATACCTTATAATGAAAACGTTTATGCCCAAAAGTAGTAATCATTTAAAATTTAAAAGAATTCTTGAAGGATATTTCAAATGAGTCTCCGCACATGATCCTCCTCCTCATCGCTGATGCCCGCAGCATCCATACCCAGCGCTGGGCTGAATACTTCACGCAGAAAGGTCATGAAGTTCATCTCATTACTTATGATCCAATGAACCGAGTTATTAAAGGAGTGATTGAGCATGTCATTTTATCAAGATGGAACAATCTCTATCTCTCGTTCATCCCTCGAAGCTTCGCGATAAAAAAGCTCGTGAAAAAAATAAAACCAGATCTCGTCCACGCCCATTTTATTTCGAAGTACGGTTTCCACTTGTTGGATCTCAGATTCAAACCGTCAATTGTTTCCGCATGGGGAGATGATGTACTTATTCTTCCCCAGAAAAGCTGGCTGATCCGGTATTATACAAAAAAAGTTCTCTCTTTTGTTGATCTAATCTATACTGTCTCACAGGATATCCGCAATCACATAATCATGGATTTCGAGATCTCAGCTAACAAGATTCACTTTCTCCCATTTGGCGTCGATACAGATCTCTTCGCCCCGGTGGAGGGAGGGAAAGCCGCTGATAGGAAAACAATCGAGATCTTCTCCAACCGGGGATTTTTCCCGGTCTACGATTCTGAAACACTCGTGAAGGGTTTTGCCCTCGCGTACCAAAAAGACAAAAGACTTCGCTTAACCCTTAAAGGGGATGGGCCCGATGAGGAAAAGGTCCGGAATCTAGTAACCTCTCTTGGTATTTCTGATGTTGTCCTATTCAAGCAAAAAAATCAGTACTGCAAAGTCCCGCAAGACTATCGTAATGCAGATATCTTTGTAACTACTTCACGATCCGATGGTACACCAGTCTCTATTCTCGAAGCTATGGCCAGCGGGCTCCCTTGTATAGCTACGAATGTCGGGGGAATTCCCGAATGGATTAAAGACAAAGAAACCGGGCTCCTGATTTTCCCTGGCTCTCCAGAACAACTTGCGGAAAAGATCATTCTTCTGGCACTGAATCCTCAACTCTGTTCGGAGCTAGGAAATTCTGCTCGGGAAAAGATCAAAAAAGACGGTCAATGGAACACACTTATGGCACAGGTAGAGAAAGATTATCAGGCACTCATCAAAACATATAGACAAGACAGATCATGAAATGGCAGGACAAACGAGTGCTGGTAACCGGTGCCGGAGGTTTCATCGGTAGCCACCTTGTAGATGAGTTACTCAACAAAGGTGCGGAGATCACCGCGTTCGTGCATTACAATGCCCGAAGTGACTGGGGAATGCTCGAAGAGCGATATAACAAAAGAATCCCTAATCTCAAAGTGATAGCAGGTGATATCACGGATTCCCTTTTTGTTAAAAAAGCCGTTTCCGGAAAGGAATACGTATTCCATCTCGCCGCGCTCGTTGGCATTCCGTATTCATATGCAGCACCGGAGTCATACATCAATACAAATATCAAAGGCACCCTCAATATCATGCAAGCTTGCCTTGATGCAGGAGTAGACCGCGTAGTGCATACATCAACAAGTGAAGTATATGGCTCTGCACAATACACACCCATAGATGAGAAGCACCCGCTTCAGGCGCAGTCACCGTACTCTGCAAGCAAAATAGGTGCGGACAAAATTGCGGAATCATTCTATTGCTCATTTGGACTTCCGATCAC
>JGI20214J51088_10001837_pt1 | contig 14363 bp, 13 predicted proteins | sample WetSurMetagenome_FD_51088 | JGI IMG/M metagenome (IMG submission 51088) | reverse complement strand
AGGTATCCGCGGGGCGGCAGCGGAATCGCGTATGGTGTCCCCGGAAGTCAGGGCGACGCGCACGAGCGCCACGTTTTTCTGGGCCAGCGTCGAATCACTCCTCATGGCGCGCGAGCGTGCAGGTCGACGTTCATTCCACCGCCTTAAATTCTGCCGCTCCGCTCGGTGTCAATCGCCTCTCCCCATGCCTTCCTCGATCCGCTCGCGCATGTACGGGAAGAACGGGTTGGACGACATGCGCGTCAGGAAATCCTGACTCACGATCAGCGTTCCGCGTTCTCCCCGCAGGGCCAGGGCGCCCAGGCTCACGCCGAAGTGTTCGGCCGGATCGGGCTCCGTTCCGTACAGTGCATCGCTCGTCGGAAACGGCAGGGCGATGTGCGAGAGGGAAAACACCTCGACCGGATACGTCAGCGCCAGCTCGCGTGACTGCGTCGTCGTCGCACCCGCGGCGGTGGCGCGTTCGACGATCTGTCGGCTGTCGGGGCCGGCATTGGTGATGATCGTGGTCCGGAACGGNCGCGGCGAGTCGGGCAGGAGGCGTGTCAGCGCAGTGTCCGCGTCGGGCCGCAAGAGCGGGCCGAACTTGACGCTTCGATTCAAGTCGAACAATACGAGCTCGCTGCCATTGGCGGGGAGCTGGGCATACAGCGCCGACACGATCGCCTGCGTGCTGACGGTGAAGTCCACCACGGACTGGAAGGTGAGGATCGGCGGCAGGTCGCCCAGACGGCCCGCGCGAGCGCGGCTCGTGATCTGTTGCTGCAGGGCGCGGGCCAGCCGAGCCGACTGCCGGGCGCCGTTGATCGGGAACGAGTTGTACTTGAACGGATTGAACTCGGGCACGACGCTGAGCCATGCCGCCTTGGCAAACGCCGGGAAAATCGCCGGCAGACCGAATAGCCCGGCGAAGCGGGCCAGGCGAGTGACTCCGATCATCGGCGAGATCAGTACGATGCGATCGGGCCGCGCCAGCGCCGGGTCGCCAAGGGCGTCGAGCGCGTACTCCATGGCCAGCGCCCCGCCGTTCGAATACCCAACCAGATGCAAGGGCGCCGACGGGCCGACCCGCCGTCGCGCTTCCCGGACGGCGAGCCGAGTCGCGGCCGACCAGTCCTCCCAGACGACGGCCGTCAACCCGCCGGGCACGGTGCCGTGAGCGGGCAGCCTGATTGCGACCGAGACATAGCCGTGCGCGCGATAGGCCTGGGCGATGTGCCGGGAACTGTAAGGCGAATCCGTCAGCCCATGCAGGAAGACGACAGCGCCGACGGGCCGTCCATCCGGCTCGAGGATGTACGAGCGGTTCCAGTCCGTCGAGAAGCGTCCAGGATAGAGCGGGCTCCCGTCGAAGTAGCGATTGCCGGGATGCCGGTCCTCCGGATCCAATTTCTGCGTGACCTTCGCCCGCACGTCGTCGAAGAGTCTCTGCTCCGCCGCGAGGTACGCAGTCCAGTCAGCCTTGGCAATCTCCTCGGCCGTCAATTCGCGCGGGACATAGGTGTGCCACGGAGAGAGCGGGGCTCCGCGTTGCGCATCATAGGCGCGCACGGCAAGGAGTGTCAGCACGACGGCGGCGAGCAGCATTCCCGCACGCTTCAACAGCTTGGCTACCATCGATCTCATATGATCCCGGTCGGCACGGGGCCGGAGAGCAGGGCGCCCAGCCCCACGCCCGGCTCCGGGTCGGCGTCGCCGCATGATGGATGCGCGGCGGTCAGCGCCCCGTCGCGATCGTGGAGGTCTCGGCGATCGTCCAGCCCCGCGCGGTGAGGTTCCCCCGGGCGAGGGACGTCGCATGGCCCACCCTCGATCCCCGGCGCCCGCTGCAATCCGGCGTCATCGGAGATTGCGCGTGATTCTCGGTTACAATCGGACAGCACGGAAGCCCTCGCGGCCGGCGGCCTCGAAGAGGCGATCGTCGAGGCTCACGAAGTCGAGGCTAGGCGGGTCGTGCTCCGCGGCCACGAAGGCGGCAGCGAGCTGCAGGCTATCGGCGGCACGGAGCGGATGCACTCGGAGCATCCGCTGCGCGGCGCTCCGGACAGTATCCGTGGCGAGCACCTCGTGCCATTCCCCCGCTATGGTGCGCAGCCGTTCCAGCGCCTGTCCCGCCGCCGCTGCCCCAAGAGTGCCTTCCCTCTCCCGCCTTGCGATGGCCGATGCGCATTCCATCAGGGTGCCCCACCAGACGATCATACCGGAATCCCGGCGGAGCAGATCCAGCAGGGCGTTTCGCGGCGGCTCATCCACGAGGAGGGGAACGACCGCCGAGCTGTCCCAAAAGATCATGGGCTCTCCCGTCGTTCCTCGAGGAGCGCCTCGACGACGCTTCGGCTCGACCTTGGCGTCGGCCCGCGGAGATTCGCGACTGAGACCGGCCGATGGGCCCGCCGCAGAAGGCCTGCGCGCTCCAGGCGCACGAGCCGGTCGTTTGGATGCGCCGAAGCCTCCACCCGCTCGAGGCGCGCAATCGGTTGGTCCCGGTCCAGGATCAGGATGGCTTGCCCGGCCTTGACCTTCTTCAGGTACGCGCTCAGGCGGCTCTTGATCTCGGAAATGGTGGCTTTTTCCATGAGACTATGTTAGTCATGTTGTCGAGCCTAGTCAAGCCATGATTCCGCATCCCGACCGGGGGGGGACATTCCCGAAGCAACCCCATAACCCGCAAGGAGTACCCCGTGAGCCCCGTCTCTCCAGAAATGCTCGCGCGATTCGCTCGGCTTCCGCGGAATCCTGCCGAGGTGTGGCAGGGTGGCGCTGTTCGAATCCCTGCATGGATCGAGAAGGGGCCGGATGGGAAGCCGTACCGCCCCTGGGGCGCTTTTTGGGTCAGTCTGCGCACGGGGGTCGTTCAGGAGAAATCGGCATCCGACGGCGGCGTCCCGGCGCCCGACTTGATGTTGGAGGCGTTGCTGGAGTTCGGCCTCAAGCGAGAGCTGGCCGGGTGCCGGCCGAACCGCATCGAGGTCGCCGACGAAGCGCTGGCCACGCACCTGCGCGGCGCACTGCTGAACACAGGGATCGCCGTGTCCGTCACCAAGGACCTCGCCGCCCTCAAGGACGTCCTGGCTCACCTTGCCGAACACATGAGCGGAAAGCCGCTGCCGCCCTGCGCGATGGACGGGTCCGGTGTGACGGTTGACCGCGTGCGGGCGTTCGCGGCCGCCGCGAGCGACTTCTATCGGGCCGCGCCGTGGCGGCACCTGTCAGACGAGGATCTGGTCCATGTCGAGAGTCCGGTCGCCGCGGGCCTCCGGCATCTGACGGTGCTGGGCGGTGCAGGAGAGACCTTCGGCCTTGGTTTTTACGAGAACCCGGGGGACTTCGAGAGCCTCTTCGATGCGCGCGACCCCGAAGAGTATTTCGAGCAGCGGGGCAAGTGGGCGGTTCTGTACGGCCCCATCATGGATCTGTCGCTCCATGACGCGGACCTGTGGGAGGAGCACGCCCTCCCCGCGGCCGGCGATCAGGCGTATCCCGTGGCGGTCTGGTTCGGCCCCGGCGGAGAGATCCGCCGTCCCGATGCCGGGACCCTTGCCGATCTGGAAGGCCTCTTGCTGACCCTGGCGGCGACCGGCGAGGACGAGATGGACCAGGGTCGCTGGTCCAAGGAGGTCCGGACCTCCGACGGGCCAAAGACGGTCACGCTCTGCCTCCCCGAACTTCTCGAACCGCTCGACGCGCCACCAACGACGCGGCCGGGCCGCATCCCCGACCGACGGGCCATGGAACGCGTGACGACCGACATCGAGCGGTTCATGGCCGAATCCAATTTCCGGAGTGTGGAGGAGGCGAACGCGGCGATCCAGGAGCGCTTCGTTGGACGCCCCATGGGCGCAATGCCGTCCACCGCCACGACGCCGCTGGAGAAGGCGCAGGAGATCATGTACCGCGCATTCGATGCCCGCGGGCGACGGCGGATCCAGCTCGCCCGGAAGGCATTGGAAGTGTCCCCGGACTGCGCCGACGCGTACGTCCTCCTGGCGGAAGAGGCCACCGCCCCCGAAGCCGCGCTCGACTTCTTTCGTCAGGGGATTGCCGCGGGCGAGCGCGCCATGGGGCCCGATGTCCTGCGGGACGACGTCGGCCACTTCTGGGGAATCGGCAAGACACGGCCCTACATGCGGGCCAGGATGGGTCTCGCACAATGTCTGCAAGAGATGGAACGGACGGACGAGGCGATCAGCCACTACCAGGACCTGCTCCGCCTCAACCCTAATGACAACCAGGGGGTGCGGGATGTCCTGCTTCCGCTATTGCTCGTCACAGGGCGCAACGCCGAGGCCGGTGCCCTGCTCGGTCAATACGCAGATGACGCGAGTGCGACCTGGAAGTATGGATGGGCCCTCTGGGCGTTCCGGCAAGAGGGAGACAGCCCGGCCGCGCAGAACCGTTTGCGCGAAGCGATCAAGACCAATCGCCATGTCCCCAAGTATCTGACCGGCAAGGCCGAGAATCCGGAGATGCTCCCTGACTCATACTCTTTCGGCAGCCAGGAGGAAGCGGTGCTCTGCGCCGAGGATCTCGCGGAGGCATGGCAGGCAACCCCCGGAGCCGACCGTTGGCTGCTGAGCTTCGCATCCAAACCGAAGCCCAAGCGCAAGTCCAAAGGGCGACGGCGGTGACTACCCTGAAGGCCGCGCGACGATCATGCCACACGCCCCGATTCACCCGCGACAGGATCACGTCCAACCGGCTTGGCCCGGCCGATCCCCGCACGACATGCACGTTGATGGTGAGTCCCGAAACTCGAACGGAGCATCCGGCGTGCGGAACGCGGCAGTCGAAAACTACCTTGCACCAGGCGGCGGGTTCCCTTTAGAATCCGGCAGACGGAGGGAGGGATCGCGTGCATTGGTACCTGGTACTCGTCCTGCTGGCACTTTTCCTCCCCGGTGTGGCACCGACCCTTGGGGCGGAGAGGGTCAGCCTCCCGATCCTCGGGGCGGCGGAAGAGGTGATTCTCATTCCGTGGGGCCTCAGAGTCCGAGCGCGGGTGGACACGGGGGCTACGGTGTCGTCGGTGGACGCTCGATCGATCCGGGTGCGGACCGTGAGGCGCGAGAAGGTCGTGCGGTTCGTCCTGGCGGGCGATGGCGATCGACGCGTGGCTCTGGAATTGCCTCTTTCCGGATATCGTCGGGTCGCGACCGCCGATGGGGGAATCGAGAAACGGCCCATGGTCGAGATGGAGGTGTGCGTTGCCGGCCAGCGCGTACGTACCGAGTTCACCCTGAACGACCGGTCCCGCATGGAATATCACATCCTCCTCGGACGGGACATCCTCGCTGGCCGCTTCCTGGTGGATGCGGCGGCGCAGCACCTTAGCACTCCTGCCTGCCCCGCCAGGCCGTGACATGGGACGCCGCGTCTCCCCCTTGGTGATCGCGCTGGCCGTCCTGGGTTTCGCCGGGATCTTCCTGCGCTCGTACATTCTCGACTATCCCCTCTTCCCCCGGATGACCGAGCGCCTTTGGGGAGCACGTCTCGCCGTCCGCTGGAGCCCGCAGCAGGCGCCGGTCACGGTCCTGCTGCCCCTGGAGACAGTAGGGCAACGCGTGGGGGAGGAGCGGGTCCATGCCCCGGGCCTGGAAACCTCCATCCGCATCGATGACGATGGCGTTCGCCGGCTTCAGTGGTGGGGGGGAGAGTCCCTGTCGGCGAGCTACGAGACCGAGTTGATTCTCCGGCCCGCCGAGGCGGGGTCGGGGCAGCAGCAGATCGACCTCGCGCGCTGGCTCCGCACCGAGGCGTGGCCTTCCTCGTCGGTCGCGGCGGCGGTGCGCCTCACGAGAAGCCAGCCGGGCAGCCCAGTCGTCCGCCGCTGCGCCGACTGGATCGCGCAGCGGGTCTTGCCACCGCCCGAGCTCGCCGACGATCTGGAGCGCGTGCGCGCCGTCGGGGACCCGGTCGAGGCGGTGGTCCTATGCCTGCGCGCCGCGGGCCAGCCGGCCCGCATCATCCAGGGCTTCCCGCTGCGAGCCGGAATCTACCGGGACGTCCGGCGATTGCCGGAAAGCTTCGATGGGGGCCGCTGGCGCGTCCTGAACCTTAGCCTCTCTCCGGTCGAGAGGCTGATCGCACCGACGCTGGTCTGGTCGGTAGGAGCGCAACCGCTGGCCAGTGGCATCGGCGGCGATGCCACCGAGTGGCAGCTCGAGTTACGACCTCACCGGTCGGCCCTCTGGCGTCGCTTCTTCGAGCAGACGGTCAACCGGGACGCCTTCCTGGCGCGCTGGTCTCTCTACCAGCTTCCCCCGGATGCCCAAGAGATCCTGCGCGTCCTCCTGCTCGTCCCCGTCGGCGCCCTCCTCGCCGCCCTCCTTCGCAACGTCATCGGTCTCAACACCTTCGGGACCTTCATGCCCATCCTGATCGCCATCGCTTTCCGCCAGACCGAGCTAGCCTACGGCCTCGGGCTGTTCACCATCATCATCGGGGTGGGATATCTGATCCGGCTCGGGCTCGAGCGCTACAAGCTGCTCCTGATACCCCGGCTCTCCGCGATCCTCACTTTTGTCATTGGCTGCATCTGTTTTCTGGCCCTCCTCGGCCATCACCTGGCCATGCGCAACATCATCGCCGTGGGTCTCTTTCCCATCGTCATCCTGACCATGACCATCGAGCGGTTTCATGTCACCGCGGAGGAGTTGGGAGGGCGGGCCGCGCTCAGCATGGCCGCGCGGACACTGGCGGTGGCTGCGGCGGTGTACGGTTTGCTTGCTTGGGAGTACCTCCAGTTGGTCTTCTTCACCTACCCCGAGCTGCTGCTACTGGTGGCTGCCGCCCAGATCGCCTTGGGACGGTACGTCGGGTTCCGTCTGACCGAACTCACGCGCTTCCGCCGCCTCACGGAGCAGCCGTGAGGCTCGATGCGGTCTGGCGGGCACTCGAAGACCGAGGCGTACTCGGGATGAACCGGCGGAACGCACAGGTCATCGGGCCTCTCAACCCCCGATCCGCTTACCCCACGGTGGACAACAAGCGGCTCACGCGGCAACTCGCCGGTGAGCACGGCATCCCCATGCCGGAACTGTACGGGGCCATCGAGACCCACCGCGCGCTCCGTGATGTCCCGGCCATGGTGGCGGGTCATCCCTCCTTCGTGGTGAAGCCAGCTCGCGGCGCCGCGGGGAATGGGATCGTCCTGATCGCGCGGCACGAGGGCGAGCGACTCACCAAGCCGAGCGGCGAGACGCTCACCTGGCCGGCCCTCACCTACCACGCGGCCTGCATCCTGTCCGGGGTCTACTCCCTGGAGGGGTTGGAAGACCAAGTGCTGATCGAATCGCTCGTCGTCGTCGATCCGGTCTTCGAGGCGGTGACCTTCCGCGGGGTGCCCGATCTGCGGGTCATCGTGTACAAGGGGGTGCCCGCCATGGCCATGGTGCGCCTTCCCACCCGGCGTTCGGACGGGAGGGCGAATCTCCACCAGGGGGCGATCGGGGCGGGCATTACCCTGGGGAGCGGCGCCACGACGACCGCCGTCCAGGGCCGCAAGTTGGTGGACCGCCATCCGGACACCGGTGAGCCGGTGGAGGGAATCCGGGTGCCTCACTGGGAGCAGATTCTCTCCATCGCGGCCCATGCCTGCGAGATGACGAGCCTCGGGTACCTCGGGGCGGATCTGCTTATCGACCGGACGCGCGGGCCGCAGCTCCTAGAGCTGAACGCCCGGCCGGGCCTGGCCATTCAGCTCGCCAACCGCGACGGCCTGCGCCGGCGCCTCGACCTGATCGACCGCAGATGGCAGCCGGGTTTGTCGGTCGCCGACTGCGTCGCCCTTGGGCGCCACCTCTTTCCCTGACGGCCTGCCCATTCCAAATCGCAGCGTTCGGACGGCGGGTTGTTGAGGGTGAGGTGGGTAGGTGATACCAATTTGGTACCCTGACCGGAGGACACCAAGATGAAACTCCGGAGGGCGCAATGCATGATGAAGCAGGGAATAATCGTCCTCTGGCTTCTGCTATCCGTGGCAGCCGAAGCCGCGGAATGCAGATACGCTTCGAAGGCGACTACGGACAACCGGCAACCTGAATAGACCATGCGGTGCGGACCCCTTTCCGCACGAGAGGAGGATTTCATCGTGACGGCGCAGAAACGGCCGGGTCCCCTCTTACAATATGGCATTGCGAAACGCTGAAAAGAAGCGGTTGGATAATCGCGGTGGCTCAAGGAGCGTCGCGTAGGGCGCGCCGTTGTATTTCATTATTCTCACCGGGAAGTCTCTGGCTGGAACGGCAGGAACGGCGCTGGCAGCCGTCTTCAACACGAACACCATCGTCTGGCAGAAGTCGAGCGCAGAATGACACTCGTGAGGAGACGACTTATGAGGTACTTGCCTCACCTTGGGGACGAAGGGCGTGTGATGGATGAAGTACTGCCCGCGGCATACGGCGTTACGGTTTGATGGCGTGAAATTGCGCCGGCAAGAGGGAGGCTCCGCAAAGAATATTGAAAACTGAACGGAATCGAATGATCTTCGCCGCAAAGATATACCAAATGGTGCGAGACAGAGTTTTCCACTCGTTCCAAATGCGTTTTCCTTGTACGCGGCCCGTGATGCCGATCTCGATATGGCGCAGCGGATCGAGAGCTAGCGCCAGCGGCTCTATCGTTACGCCGATGAAGCCCGCGTCACGCAACATCTTGTGATACTCCCAACTGTAGTATGCGTGCTCGTTTCCCCCATAATGACCCATCTCGACCGGGTGCGTTTTGAGACGCTCGTACCAATGGCCTTTCCGTACCCACGGATGGAGTTGGAGTTCGGAGCAGAGAAAAATAACCCCACCCGACTTCAGCACATGGAAGGCGTTACGCAAAGCTCTAGCTGGATCGTCACAGTGATGAAGACTGGCGTTGAAAGCGACGACGTCAAAAACATTCTCGCCAATTCTGTCGATTTCCTCGCCGACAGTCAGAATAGGCGTAACGTCTAGCTCAAATTTCTCAGCAGCTGCTGCGATCAACCGGCAATACCCTATGCTCGGCTCGACCGCGACGACGGAATGCCCGCGTACAGCGAGGAAGACGGACGATTCCCCCTGGCCAACGCCGATGTCCAGAACGCGCAATTTCCGCTCGCCGAATCTGGCCACGAAAATCGCGTAGTCGAAATGCGCCGGCGACACGCCGTTTTCATAGTATTCGACGGCGGTGCGACAAGAATCGAGAAAGGCTTCGTGCTGACGCGCGGCATCATTATTGACTGCATTTTCTTGGGTTACACCAGCAGAAAACTCCGCGGTGAGCCGGTGAATGCGGGCCAAGGTTTTGTCATCAATCATGCAGTTGTTCCCCGCATTTGATCAAAGATCCGATTGCACGCTTTCGGCGTTTCTTTCATACGCCTCGAGGACAGAGTCATCCTGATGGTGCGGCTATGGTCTCAGAGTCGGAAGCAAAACAGGCACCAAGCGCTTCGCGCTGACGATTCGTTATCCGCGATTCTGCAGCAGCGACGGTCGATATCAATATGCTCTTCAGTGATTGCTCCCACTCGTTGCCCGATCCCGCATCATTCCCTGGCTCCGGTTTCCTGCATATTGCTCCAGCGCGACCTGTATCTCGCGGATGATAGAAGGTGATAGGAAGGTGCGAGGAAATTGGTGGGTCGGTGATAGCAGTTTACTTTTCGGGGGCGCGGCGCGATGCCGACTCCGCCGGGCCGCGAGTCTACCGGGGGCCAAGCCGGCTGGCCCCACCTCAGACTCCCAGGGCTCGCGGGTTGCCGCCTCCCTGGGTCGCGGTGGAGTATCTGGCGGACCGGCGGCGGCTGTCAAGAGGAAAGGCGGACGCCCGGGACCCAGGCCGCGCGGACCCCGGCGACCTTGGGCTCCGAGGCATGGTCTCGCGTGCCCTGAACGGAATGGACTCCCTGATCACGCGGCGGGACCCGTTACAGGGAGGATAGCAACGGGTACCCCGCGACTGGCGCGCTGCCGGCTGAAACGGCCCAGAGCCCGAGGTGGGTGAGGGTCTTCTCATGCGGCGGTCAGGCCGCCGTCCACCACGAACGACTGGCCGGTGATGTAATCGGCCTTGTCGGAAGCCAGGAAGACCACAAGATTGGCGACCTCGGCTGGCGTCCCGAATCTTCCCATCGGGATTGCATTGAGCAGCAGCTCCCCTGCGCGCTTCCGCACGCGCACGGTCATCTCCGTCTCGATCACGCCGGGGAGGACCGCATTGACCTGGATGCCCTTTCCTGCGAGTTCCACGGCGCATGCCCGCGTAAATGAGACCAGTCCGCCTTTCGCTGCGGCGTAATTGACCTGCCCGCGTCCGCCCTTGATCGCGCTCACCGAGGAGATGTTGATGATCTTCCCCGCATGGTTCGGCAGCATCATCTCAGCGGCGAACTTGGTGCAAAGGAACGCCCCCCGAAGGTTGAGGCCGAGGACCTTTTCCCAGTCAGGGAGTTCCATGCTCAGCAGCAGGTTGTCCTTGATGACGCCGGCATTGTTCACGAGGATGTCAAGCCGCTTGCAGGCCTTCCTGACGTACCCGAAGAGCGCTTCGACTCCCTGGGGGTCTCCGATATCCGCCTGGACGATCTCGGCTGCGCCGCCGCCAGCCACGATCTCCTCCTGGATCTTCACGGCCTCATCGCGCGATCGGTGAAAGTTGATGATCACCCGCGCTCCGGCCTGCGCCAAGAATATGCCGGTCTCCCGCCCGATGCCGCGCGACCCGCCGGTCACGAGGGCGGTCTTCCCGGTCAAATCCAGTTTCATACGTCCTCCTTCCGGTATTTTTTCACGATGATCGTCGCGTTNTGGCCGCCGAATCCGAATGAGTTGGTCAGGGCTGCGTTCACGACGTGCCGCCTGCCGACGTTCGGCACGTAATCGAGGTCGCACTTCTGATCCGGTTGGCTGAGGTTGATCGTCGGGTGGATCTCGTCGCGGTGAACGCTCAAGATGGTATACACGAACTCGGGAGCGCCGGACGCCGCGAGTGTGTGGCCGATCATCGACTTGCTCGAGCTGACCGGGATCCGGTATGCGCGTTCGCCGAAGACGTTCTTGATCGCGAGCGTTTCGACGACATCGTTCAGCTTCGTGCTCGTCCCGTGGGCGTTGATGTAATCGATCGCGTCAATGCCGAGACCGGCGTCTCGGAGGGCGGCGATCATAGACTGCGCGGCCCCCCGTCCGTCGGGATGCGGCCGGGTCAGCCGGAAGGCGTCAAGCGACGCGCCGTATCCGGACACCTCGGCATAAATCTTCGCGTGGCGGCGCAGGGCATGCGACTCCTCTTCGAGCATCACGACCGCAGCGCCCTCCGCCATGACCAGACCGGATCGCTTCCGGTCGAAAGGGCGGCAGATCGCGGCAGGATCGTCCCGGGATGTCGAGGCGGCGGTGACCAGAAGGAAGAAGACCAGGCCGAGGGGATTCATCATCGTCGCTGTGCCGCCGACAGCCATAAGGTCCGCATCGCCGCGCTGGACCGCACGGTACCCGATGCCGATCGCCTGGTTCGCGGACGCGCAGGCCGCGGTCACCGTCCCGTTCATGCCCGAGAAACGGTACTTCGCTGCGATCAGCGACGCAGGGCGATGGGACACGTGCCGCATGAGGGATTCCGGATGCACCGCCGACAGTTCCCTGCTGAAGCGCAGCATGTTGAATGTGCGGTCCGGGTCAACCCAGCGGCCGACATCTTCCAAACGGCTGACGCCGATTTCCGAGGCCAGGGCCACGCCGGCCCGGCCATGCTCGATGGTGCTTTCGGAGAGGGCCGCATCCCGGTGCGCCTCCCGTGCCGCCCAGAGCGCAAGGAGGGTCATTCGCTCCTCGCCGGCAGCGGCGTCGTCCCGGAACGTCTCCTCGATCGTTCGCCAGTCCTCGTCACGGAGCGCGCCCGCAGCCCGGATCAGGGAGCTGTCGGCAGCAGGACGCGAGAGCCGTCGGATGCCCGATTCACCCTTCATCAGGCGTTGCCAGTTCCCGGTGACCGAGAGGCCCAGGCAGGTGGCAAGGCCGAGGCCGGTGATGACGACCTTCCGCCGCTTCATCGCTGGTCAGTCCTCATGCCGCTGTAATAGGTGAATCGCCTCGCAAGCTCCTCGGGATCGACCCGGTCGCTATGGCCGTAAATGATCCGGTTCACGGAGGCGATCTCCCTGCCCTCAGAGACCATGCGGGCCCTGCCGAGCGAATCGCGTTTCGAGGTAGAAACCAGCTCGCCGTGGATCTCGGCGCTGAATCCGGGACGCAGCCCGGGAGTGACGCGAACATCCTCCACGAGCGCCAGGAAGGTGGCAAGCCGGAAGTCGTAGGAGTAGATGATCAGCCACCCGACGAGCTGCGCCATCGCCTCGATGAGGAGCGGGCCGGGCACCAGGGGGGTCTGCGAAAAATGACGGTTGAGGAACTCCTCGGTCAGGGAGAAACACTTGACACCGACGATCGATTTTCCCTTCGTGATCTGCGTGACTGAATCGAAGAGCAGGAATCTCATGGCATTTTCACCGCACGCTCTTCTCGATGACCAGCGAGACCGCCTGGCCCTCCGCACTCCTGCAGTTGATCATGATCCTATGGAGCGGCGCATGCAATGCGGAGCCGATCACCAGATTGAAACGCACCGAGGAATCCGGACGCTGGGTATGCAGCGTCGCCGGGATGGCGNTGTGCGTCAGCATCGAGATCCCGGTGATCAGGTCGACGACAGGGGCAGCGGCCAGAAGATGCCCCAGCGATCCCTTGGATGAGACTACGGGAAGTCGGCCAATCTCGCCGGAAAAAACCAATTGGAGCGCCTCGATCTCGCGGGCGTCTCCCTCGCGTGAGCCGTCTCCGTGGGCGATGACCGCGTCGATCTGCTGCGGGGTCACACCTGCCGATCGGATGGCCTGCTCCATGGCTGTGACGATCGCCGCTGCCGTCGGATTCGTCGCACCGCCCTGATGTTCACACGCCGCGCCGACGCCGGAGAGCTCTGCCAGTGGCTCCGCGCCACGGGCGCGCGCGCTCGACAGAAGTTCCAGGCTGACGACACCGCAGCCCTCGCCCAGTACGGTCCCGTTGCGCTCTGCATCGAACGGCCGAGGAAGCTGATCCTCATTCCTTTCGCCGGACGCCAGGAGTCCGGCAAGGCTCAGGCGCGCGAGGCTGAGCGGGCCTATGGTCTCGCTGACTCCGGCGGCGAACGCGATGCGTGATCGCTGCTCGCGGACCGACAGCATTGCCTCTCTCACGCTCAGACCGCCCGAGTCCGCATGGGGGGAGAAAACCGTATTGTCCCCCTGAATATCGAGACTGATCGCCACCAGGCAAAAGCTGACGTTATTCAGCATCGACAATGGCCAGAGAGGGTGGATTTCCTGAAATCCTTCGGAAAAAAAGGTGTCGTAGTCGATGCTGCGGTCAGGGTTGAGCGACTTGAGCACTGCCGGAAGCAGGTCGTTGACCTCGTAATCGACCATACCCATTCCAGCGAAAAACCCGATGGTTTCCGGCGGCAGAGACGGGGAGGGGAGGCCGGCATTCGCAAAAGCGTCCCGTGTTGCCTTGCTGAGCATGTACGAGTGAGTCCGCATGATGCGGCTGTCACGAGGGTCGATGCCGGAGTCGTCCTTATTCAGGTCAACCACCTGGGCGGCAGCGCACCGGAATCCTCGGGCATCGAAGCCCGCGATGGGACGGATGCCGCTCTTTCCTGCGATGAGGGCATCCCATACCGTGTCCTGGCCGATGCCGAGGGAGCAGACGACTCCGGCGCTCGTTATGACAACAGGGTCGGTCATCACAAGCCCCGCTACGACCGCAGGGACGATGGTTTATTCATCTGATCCGCCTTTGCCCTGACCGGTGCTCTGACCGCCGAAACCGAAGGAGTTCGAGAGGGCCATTCGGTGGCCCTTCCGACGGGACTCCTTCGGAACATCGTCGAGATCCCGCGTCGTCTCAGGGAATTCGTAATCGCTCGCGGACAGGATGTTTGAGCGGTTGATTCCGATAGGTGTCATGGCACGAAGGGAAAGAGAAAGAGTGATCGGTTCTTGCCCTTTGGGCTGCGGGACGATGCGGCTGTAGGCGCCCCGCGGGCCCGTCGGAGTCGCGCGACCCCTGCCCTCCGCGCGCCCCGACGGTGTCCCCCCGGACGCCGGGCGGGAGTATCAGGCGCACAGGAGGCTGGTGTCAAGGCCAAATTGGGGTCACCCATGGTGGAGGGTGCCCGGCGCATCGGGACGCGACTGACGAGGCGTAACGCCTCGGAGGGCACCACGAGGGGACCGGGGAGCAAAAGACGTGCCATCCCGGATAACCGCTTGCCGGGAGAGGTCGACGTGCGAGCGCGCAACGCGAGCAAGTCGGGTGCGGGGCATCTCCAATCGCCTGCGTGTT
>JGI20214J51088_10001836_pt1 | contig 14368 bp, 12 predicted proteins | sample WetSurMetagenome_FD_51088 | JGI IMG/M metagenome (IMG submission 51088) | reverse complement strand
TCTGCCTACCTTCGATCAGTGTTTGGGGGCGAGTCCGCCCGCGTTTACTACGGTGTNNGGCACTTCCTGCTCGGGNGNTACCTGGCGGCCGGGGATCGCCTTTCAGAAGNCCTTTGATAATGACCCGCTCGTTCCCCGNAAGGCCATCNTCGATGACATACAGGNTGTCCCGGGGGGNTCCCGTCTTTACGCTGCGGCGCTCGACAACGTTCTTTTCATTCACTACCAGCACATATGATCCCAATTGATCGTAGGCAACCGCGACCCGAGGCACGAGGAGGACCGCTTTTTCTTCCCCGACCGGCACCTTCACCCTGGCAAACTGCCCCGGCAGCATTTTGCCGTCAACATTCGGGAACACCCCGCGTACCAAAAGGGTTCCCGTGCTCGCATTGACACTGTTGGCGGAAAAATCCAGGTATCCTTCGTGAGGGAATCCTTCTTCATTGGCAAGGCCGATGTAAACGGGATATTTGGCGCCATTTCCCGATCCCGAGTTTTCTTCGGGTCTTCTAAGACGAGGAAAAAGCTCTGTTTCACTGACGTTGAAATAGACATAAAGCGGGTCCATCTGGGTGATCTCAGCCAGAACGGTGCTTTGACCCGAACCCACCAGGTTGCCCGGGTCTACCAGATGCCGGTCGATGCGACCGCTAAAGGGAGCGGTGACCCACGTATAGCCGAAGTCAAGCTTGGCCAGAGTACGTTGCGCCTCTGCGGTCAGCAGGGCCGCTTGCGCGGAATCACGCTCATAGCGCCAGTTATCCACGTCCGTCTGAGCAGAAGCCCTCTGGTTAAAAAGATTAATGTTGCGTGCCAGTTCGATCTCGGCATGATCGAGGCGTGCTTTTTGCGCCACAACAGTCCCTTCCGCCTGCTGCAGTTTGGCCACATAGGTGTCTTGCTGAGTGAGAAACAGCAACTGGTCTTTTTTCACCATCTCCCCATCCTGGAAGAGGATCCTCTCCAGGTAGCCCTCGACCCGGGCTCGAAGCTGGACGGTATTGACAGTCTGGGTGTTTCCGGTAAGTTCCAGGAAATCAGTCACATTCTGCCGCACGGGCTGGCTTACCGTGACTTTGGGCGGCTGGGGCGGCGCATGGGCGGACTTACTCTCACACGCCCCGACGAGCAAAATGAGCGCGAAAAGCAATCCGCGGGCTGCGGCACCCCGGTTCTCGAGACAACCTCTGGCTATTTCACAACTCATAAAAAGCACTCCAGCTTTTGGCTTGATATGGGTCCCGTCGACGCCCGGGCCAATTATAGCTGCATAGCTCAGGAAGCTCCACTTTCTGACTCATCACAGAGGACACAAAGAAACACTTCTGAAAATACTCTGTGCGTTTGGTGTCTCTGTGGCAAAACTAAAGAATTCAGGCTAAACGAGTATAGCACTTGAGAAGCTGGATCGTCCATCCTTGCCCGGCTGCGAGCAGCAACCACTCAGAGAGCAATTCCCTTAAAAAATTAATCATCTCGTTCACTATGCACCAGAGCGATGCAACAATCCAGTTCTCCAAACCTTGTTTCAAAATACGGAATCTCCGTCAAGGGGCGTTTTGAGCACTGTTCGGACGCGGTTTCCTTGCCGAGTCCTATTAGAAAATGTGCCAAGGTCTTGAATATTGTCATCGATCCAATGAACACCAGATTCTTGCATCCCGCTTGTCAGCCCGGAGATTCCCGCGCATTTCGGCATGGTCACTTCACAATATTCTCAAGAGCACGGCCAAAAGACCCTCCGCCAAACCCACGCGGGTCCTTGACAGCACCAACAACGGACCTTAGTGGAGTCTAAAAATATGGGGGGAATGTAGGGGCATGGTTCAACCAAAAAATGAGCTCTTTTCTGACCGCACATTGCCCAAGAATGCGGAGTCTTCATCTATCGTGCAGGCGGTTCTCGAAAAAGCAAACCTACTGATAAAAGGGAGATTAACCACGTGCTAAGCAAAGAAAAGATTGCACATCTGGAAAAGTTGGCAAAGCTTATTCGCTATTACATTCTTTTCTCAACGACCAATGCCGGTTCCGGCCATCCCACCTCCTCCTTGTCGGCAGCCGAACTGATGACTGCTCTCCTGTTTGGAGGCATCTTCAAATTTGATGCAGACCATCCCGAACATCCCAACAATGACCGCCTAGTCTTTTCGAAGGGTCATGCTTCACCTCTTTTTTATGGCTTGTGGGGTGCGGCAGGGAAACTGACCGAAGCAGACTTGATGACCTACCGAACGTTTGGCAGCCCCTTGGAAGGTCATCCGACTGCCTCTTTCCGCTATGCCGAAGCAGCCACCGGTTCACTCGGGCAGGGACTCTCCATTGGCGTTGGAATGGCCATAAACGGGAAGTATCTTGACAAGCTTCCCTACAGGACCTACGTGCTTTTAGGGGACAGTGAGATGGCTGAAGGTTCGCAGTGGGAGTCCATGCAAATTGCGGCGCACTATAGACTGGATAATCTTATCGGGGTCTTGGATGTGAACCGCTTGGGACAGCGCGGAGAAACCATGTACGGACACAATCTCGAAGCCTACGCAGAGAGAATCTCAGCCTTTGGTTGGGAGACCGTCAGGATCGATGGACATTCCCTTCAAGAGATCCTGGAGGCATATGATAGGGCACTCGGAGTCAAGGACAAACCAATCATGATCATTGCCAAAACGATCAAGGGGAAGGGGGTTTCTTTCCTTGAAGATCGGAATGGCTGGCATGGTGTAGTGCTCAAAAGGGATGAATTTGAGCGGGCGCTGCCGGAGTTGGGAGAAGTCGACAGGTTGGTCAGAGGGGAAATAGCCAAACCCGAAGACTTGAAGCCGGAATGGATTGAACCCGGGGCCACCGGGAAGATCAATTATGCACCCGGCCAATCGGTCGCTACAAGAAATGCCTATGGCAATGCCCTGGTGCGGATTTTTCCTGAATTTCCCAACCTGGTAAGCCTTGATGGCGAGGTGAGCAACTCAACCATGGCCATAACCTTCAAAGAGGTTCACCCGGAGCGATTCTTTGAAATGTATGTGGCCGAACAAAACATGGTAGGAGCGGCAGTCGGTCTTTCGAATCGAGGGAAGATACCTTTCGTTTCTNCTTTTTCCGCATTCATGAGTCGCGCTTACGATCAAATCAGAATGAGCCAGTATTCGAAGAGCAATATAAAATTTGTCGGCTCTCATGCCGGCGTATCCATCGGACAAGATGGCCCCTCGCAAATGGGACTCGAAGACATCGCCTCCTTCAGAGCCATTCTGGACAGCGTTGTCCTTTATCCATGTGACGCCGTATCGACCGAGAGACTGGTAGAAGCTGCCGCAAAACACCGGGGCATCGTATACATTCGCACCACGCGGATGGGCACTCCGGTAATCTATGGCAACGACGAAGCATTTGTCATTGGGGGTTCCATGGTACTGAGGCAAAGCGATACGGATGCCGTCACCGTCGTCGCAGCAGGAGTGACTCTTCATGAAGCCATTAAAGCATATGATCAATTAAACCAACAGGGCATTTCCATCCGCGTTATCGATCTCTACAGCATCAAACCGATAGACGAGGTTGCTCTCCGATGGGCTGCCGAGACCACGAAAGCGATCATTACGGTTGAGGATCATTATCCGGAAGGAGGTTTGGGCGAGGCGGTCAGAAGTGCTCTGAGCGAATTTCCAGTGCCCGTTTACTCGCTGGCAGTGCGGAAAAAACCCAAGAGCGGAAGGCCGGAGGAACTCCTCGATTATGAAGAGATCTCGCAAAGTGCCATTGTCAGAAAGGTGAAAGAATTAATCTGAGCCGCTGGACGGCACTTCTAAAAGGGATAGGAAAACCATTCGTGTAGGTGTTGCTGCAGACCACGGGGGATTTGATCTTAAGCAAAAGCTGACTGCAGAGCTGCGTTCCTGGGGTTACGAAGTGGTCGACTTCGGTGCTTGCGAGCTGAAACTCGACGACGATTTCCCCGACTTTATCATCCCTGTGGCCAAGGCTGTGGCGCAGGGACGAGTTGAGCGCGGATTGGCCGTGTGTGGCAGTGGGGTAGGTGCCGGTGTGGCTGCCAACTAAGTGCCGGGAGTACGTGCACCACTGATCACCGATGCATTTTCAGCCCATCAGGGGGTTGAGGATGACAACATGAACGTGATGTGCCTGGGAGGGCGCGTGACGGGATATGCTTTGGCATTGGATCTCGTCCGGATCTTCCTGGATTCCCGTTACCAAGGTCTTGAGCGATTTGCACGCCGTTTAGCCAAAATAAATGAACTGGAAAAACGGGAGCCAGAACTATGAAAGAGAACCCATTGCTCCAGCTGGAATCTTTTGGCCAGAGCATCGGGATGGATTACATCGGCAGACATGCGATCACCTCTGGGGAACTCAAGCGACTGATTACCGAAGATGGTGTGTGTGGCGTAACCTCAAACCCATCCATATTCGAAAAAGCGATCGATCAGAACCATGACTACGATGAGGCTATTCGCGCTCTGGCTATAGAGGGAAACAGCTCCGAAGCGATCTATAAAGCTCTCACTCAGGAAGATATCCGGATGGCTGCGGATATCTTTCGTCAGACTTATGACCGGCTTGAGGGCGGAGATGGCTTTGTCAGTTTGGAGGTGAATCCTCATCTGGCATACGATGCTGAAGGCACGATTGCCGAAGCGCGAAGACTGTGGTCGAAGCTACAGCGGCCCAATGTGTTCATCAAAGTGCCGGCAACCCGTGATGGCTTTCCGGCCATCCAGCAGCTTATCAGTGAGGTCATCAATGTCAATGTAACCTTGCTTTTCGGGCTGCCCCGCTACCGGGAGGTGGCCGAAGCCTATCTCGCCGGACTCGAAGAGCGTGCAGCCGCAGGTCGCCCTCTTGGCAATGTGGCTTCGGTGGCGAGTTTCTTCCTTAGCCGGATCGATATTCTGGTTGATCCTCTTCTGGAGAAAATTATTTCCGCCCGTGGAGCAGGCGCAGAAAGGGTCGCAGCTCTCCGTGGGCAGACAGCCTTGCCAGCGTCAAGCTGGCTTACTCGATCTATAAGGACATTTTTTCGAGCCAACGGTTTGCGACGCTGAGTGCAAAGGGCGCTCGGCCGCAAAGGGTCCTGTGGACCAGCACCAGCACCAAAAATCCTGAATACTCCGATGTGAAGTATGTTGAAGCTCTGATTGGACCGGACACGTTCAATACGCTGCCGCCGGAGAACATCAACGCCTATCGCGATCACGGTGATCCGGCATTCCGCCTTGAGGAGCATCTCGACAAGGCGAATGATTTCATCAAGCGTCTTCCCGAGTTGAATATCGATCTCGACGAGATCACCCAGCAACTTGAAGATGAGGGGGTCGCAAAGTTTAATAAGACCTACGACAGCCTCGTGCGTACTCTGGCGGAGAAGTGCAAAGCGGCTTTGGGGCACGTTGACAAGGTGTAGAGGGAGCTATCATGGCGAATCACGGATGCGATATCGGGTTGATTGGCGTAGGGGTCATGGGTGGAAACTTTGTGTTGAACATCGCTGACCACGGTTTCTCAGTTGCCGTATATGACGTGACTGCCGCAAAGACTCGTGAGTTCATCGAAAAACAAGCAGGCGATCGCGAAATCCGTGCTGGTTATACACTGCCCGAACAGGTCGGATTACTGCGTCGACCGCGGTCCATCATCCTGCTTGTCCCGGCCGGAGCACCGGTAGATGCGGTGATCGGAGACCTTGTGCCACACCTCGAACGTGGCGATCTGCTCATTGACAGCGGCAATTCCCATTTCAGTGATACAAACCGCAGAGCCAAGCTGTTGGCTGAGAAGGGTTTGCTGTTTATGGGCATGGGTATCTCCGGAGGAGAGGGTGGCGCACGTTACGGTCCGAGCCTCATGCCCGGCGGTTCCCGTGAGGGTTACGAGCGGGTGAGGACGATACTGGAAGCTGCTGCTGCGCATGTAAACAGCGAGCCTTGCACCGCCTACATGGGAGCTGGTTCCTCCGGCCACTACGTCAAGATGGTCCACAACGGCATTGAGTACGGCGTGATGCAGCTCATATCCGAAACCTATGACCTGATGAAGCGGGGCCTCGGAATGAATGCCGACTCTTTGGCCGCCGTCTATGAACGGTGGAACCGGACGGAGATTAGCTCATACCTTCTTGAAATCACGGCGCCCATCTTCCGGCGCCATGATGAGAAGCAGACCGGGGTGCCGCTCATCGACATGATCCTGGATCAAGCTAGGCAGAAAGGTACCGGAATGTGGATGTCGCAGGATGCGATGGAACTGCAGATGCCAACTCCAAATATAGATGTGGCGGTGATGATGAGGAATCTGTCCGGATATCGGTCTAAACGAAGGGCGGCCGAGGAGATGCTGCACGGTCCTAAGACACAATTCCAAGGGGAAAGNGAACGGTTCATTGAACATCTCAAGAAGGCCCTATACGCCGGCATGATCATTACTTACGCCCAAGGGATGGCATTGCTCAAGAAGGCATCCCTCACGTACGATTACGGTTTGGACCTGGAAGTTGTGGCCCGCATCTGGAGGGGAGGTTGCATCCTTCGCGCTGCCCTGCTCGAAGATATCCGTGCTGCCTACCAGGCTCAACCGGATCTGCCGAACATCATGATGGACACTCACCTGGGCCGGGAGATTTCGAACCGCCAAGGACCGTTACGGATCGTCGTCGGTGCGGCTGCGAATCTGGGGTTGCCTGTACCGGGCCTGATGGCATCCCTGGCCTATTTTGACGCCTATCGCAGCACCTGGCTCCCCGCCAACCTGATAGAGGCACAGCGCGATTATTTCGGCGCTCACACCTACGAACGAATCGATATGCCCGGCGTCTTCCACACGGTATGGAGCGAAGAGTGAGGAGATCCCATGCAAACCCTTAATCTGCCTAAGCCCAGTGTTTTTGTTATCTTCGGTGCAGGTGGCGACCTGGCCTGGCGCAAGTTGGTCCCCGCACTCTACGATCTATTCCTGGACCATTGGCTGCCGGAGCGATTCGCGGTCCTTGGTGTGGACCGTAGGGAAATGGCTGATGAAGTTTTTCGCCAGCATCTGCACGAAGGAGTGGACCTGTTCTCGCGTCGGGGTGAGGCTGATGAGGAAATGTGGAAGCAATTTTCCCCCCACCTGTCCTATGCCATCGCTGATCTGGATGACCCGCAGGCGTTTAACGATCTTGCCGGGAGGCTCTCAGCCTATGACAAAGAATGGCACATGCAGGCCAATCACATTCTCTATCTGGCTTTGCCAACGGACAGGGTTGAGCCAACGGCACAGGGACTGGCAAAGGCAAGACTAAACAGGGACAGACAGCGGTCCCGTGTCGTCGTGGAAAAACCCTTTGGCTATGACCTTGATTCGGCGAGAAAACTGAATCACGCCCTGGCCGAGATCTTCCAGGAATCCCAGATTTATCGTATCGATCACTATCTGGGGAAGGAAACGGTACAGAACATCCTTGCCTTCCGTTTCGGTAATACCTTCTTTGAACCCATCTGGAACCGGCGTTACATCGACCACGTGCAGATCACCGTGGCGGAGGAGGTGGGCGTCGAACATCGCGGGGGGTATTACGAGCATGCCGGCGCTTTGCGGGACATGATCCAGAATCATTTGTTGCAGATCCTGTGCCTCAAGGCTATGGAGGCGCCCATTTCTTTCGACAGCAATGAAATCCGCAACAAGAAACTGGATGTGCTCCACGCCATTCGTCCGATCCAGCCGGATCAGATCCACCAGGTAGCGGCGCGCGGCCAGCACGGGGCAGGTTGGATCGGAGGCACGCATGTTGCCGGCTATCGCTCGGAACCCGATGTGACTCCGAATTCGATCACTGAGACCTTTGCTGCCGTGAAGCTTTTTGTTGATAACTGGCGTTGGCAGGGCGTGCCCTTCTATCTGCGTACCGGCAAACGCCTGGCTGCCCGGATCTCGGAAATTTCCATTCACTTTCGGCCAGTGCCTCACCAGACATTCCCAGCTTCCGCACTTTTAGACCGCCGTCCCAATCGCCTGCTCATTGCTATCCAGCCTGAAGAGGGCATTCTGCTGCGCTTTGAAGTCAAACAGCCCGGTCCGGCCATGTATCTCACTCCGGTGATGATGCAGTTCTATTACCGGGAGGCCTTTAAGGCGGCCTCGCCCGAAGCCTATGAAAGTTTGCTGCTGGATGTCATGCGCGGTGACGCCACGCTGTTCATGCGTGTCGATCAAACCGAGGCAGCCTGGTCTGTGATCACGCCGATTCTGGATGTTTGGGAGTCGGTGCGGCCCACCGACTTTCCCAACTACCAGGCCGGGACTTGGGGTCCGGAAGGGGCGGAGATACTGACGGCCCATGATGGACACAACTGGGTCATACCAACCTTCCTCCAGTGTCAAGAAGATATGGCAACATGTCGGGTAACAGCGGAGCCTCAGTTGTGATCCGGATCTATTCGGACTTTGAATCCCTCAGCCAGGGAGCTGCTGAGCTGTTTGTCTCATTAGCAGAGCAGGCTCTTTACTGATGAAACGGCCTCTGTGTGGGCTACTATAAGGATCTTAATATCGTTCAGGATTTTGATATTATTGCTGAAAAAAGGAAGATTTCAACAATTCTGGGAGCTAATGGCGTGGGCAGGTCCACTATGCTCAAGGCCATCTTCGGTTTTCTGAAACCCAACGCCGGTGAGATTCTATTGAATGCGGAAAGCATTCTGGACACACCAACTTACCGGCGCATCCAGAGGGGGTTAACCTACATTCCGCAACAGCCAGGGGTTTTCCACCACATGTCGGTAGAAGAAAACCTGGCTTTAGGCGCATGGACTTTCCAGCATGACAAAAAAACGCCTCATGGAAAAGATGTAACAGCCTGATATTTTGATATAATCACCCATGAAGCCCATGTCGCTATGCGTGAAAAAGGAGATTCCCAAATGAGCTTGTTCCACATAATCACTCGGAACGAGATTGGCAAAAAACTGGAGGCCATCTCCAAGATCATCGNTGAGAATCCGAAGGTCCTTGACCAGGTTCAGTGNGATCTGATTGGCATGAAGAACGCGGAGACGGGACGCAATGGAATGACGGCTGAGCAGGTTTTTCGTTGTGCCATCCTGAAGCAATACCGGAGCCTCACGTACGAAGAACTGGCTTTCCACCTGGAGGATTCGAGGAGCTTCCGGGCCTTTGCCAAGCTGCGAATGGGGCAGAAGCCAAGCAGTTCGACCCTTCAGGAGAACGTGAAGGCTCTGAGCGAGACCGCCTGGGAGGCGGCAAACCGGATGATTCTGGAATACGCGAGGCGCAAGGGAATCGAGAAAGGACGCACCATTCGACTGGATTCCACAGCGGTGGGAACCGACATTCATTACCTGACAGATTAGAGTCTTCTGGTGGATGGCGTGCGGGTGATCACCAGACTGCTGATCGCAGGGAAGGAATGTACCCTCACTCCCTCTTATTGCTTTGCGGATCACTGTCGGGTCATTAAGAAGCGTGGGCCCAAGATCCTCAACAGCAAGAAGGAGAGTGTCCGCAAGCAGGGCTACCGTGACCTTCTTGAGATCGCTATGCGGGTTAGGGGATATGCCATAGAAGCCATCAGGGTTCTCGATGAGTTGAGGAGTCCTGATTTCCTGGAGACCATCCGAGTCCAGGGGATAGCAGAAGAGCTCAGGCAGGCGTGATTGAAACCTTCGATAAGGTGATGGAGCAGACACGAAGACGGGTGTTGGAGGGAAAGAAGGTTCCTGCCAGTGGGAAGGTGTTTTCCTTTTTCGAAGTCCACACGGACATCATCGAAAAAGGCAATCGAGAAAACACATACGGGCACAAGGTATTTGTGGTTGGGGGAGACTCCGGTTTGATTCTGGACTGCATGGTCCAACGCGGTAACCCGGCTGATTCGGCTATGTTCCTGCCGCTGCTTGAGCGGCAGAAGGGATTGTATGGGAGACCGCCGCGGAAGGTGGCTGCTGATGGGGGCTTTGCCTCTCAGGAGAACCTCCGAGTAGCCAAGGAGAAAGGGAGCACGGATGTTTCCTTTTCCAGACGCAGAGGAATCCCAGTCCTGGACATGGTCAGGCGCAGTTGGGTATACAAGAAGCTCAGAAACTTCCGTGCCGGCATCGTAGCCAACATTTCTGCACTCAAGCGCGCTTTCGGGCTGAGCCGGTGCACATGGTCCGGTTGGGCCGGGTTCAAGCAATACGTGCGCAGCGCCATCGTATCGTACAACTTGCTGACGTTGGCGAGGTTGAAAATAGCAGCCGCTGTTTAGGGACAAGGGTGACCTTGGAGCCTCTTGCAAAAGTCATTTTGAGGTAGTGAAACNGGCTGAAAAGTGAGCTTCATCAACGGTCCTGTGGTAAAGTGCTGTCGACCAAAACGACACTCAGCTACGGGAGGCGCCAATGAAGCTCGGACATGGAACAGCTTTTGTCGTGTAAATGGTCATGTTGGAACCCGGGAGACACGTCTTGGCCATAAAGCTTTGAACACTTTTGCAAGAGGCTCCCAGGTTTCATGGTAATGGCTGAGGCTCTCAACTCAAGGGTCAATCCCGCACCGTTGTCCTAGCAGGCACCGTGCTCATAGGCTCAATGCACGAGTAAGCCGAACTTCCTCCTTCAAGGTTTTCTCATTCTGGCGAGTCACCCTCAAACACGACAAATATCTTGCAACGCCAGCTCACCGTTCTTAGATTTGGTGCAAGATTTAAAAAGCCTTTTTGGGGTCGAAGAGGCTATCGACTGCAGATTCCAGGAGGGAGGAATACGTCTAATGATTTCCTGCGGTTGATTCGCCGTTATTTATATAGATTTTAGGGTCATTATGGTTTGCGCCTTGCTAATTTGGAAACATGTGATGTTTGCAAGAACTTCTCCGATTTCTTCAGACACGGCGAGCTCCATTCGGCGATCCCGATAATTTTGCCGGCAATCAGACATATGTGCGCAGTGTTTCATAATTCCCACTTGCAGAACCCTTGAAGTGTTGGGGTGGAGCAATGAAGAGAAACCGTTATGCTGTTTTTGCTGGATTGTCGTCACTCTACACCGCAGGCTTCCTCGGAGGCTGCACCCAGATGATCCTGTTCGATCCCAAAGGACCCATCGGCAACGATGAGCGGTTTCTTATCATTGCGGCAATCGTGCTCATGCTGATCGTCGTCGTTCCCGCCATGGTCATGGCCATCTGGTTTGCTCTGAGATACAGAGCCTCGAATACCAAAGCGACCTACATGCCAAAATGGAGTTACTCCGCTAAGATCCATCTGGTCGTTTGGTTGGTCCCTGTGGCCATTGTCACGGTGCTCGGATATCTTGCTTGGAGCCGGACTCACCGACTGGACCCCTATAAGCCCATCGATTCTGGCGTCAGGCCCATCAGTATCGAGGCCGTTTCCCTGGATTGGAAATGGCTGTTCATCTATCCGGAACGCAATATCGCGACCGTCAATCAACTCGTTTTCCCCGCCAATGTCCCGTTGAGCTTCAGGATCACGTCGGACACGGTAATGACTTCCTTTTTCATCCCGCAACTGGGCAGCCAGATTTACGCCATGGCAGGCATGCAGACCCGGTTGCATCTAATGGCGGATGAACCCGGTGTGTATTACGGCCAGAATCAACAATTCAGCGGCCGCGGCTTCTCGGACATGCATTTCAAGGCGATTGCCATTTCTCTGGAAGAATTCGAAGCGTGGCTGCAAAGAGCCAAAGAAGCACCGGATAAACTCGATTGGGCCCGATTTAAGGAACTCGCAAAGCCGAGTGTCGGCCACCCCGTGACAACTTTCTCTTCGGTCCAGCCCGATCTGTTTGACCACATCATCGACAAATACACACGGAAACAGGTAAATCCCAGCGCTATGAGCAAGGAATCCGGTGCTGCGCGCGCAAAACCCCGCGACTCGGAGGATAGTTGATATGCTTGGGAAGTTAAGCCTTTCCGCGATACCTTACGATAAACCGATCGTTATGGGCGCCGTGAGCAGTGCACTCCTGCTGGCCATGGTGATTCTGGCCCTGATCACCTATTACAGAAAGTGGACGTACCTCTGGCAAGAGTGGCTGACCAGCCTCGACCACAAAAAAATAGGCATTATGTATATTATCCTTGCGCTGGTCATGCTGCTGCGCGGGTTCTCGGATGCCATCCTGATGCGCTCTCAACAGGCCGTTGCCGTTGGCGCCTCGCAGGGCTATTTGCCGCCGGAACACTTCAACCAGATATTCAGCGCTCATGGCACGATCATGATCGTATTCATGGCCATGCCGTTTCTGGTCGGGTTGATGAATATCGTCGTACCGCAGCAGATCGGTGCACGGGATGTAGCGTTTCCTTTCTTGAATTCGATCAGTTTCTGGTTGACTACGGCCGGGGCCTTGCTGGTCATGGTATCGCTGGGTGTGGGCGAGTTTTCCAAGGCCGGCTGGTCGGGATACGCGCCCCTGACCGAAAAACAATACAGTCCCAGTACCGGAGTGGACTACTGGATATGGGCTTTCCAGATTGCCGGCATCGGTTCGCTCATGAGCGGCATCAACTTTCTCGTCACGATCTTGAGAATGCGTGCTCCCGGGATGACGCTCATGCGAATGCCGATGTTCGTCTGGACCACTTTTTTCACCAACGTGCTCATGATCTTCGCGTTTCCGGTTTTGACCGTCGCCCTTGCCCTGGTGGCGCTCGATCGCTATCTGGGTATGCATTTTTTCACCAATACATTGGGCGGCAACGTGATGATGTATGCCAACCTGTTCTGGATCTGGGGACATCCCGAGGTTTATATTGTTATCCTGCCGGCCTTCGGCGTCTTTTCGGAGGTCGTTGCCACTTTCTCCGGAAAACGGCTGTTCGGCTATACATCCCTGGTCTATGCCACCGCGGCGATCATGGTCCTGTCCTTTTCCGTCTGGGTGCACCATTTCTTTACAATGGGCGCCGGTCCTGACGTAAACATCTTTTTTGGCATTACGACCATGATGATCGCTATCCCAACCGGGGTGAAAGTCTTCAACTGGCTTTTCACCATGTACCGTGGTCGCATAAGGTTCACCACGCCGATGTACTGGACCCTGGGATTTCTCACGACCTTCGTCATTGGCGGCATGACGGGCGTGCTGATGTCAGTACCGCCCGCTGACTATGTTCTTCACAACAGCCTGTTTTTGATCGCACATTTCCATAACGTGTTGATCCCTGGATCGCTTTTCGGTTTTTTCGCAGGCTATGCTTACTGGTTCCCCAAGGCCGTTGGCTTTCGCCTGAACGAAGATTGGGGCAAACGCGCATTCTGGTGCTGGCTGATTGGTTTCTACCTTGCCTTCATGCCCCTCTACGTACTGGGTTTCATGGGCATGCCCCGCCGCATGGAGCACTACGCCAACCCGGCCTGGCAGCCTTATCTGGTTATCGCCGCCGGGGGCGCCGCTGTGATCCTGCTCGGCATCATCTTCCAGATGGTTCAATTAGCTGTGAGCATCAAGGATCGCCGTGCCACCCGTGATTTGACCGGCGACCCATGGAACGGCCGTACCCTGGAATGGACCACGTCCTCTCCACCCGCAGTCTACAACTTCGCGAGAATTCCCGTGGTACGTGACATCGATGCCCTCACCGATATGAAGGAAAAAGGCGTCGCCTTCACGCAGTCGGATCAATACCACGACATCCCCATGCCGAAGAACACCGGCAAAGGCTTTATCATCGGAGTTTTAAACTTCATCCTCGGATTCGCTATGGTCTGGTACATCTGGTGGCTGGCCCTACTCAGTGCCCTAAGTATACTTCTCATGGTGATCGCTCGGTCGGCCGATGACGACACGCATTACCTCGTACCCGCTGAGGAAGTCGCGCGGATCGAGACTCAACGCTATCGGTCGGCACCACCCACCACAGCGGACTGACCGGCAGTCGGTCAGACCACACCGGCAGAACCAGTAACGGAGATGCGATCAATGCTAACGGACGCTTCGACCGGCGACTTTGTTGTTACCGGAGAATTGGAACACCCCGACACCGACGCGATGGAGTCATTCGGTTTCTGGATCTACCTTATGAGCGATCTCATCCTGTTTGCGGCGCTCTTTGCAACTTTTGCGGTCTTGGGCCGCAACCACGCCGGCGGTCCCACGGGGAAGGATCTGTTTCAATTGCCATACCTGCTGGGTGAAACTCTGTTCCTGCTTTTCAGCAGCGCAACCTATGGTCTGACCATTTTGGCCATGCACACTGGCCGGAAGGCTTTGGTCCTGACGGGACTCGCCGTGACATTCTTGCTCGGCCTCGGATTCATCTCCATGGAGATGAACGAGTTCATACGGATGATCCTTGACGGCAACGGGCCGGAGCGCAGTGCTTTCCTGTCGGCCTTCTTCAC
>JGI20214J51088_10001835_pt1 | contig 14369 bp, 15 predicted proteins | sample WetSurMetagenome_FD_51088 | JGI IMG/M metagenome (IMG submission 51088) | reverse complement strand
AAAAAAAAAGGTGATTCATCAGCTGGAACCACCACAATACATTTTTTGTTCGCTAAATCAGGAGAGAATTGTATCCATTTTAGGTAATTCCGGCTTTGTTGAAACCCTTCGGTATTATAAAAAATTAAGAGGAAAATACGAAGACTGGAGGTGGTTTCACATCCTCCCTGCCCCACCCTTACGATATTATTAGGGCAGGGTTTCCCGAAGGCTCATTAAATTCAGAGTATTTGGGGATAGTCTCTATCCCAACCGGGGCGCCACAGGGGCGGGGCGGAGCCCCGGGAGCGTAGATACATTTCAGAATAATCAGGATTCGGGGTGCCTACTATAGCTTTTCAACAGAGCGGTAATTCCTGTCATTTTAAAATATTTCGACAGTCTGGAACTATCCCGACCGGGGGCTGCCGCAGCGGCGGGGGCAATGCCCCCGGAAGTGTCTATTTTCCAATTCCAACTACATTTTTTGAATTGGTTATGAGTCAGAAAAAAATTGTGGCGTTTGTTGACGAATCACCAGAAAAAATCTGCACCGTTGATACCTAGCGTTCACCCCAGATCCAGCTCCAGAAGGACTCGCGGGGTGGCGCCAGCTGCAGGGGGCCACGGTCGCTCATTTTCCGGTACTCCCCCTGTAAAAACTCCTTGTCCTTTCGCAATTCGTCAATGATAAAGTTTTTCGCCTTGCTGAGCTCTGCTTCGACCATATACTCCCGGACCTGCTTTTCAAGGTCCCCCCGTTCGTTAAGAAATTTATTCCGTTCAGATTCCGCGTGGTCCCTTGCACCTTCCAGATGGTCACAGGTACTGGTAAGGACCGTGACATCTGCAGCAAGGCGGTCCCGTTCAGCCTGGAGTGCGGCCAGGGTGTTTTTTACCTGTGCGAGTTCCACGAGGACTGAGTCCCGTTCAGAAACGGACTGGCTTGCACTGCTTTTCTGCTGCGTTAGTTCGGCAACCAGGAGGTCACGTTCACGAATGAGTGCTGCGGTGCCGGATCTCTCCCGGGAAAGTTCAGTGGCAATTGCATTATTGTCATGACGGAGCTGGTCGCCGGCGTTCTTGTACTGGTTTAAGTCAGCGATCAGGATATCACGTTCATTCCGGAGCAGCCCGAGGTTATTCCTGGCCTGCATCAACTCCGCAGCCGTTGCGTCACGTTCCCTGCGGAGCTGGTCACTGATACTCTTATGCTGGCTCAGGTCGGCGATCAGGAGGTCCCGCTCGTTCCGGAGGAGATCGCTGCTGTTGCGGGCAAAGGTAAGTTCTGCACTCAGGGTATCCCCCTCTTTCCTGAGCTGTTCGCTATTGTTTTTCTGCTGGTTGATATCTGCGACCAGGAGGTCCCGCTCGTTCCGGAGGAGATCACTGCCATTGCGGGCATGGATGAGTTCCGCGTTCAGGGTGTCACGTTCTTTCCGGAGCTGGTCGCTGATGTTCTTGTGCTGGTTTAAATCTGCAACCAGGAGGTCCCGCTCATTCCGGAGAAGGTTCATATTACTTCCAGCCTGGGAGAGGCCTTCATCCAGGGTATCACGTTCTTTTTTCAGCTGGTCGTACAGGCTTTTCAGCTGTTTTAAATCGGCTTCCAGCCGTTGCCCCTCTTCCTTAAGAAGGCTGATGGCACTTTTCTGCCGTTTTAATTCATCAACTGCCGTATCACGTGCAGAAGAGATTTCTGCGGAGACCTCTTTTAAATGGCTGAGTTCCTTTGCAACTTCATTATCCGGCCCCTGGTGATGAAGGTACGAATCAATCGCCATCGCTACCCATTCAGATAATTTTTGGCCCCTGTTTCTCCTGTCAATATCAATCTCATCGACAAGTGACGGGTCTATTTTCGCAGAAATCTTCGCCAACTACGGGAACCTCCACATTAGACGATTAAGTGATGATATAAAAAACCTGTCGGTCTGAATGCATAGCTCCGGACGATCCAGCAGCCCGGGAATCCATGCCGGGTTATTTGCCCGGTCACCCTCTTGGAGGGCCGGGCAGGATTAGACTTCATAATCTGCAGAGTTTCTGGCAGCGATCCGGCATTTTCTGGTTACCTAATCCCGGTAATATCCATGCACTACAAACCACACCCCGGCAAGGACTAAAAATATGGCGAGGATACTTGGCCATTCAGAGCGTGGGACCCAGATAATTGCGAAAGCACTGGCAATTATGTAAAGACCGATGATCATCCGGACCAGGTAAGACCCGTTATACCGGGTATGATTGCCGGACTGGTCCTGGTACATCATACAGGCCCCTGACCCGGCGATAAAAACCAGGTACCCAAGTCCCACGCCAGCCAGGAACCCGGTCAGCTGGTACCCGAGGATAATTCCTATCCCGAGGCCGATAAGTCCCCCTGCAGGGATTACATAGAAGCCACCACGCCGGGCCCTCTGCTCTGCGGACATAACCGATATCTCACCATTGATCTACATAAATGCATACGGTTGTTATGTCCCGGCCCTGGAAATCGGGCAGGACCGTTCGGGAAAACGCGTGTTCAGGGATAGCCGGGGTCCTTTCCACCCTGTATGACCGTGACAGTAGAGGTCGACGACGATATGCTGATATCCGGGTGTTCCTGGATTGTTTCGAGGATCATCTCGGAAAGACGGGTGCGGAAAGCCCTTCTTTCCTTCATCCTGGTCACATACCTGACGTGAAACATGATCCAGTTATCAGTGGGGGTTATGTAGATAGATGGTTCAACAATTCTTTTTGGAAGGTAATATTTTTCACCGAGTTTCTCTATCTCTGCCTCTGCTTCCGCCGTTATCGCCTTTGTCTCCCGCTGGACGATTCCGAGGATGAGATCTTTTGCTTTTTTCCAGTTGCTGGCATAGGTCACGGGGATCTTGATCTCGTCCCATAAAAACGAATGGTCCTGCGTGTAATTGTAAATCTCGGTACTGATGACCTTCGCGTTTGGTACCATGGTCAGGCGGCCTGTTGGCTGGTCCCCGTCAATCCACCCCCGTAATTCCATCAGGGTCGTATACATGATACCGACGTCCATGACATCCCCGGTCACATTCCCGATTTCAATCCTGTCTCCGACCTGGTACAGGGTACCGGTCATTATCTGGATCCCTCCCACGAAATTCCGGAATTCGTCCTGGAGGCTCACCGCGACCCCCGCACCGATGACACCATACATGACTACCAGGGACTGGGTATCCGGCACCCAGATCCTGATTATAATAAGTATGGCAACGAGGGCGGAGAGAATATTTACGACTTTGTTCAGCGAATAGCGGGTTAGTTTGTCTTCGATCTTCTTGAGCGCCAGCTCCCAGGCAAGGACAGATGCAAACAGGTATACGATCGCGATTGTCCAGAGAGTCAGGGAGACCTGGTAGAGGTTTTCCCCTGGAACGTAACTGCTTCCAAACCACGTGACAATAGCACCGATAATGATACCAGCAACAAGGATTACTTTTTTCAGCATTCAGGAGCTCCGGTTACCATAGTAAACGTTTCAGGGATATCAGGACATGACCAGCCCCGGGGACCCGGCAGCCTTAGGGTCGACGACGATGAACCCCCGGATCTTGAAGACAGGATAATCCAGAAGAAAACTGGCTCTGATAACTGATAATGGCTTTCACCCGTGGCAAGGGGCTGATAGTTATCCAAAAATTTCACCATTCACGGTGTTCCCGTGGCTGGCATGAATACGGGGGATCAACACCCTTGCAATTCAAATGTTCTGAGATAATTTCCTGTACCGGTTCAGACTTTTTTATAACTAATATTATAAATGATTTCAAATATTTTGAAGCAATAAAGGCATATAATAATGTCTGTGCCCAGGCAGGAAAAGATCCTCGTTGTCGAAGACGATACGATCATTGCGATCACGATAGAGGGGAGACTGAAGCAGTTCGGTTACCGCGTTGTAGGGCGTGCATCTACCGCAAAGGATGCCATTTCGAAAACAATAGAATTTGAACCTGACCTTGTCCTGATGGACATCCACCTAAAGGGGCCGGTGGACGGTATTGAGGCGGCGGAAACAATTTACGGCATCCATAATGTCCCGGTGGTCTACCTTACGGCATTCTCGGACGAAAATACACTTGAGCGGGCCCAGAAAACCTCCCCTTTCGGGTATATTGTCAAGCCATTCAGTGATTCTACCCTGAAAACAACGATTAAACTGGCCCTGTTAAAGCATGATGCTGAAAAAAAAGACCAACAGGCCGATGACCTGCTGACCTGGGAATAAGGGATATCAGAATGGATGGAACATGACACTAACCCCTGATGCGATCACAATTCTGAACGTAGGCCTTTCGTTAATAATATCTCTTATCAGTCTGCTGGTTTACTACGAGAACCGGAACAGGCTGACACTCTTTCTGGGTATCGGGTTTTTTCTGTTTGCCGTTTCATTTTTCCTGACCGGGTACTTCGGGCTTTTGGCAGGGAGCACTGCAGATATCATCATCAGGATGCTGGCTTTTGTGACGATAATGGTCGCACTGTTTTTTTACCTCGGTGAAATCCGAAGCCAGATAACCATACTTTCTGAAAAGAACCGTCAGCTTGAATCCGAAATAACGGACCGGAACCGGGCAGAAGAGGCGATGAGGTTATCTGAACACCGGCTTTCTGATATCATCAACTTCCTCCCGGATGCGACATTTGCCATAGACCTGGACGGACAGGTGATTGCATGGAACCGGGCGATCGAAGAGATGACAGGCATTCCGGCAGACCAGATGGTCGGGAAAGGCGGGTACGAATATGCCATGCCTTTTTACGGGACACGGCGACCGGTACTAATTGATTTCGTGTCAAAGGACGAGAGCGGGGCTGAAAAGCAATATCCGGGGATGATAAAAAAAGGAGGAAAATTAATTTCAGAGACCCACGTCCCACTCCTCTACGGGGGAAAAGGAGCGTACCTCTGGTTTATTGCGTCCCCGCTCCTCGATACAGGGGGCATGCTGATCGGTGCAGTTGAATCGGTGAGGGATATTACCGACCGGAAAATGGCGGAGGACAAAGTCCGTCACACCCTCGAAGAGAAAGATGTCCTGCTGCAGGAGATCCACCACCGTGTTAAAAACAACCTCCAGGTTGTATCAGCCTTGATAGAACTCCAGATCCAGTACATGAAGGACAAAAACAGCATTAATACGCTCCGGGACAGCCAGAACCGTATCCGGACCATGGCGCTGATCCACGAGACCTTATACCGTTCGCATGACCTCTCTAACGTGGAGTTCCATATTTACATTAAAAAACTTGTAGACGCCCTCTTTGACACCTATTCAGTAGATGAACGTGCCATCCGGACGGTTTTTGATGTTGAACCTGTCCTGCTCGATGTGGACACGGCCATCCATTGCGGGCTCATTGTGAACGAACTCGTCTCCAACACGTTCAAGCACGCATTCCCCGATGGACGTAAAGGAACAATAACCATAGGGTTTCACCGGTCAGGCCCGGATTTCACCCTCACCTACGCAGATAACGGGGTAGGGATCCCCGGGGGGATAGATTTTAACAATACGGAAAGCCTGGGCCTGAAACTGGTCAGTTTACTTTCGACCGAGCAACTGGATGGGACGATCCAGTTGTTCCGTGAGCAGGGTGTGAAGTACCGGATCGTGTTCCCGGAAAAAAGTACCTGAATAACATGTGATAGTACGGAAGGGTACCTATATACCCCCTGCAGTCATAGTACCGCCATGAAAAAGCAGGGCGAGCAAAAGACAAAAGGACATAAAGCAACGGATACACCTGTTGCAGCTCCGGTAAAAGCGGTAAGTCCGATTGATAAGCAAAAGATTAATTCACTGAAAGATAAAAACGCCGCAAAGATGAAACGCGGTAAACACTGAAGTTTTTCTTTTAAAATAACATCTTTTATAATACTATGCATTATCACAATTTTTTTTAGTATTTCCCCTTGTACATCTGAGCAGACACCGGACCGGCTGCCCTTGGTATCATAGATGGACAACAAGGTGCAATTTTTAAAATCCCCGGAAATCCGTATATGAAATTGTTAAAACCCCAAATAATCCGGACTTTTTCAGACAATGTTTTTATATTCCTGCACCGTATGAGTCTTCATGAAAGATCAGGGTAGTCAGAAAGGCAGGAGTAAAAAGCCTGAAAGTGGCGATGGAAAAGCATCGGCAGCAGATGCCCCGGTCGTGGGGAACAAGGTAGCGCCGTTGACAGCCAAGGAGAAGATTGCTGCCAACCAGAAGAATAAAAGAAGAAAATAAACCAGGTATTCATACCACTTTTTTCCCGGGATCTCTTTTACCATACAGGTTATCCGGCACATTCAAAAAGAACACCCTGGCGGTTCCAGATTACGATGGCAAAGACAGACCTAATCCTGCCCCGGGATAATATCCCGCTCCTCGAATTCAAAAACATTACCGTAATGAACGGGAAGAAGAAAATTCTCGATTCCATCTCCCTGACACTTCACGAGGGAGAAAATATTGCGATTCTCGGGCCCAATGGTGCCGGGAAATCATCGTTTATTAAAACTATTAACAGGGAGTATTACCCGTTACGTGATCCGGGAGTAGTATTCCGCGTCAGGGGCAGGGATACATGGGACGTCTTTGACCTGCGGTCCACGTTCGGGATCGTCTCAAATGACCTGGCATACGCATTTTCCAGGGACGTGACCGCTCACGAGGTGGTCCTGTCCGGGTTTTTCAGCAGCATCGGCCTGTTCCGGCACCACGTCACTCCTGAAATGGAGAGGAAAACCGGTGAAATCCTCCGGTTCCTGGAGGTCCAGCACCTCGGGGAAAGAAAAATGACGGAAATGTCATCAGGGGAGGCACGACGTATACTCATCGGCAGGGCACTCGTGCACAACCCGAAAACCCTTATTCTTGATGAGCCGACCAACAGCCTTGATCTGCATGCNCTTCATACCTTCCGCACCACGTGCCGGAAAATATCCCGGGCAGGTACCGGCATCATCCTCGTCACCCATAACCTGCATGATATTATCCCTGAAATTACCCGGGTCGTCCTGATGAAAGAAGGCCGCTTCTGCATGGACGGGCCAAAAGAGGAAGTCCTGACGGACGTAAACATCAGCGAGCTCTTTTTAGTACCTGTGCGTGTCCGGAAGGATAACGGGTATTATTACGTCTCCGGGTACTAAAAAGACCGGGAATAAGGCTCCCGGGGCAGGAAAATCGTTTTGCCAGTTCCGGACCGGTCCCTTAACGGGGACCATTGCAGGGACAAAAAATCATCCATGCATCAGAATAAATATCCCCAGGCAACGAGGGTCCCATGGATAATTGCAATGACAATCGTAATCCTTGCAAGGTTCATGTGCCAGGAAAACCGGACGCCGTACTTCCCTTTTACAAACAACATTCCAAGCACCGCAGTTGAAATAAGTGCAATGAAGGTGACAATCCCCAGGTAGAAATACAGGGGGAGTCCGAAGAGGATGATCTGGCCGGGGTTTGAAATCATAACTACCGGATGAAGATAGTCAATCTGCAGCATAAAAGGTACTGGTTTGATCAGGTTGGGAAATATCTGCCATTTCACCCGCAGATCCTGACCTGGTAGATTTCGAAAAATTTTTATGCCCAACTTGTATAGTGACTCGTGCGGCATATCCGGCCTGGAGGGGATAACCGATGTTATCCGGAGCCCGTCTTATGATTGTGTGACTCTACCCCCGGGTATGCAGGCATGAGGGAAAGGTGAAATGCAATGGTTTCTTCAACAGTTTTTATTAAAGGACCCTGGGGGTGGCTGCACCAGGGTAATGTATGTATTGTGGTTTTAATCATTCTCGCAGGCCTGGCAATGACAGGGGCCGTATCGGCGGCAACGCCAATCACCGGCCCGATGGTAATCACTGTACCGGGAGATTACTACCTGGCAAATAGTATTTTGAATAGCGGCTCAGGTGTGTGCATTGACATTACGGTACCAAATGTAGTGCTGGATGGAAAAGGACAGACAATTGATGGTATTGACAAGGCCGACAGTATAGGTATCAGGGTCTGGAATGCAGGGATGACCCTCTTCAACGTGATAGTAAAAAATGTTATCACTTCAGACTGGGGGACCGGGGTATACCTTTCGGACGTGAAAAACTCACAACTCGAGAAGGTTACAGCGTCAAGTAATACCGGAAGCGGGATTTCTCTCAACATGGCTTTGAGAAACACCATCAAGACCTGCGTAGCTTCTGAAAATGGTGCAGTAGGGATTCTGCTTTATGATTACAGCGATTCCAATATGCTCACGGGTAACACGGTAAGTAGCAACCTGGCTGACGGTTTCCGGATAAACACGAACAATAACAATATGCAGAACAACAAGATCTTAAATAACAAGGGCCAGGGTATACAGATTTGGGGAAATTATAATACCTTCACCGGGAATACGGTGACGGGAAATAAGGGAGATGGTATCTATCTCTACTCAGCAAACGGGAATCTCATAACCAAGAACACGGTGAAGCTGAATGCACAGGGGATCAGGGTAACCGAGGAATCTTATAATAATGAGATTACCGGGAATACGGTCCAGAATAACACCTATAATGGTTTGCTCATGATTAATACCGCGAACGGTAATACGGTATCTGGCAATACCTTTGATATGAACTCGGATTCGGGGATACGGATCGTGCGTAGCGGAGAAAACACGGTCATCGGGAACTTTGTAAGGAATAACCTCAAAGAGGGCATATACCTGTGGGACACCGGAACTGTATCAAACGTTATTGTCAACAACTACTTCTACAATGACAAGAACGCTGGCGTGTATACCCCTGTCGGTGCAAACAGGTGGAACCTGCCACAATCAGCCCAGACGAGTATTACCGGTGGTAAAAACTCAGGCGGTAACTCCTGGGGACAGCCTAACGGCCAGGGATTCTCCCAGATCACACCCGCAACAAACGGGATCTGCAACAAGCCTTACACGATTGCAACCAGTAATGTCGACAATTTACCCCTTAAATGGGCAAAGAAATAATCCTTTTTTTCTTACCAGGGCACGGTACTACCTGAAAAAAGGCAGACCGTATTTCCGGGAGCTGAACGGTTTAGTTCCAGACCTNACACAGCTGTATATTGAACGGCTCATTAATGTCCAGAAGAGCGGTGCAGGGGTAATCATCTCAAATTTCAACCGGGGTTAATAAAAGGAACAAACAAATTTGACATGTTTTTCCGTAACAATGAGAACAGGGTTTGCCGGGGGGGTTTAGGCCCCGGGGCCCCGTCCTTTTTCCTGAAACGTCAGACCAGGTTACTGCCGCCCCTGTAGGCGATAGATTTCTGGAAACTGCTGATCAGGCCGCTGGCTTTGGTAATGTCGCTATAGGAAAGGTCCCCGGCCGATATGCCGGAGCCACCCTGACTTCCGGTGATGTGTGCCCTGAAATAGGCAACTGCTGAGCCAATCATTGGCGTAGTGGTGCCGTCAGGCCTGGTAATGCCTTTTGCCGATATGTCATAGTTGAGGACTACCGGGGAGTCCGGGTCGTCACCCACGATTCTTGCGTCAAGATGGGTGGTGACCGAGGTGAGTGTGGCATCAAATGAACTTCCCGCCTGTACAACGTCGGCTGAGACGCTACCGGTCAGCAATATCAGCAAAGCCAGGCTGATGATGATATTGCAGACGCGTTTACTGGTCATGAATTCGGGTTCCTCCTACATTGTTGTGCTCCGGATATTCCCGGGCACAACACAATCTTAAACGCAATAATATTTAATGAGATTTTTTCAATTACCCGCTGGTTTGCCCGTATAACTGCAGAGTTCTGGCGTAATGCAGGGCTTTATATTTCACCGGGTTTGAATGGCCGGAAAAAGGAAAATACTGGCCCCTGAGCCTGCAAAAGATATGCCATGGCCCGGGGTCATTTCTATTCCTGACATTTTTTTTAAAGAACCGATTTTCCCCGCTTTTGGACTACACCGTTATTCCCTGCAACATGGAATAACGTCACAGCATGATATTCAATTGACGAAAGATATGCGGAAATTCCTGGCCGGACAGGATAACGGGTTAATAATCTGTCACGTGGATCGGCAATCCGGTCGTTACGCTTCTACACATAGGTATTACTCCTTTGGAGTATAATGGTAATATTATGATTTTGAGTGAAATAAAATTCCGGCAATGAAAAATTGCGGAATCATTTTTTTTCACTTCTCAACGGCAATGCAGGCCATTTTCTGCTTAAAATAGCTAAGGGATGATATAAATTAGTGAATTATTCAGACAGAAGGAATTCCTGCCAGACACCACCTACCTCCGGATATTGCAGGAAGTGTCAGACACGCCAGGCTGTAAAATCAGCCATGTTGTTTCCCGGATGATCCCCGATTACGGTGAATACGATGTCCGCTCAAGAGTCCACCAGCTGGTCCTCAGGCGGTACCTCTTCGAAGGACGTGCAAATACCGAAACGCACCTTTCAATCACCGGTAAAGGCAGGGGCTGGCTCCTCGCGGCAGAGGAAAAACAGGTCACCTGAAACCCCGGCGACCATGCTGAAAATTTAACCGGACGGGTCATATACGGTGAACAGGCGGTTTTACGAGTTCTGACCTTATCTCTTAACCGGGGGAACCCGCTATAAAATGCAGGATGGACGAAGTGAGGTATCTGCCTCCCGTACGACGCCTGTCTGCCGTTATTTTCCGCTAAATCCAATACATTTTTATCTGTCTGACAATCTATCAGATATTTGAGTTTGTCTCGCAAGGTGTGATTTCGTACGTGTCATCGGTCCTCTTCATAGAAAATTCCCAGGCCTTCCACAGGGTGCTGTTATCCTCGCTGGTCCGGTTACCAGGGATACAGGTGGAACGGGCATTTTCTCCCGTAAATGCGGTGAACAAGATGACGGAACGTCCTTACCACCTTGTGTTAGCCGGCGGGAGGGAGCAGGTGACCTGTAACGTCCGGGACACCGCGAGAACAACCGGTGCATCCCTGCTCTACGTCGATATCACTCCCGTAGACATTTCGAAAAACAGGCAGGGATATCTCCGGGACGCAACCCTTGTAATAGAAAACCCGGAAAGCTCGACTGAGTATAATCTTTCAGGTTTCCGTAACAGAAATGACCTCTATTCTGCGGCCTGCGGGTATATCACCCGGTACGTCCGGGAACATTTCGTGTCGCAGGAACTCCGGCTGGAAAACCTCGAACTATTCGATATCCTCGACGGGTGCCAGGTAGGGATCGCCGTTTTTTCCGGGCGTGAAATACGTAAAATTAACCAGCACCTTGGAACATTACTTGGTTATTCCGGCGTGTCCGCCAGGCCTGAAGAGCTGCCTGATCTCTTTTGTTCACCCGCCGACTACATGGAATTTTCACGGAACATATTTTCGGGTAAGAAAGATGCCGGGTGGAACTGTGCAGTCCACCATCTCGCTACAAAAGAAGGGGAACGGGTACTGTGCACGATCAGGGTCAGGAGACTTGACGGTTTCGACCCGATGAAAGGCCACCTCATGATCGTCGAGCGGAATGAGGGCCCGGGCCCGGGACCCAGTGGGACAGGGCAGGTCTTTCCCTCGGACTGGGTACTTTCAGGGTCATTTGGGGAGGCAATCGCAAAGGTCCCCGGGATGGTGATTACCACGGATGAAGAAGGGACCATTACCCATGCCAACACCCCGGCCCTGGAGGCGTTCGGGTACCAGGCTTCCGAGGTCATCGGCAGGAACCTGATCGGGACAATTGTCCCCGGGCATTCCCGGTACGCGGGGGAGATGATTGCCATGATAAACGACCCGGCCTTCTGCAGGGACGGGTATACCGTTCATGCATTCGAAAATACCAGGAAATCAGGAGAGAAGTTCTGGGTCGCATGGAAAATTCTCCCGCTCGTCGATGCAGAACAAAAAATATCCGGGATGCTCTGCCTTGGCGAGGACATTACCGGTACCGGGACGGGGACAGGCGGGTCCCGGCAGATCCGTGCAGACCCATGGAAATATTCAGTCCTCAAAGGAACCAGGGTCAACGAGGAGGTCTTCGATTCAGTATTTCACCTGTGCGTGGAGATCTCCCGTGACGGGCATGAAGGGCACCGGATCGGCACTTCGTTTGTAATCGGGGATACGGATACCGTCATGGCCCATTCTAGGGAGTGTACCATTAATTCATTTGCAGGCCAGGAAAGGATGAAACGGCTGATCACGAACACGGATAACACCGAGGTGATCAAGGGGCTTGCCTCGATGGACGGGGCATTCGTCATCAGGGAGGACGGGTTTATCGAGGCCTCCGGCCGGCATTTTATTATCGATAACCTTAAGCTCAAAATCCCGGAAGGGTATGGCACGCGGCATTCATCGGTGGCAGGGATCAGCCAGATGACCAACGCGATCGGGCTCGTGGTCTCGCAAAGCGGGGGAAAAATCACGATCATGAAAGACGGCCTGATAAAAAAATCATTCGTGGTCTGATCCTGAGGAACGCCAGGATGTTCTCACGGAGGACAGGACAGTGCAACCGGCTTGGAGGCCATTTACAACAGGAATTATTTTTAGTTATACAGGTCACAGTATTTTTCTCGGATATACGCTACATCTGCTACCTTTTTGTGGAATCCGGAGCAAACCTATGGCTGGAGACAGAGAAACGTTACTATGAACCAGTTTAAGAAAAAGTACGGGCTGATCCGAAACGCCATTATTATCGCACTGGTCCTTCTCGTTGTGCGGATCATTGTTGATACGTTGCAACTCGATTTAATAACCGTAAATACCATAATCGGGTCATTTGTAGGGGCAGCAATATTCACGATTGCCATTATCCTTGCCGGGACGTTAGCCGATTTCAAGGAAAGCGAGCGGATCCCGGGTGAACTTGCCTCGGCAATCAGGAACCTCTACCAGGACAGCCGGCTCATCCAGCTGGAAGACAAGGGGATCGTTCATGGGTTCCAGGACCATGTACGGGAGTTGCTGGGGGCCATTAATACCAATTTCCGGAACAATCAATGGAAAATGAGCGAAATTCATGCCGCAATGGACAAGGTGAACGACGATATCGCATACCTTGCGGAAAAAAACGTCCCCCCGCAGTTCCTGGTAAAACTACGAAACGAGGTCTCCACGGTTGACAGGATTTCAGGCAGGGTGGAGATCATCATGCAGACTTCATTTATTCCGTCAGCCTACGCAATTGCAGAACTTGCAACGGCAGGTGTTATCTTCATCCTGATGATCATAAAACTCGACCCCTATTATGAAGGGCTGATTGTTTTTACTATCATTTCCACGTTAATGATAGCACTTATCCTGCTGATCAGGGATATTGACAACCCGTTTGAAGTCGGGAGAGAGACCTACGCGGAAGTGGACCTGAAACTGCTCTGGAGCCTGGAAGACCACCTGAACAGGAAAAAATAGCTGGGACGATGTTGCCGGGCCCGTTCCTGCCCGGCCCCCGTATGAGGTCATTCCCTTCGCCGGATGAAAACGAGGACCCCCAATACTGTTGCCCCGATGAACAAACACAGCGGTAATGGTGATGTCTGGACACCCACCGGCACTGACGTCGTCGCGTAGGTTGTTGGGAAGAAATCCACCCCTTTTTTTGCTGCCTTGACGTCCAGTGCATTCTCTGCATAGAGGGTGACGGTACTGTTATCCTCGTACTTGAAGGGGTACACCTTCACCCAGGTCGTATTTCCGTCGCCCTGGAACGTCACTGATTCAGGGTACTGGGAGCCGGTATCGTGGACACGGTGAATTGTTCCGGCCGGGTCAAGGTACTCCATGACCCAGTCAGTACCGGTTGAAGTAAAGATTTTTACCGGTCCCGGGTTTGCAATGACTGCAAAATACGCTGGTGCGTCCCTGGTCGCCTGCGATTTATCAGAGACCGCCGGGGATTGTGGGGGGACGGGTGTGCCGGTTACTTCCGGGAGGACCAGGGCAGGCAGGGGGTCTCTCGGTTTTGTGACGGTATAGGTAAAATTGCCGATAAACCCGCGGGCATCAGAGAAATTTACCAGGTAATCTCCCGGTCCCGGGATACTGAAAGTCTTTGAGAAATACCCCATGTAATCGGTACCGATAAATTCCGGGCCGAACAGTAATGTCCCGTTTGCCCTTGTCACAATGACCTCCACGCCGGAATTTATCAGCCGGGCACTATTTCCTGCAATAGTCAGCGACCCGTCATATTCCTTCCGGAGCGGCGGTGTGATGGCGAGTTCATCCGAGCGGTCAACAATGGTCACCGGGCGGATGGTCACGGAACTTCCAAGGAATGAAAAGTCAGGTATTGGTAACACTTCGACCTTGTACTGCCCCTTTTTCAGGCCGGTCGTATTGAAGACTAAAGAAAATGACTTGTT
>JGI20214J51088_10001833_pt1 | contig 14378 bp, 12 predicted proteins | sample WetSurMetagenome_FD_51088 | JGI IMG/M metagenome (IMG submission 51088) | reverse complement strand
AGGTTACTTGAATCGGTCAGATCACCGTAGTGAAGGAAAAATTGTTTGTTTATGTATTTGGGATTATTGTAAATATGATCAATCCGGAATGTATTAAAGGAGCTTGATCGTCTCATTATACCATGAACAATATAACCTTTTTCTAATAATAATTCAGTGAGATATGAGCCATCCTGACCCGTTATCCCTGATATTAATGCAATTTTATCCATTTTAAAAAATAAATAACTTTATACTATTGAAAACTATATCCAATAATCTTTTAATCGGATTTTAATCCTTATGGCGTTCGGAATTTCTTCTTCACTAATGAGTATCAGGTAACCTCCACCACCTGCCCCTGACAATTTCCACGACACAGCTTTGTCTCTATGGCTGTTAATGACTCTGGCTATTTTATCATTCATCATTTTTGGAAACATTTTAATTTGCGAATTAAAGGAGGCAGTAAATCCTTTTCCAAATTTCTTAATGTCCATATTAATTAAACCGTCCCAGGCAAGTTCCGCAGCAGAGGCAAGCTTCCTTACATTTTCAGCCGAGATATTAGTATTCTCAAGCACAACAAAATCAGCTGGACGAGGCCAGAGAGTGATCATATATACCCTCTCTTCCAACCACTTGATAGTTGAGAGATCTGATATAGTTTCAAACTTTGAAGGCCAGTACTTTTCCTTCTCATAAAAAAATCTGTTTATACCAGGCATTGTAATACCGATAGAGTCCTGAGACCCGCTAACATCTTTTGTTCCCGGATCATTGTCGTACCTGAAAAGTATCTTTGCAAGCTTTTCTGGATTCTCCATAGGCAGATTGTCATTCCATAATTCAATTGCCTTCTTCCTTGTTGAGGTAGCCATTCCTGATCGCTCATTGAATTCTATAGTAGGTTCAATAGAAGCCGTAATCGCCCATCCGGGAGAAAATTTCGACACATATGGCTGATCGATCCAGGTTCCGGCAAGATCAATTCTGTAGGGTATTGGAGTCTCCTTTCTCAACGATGTTGTAGACCTCACTGGCATATTAGCATGGGGAATCCTTTTTAACACCTTATAATCAATTCGAAGATCTTTACATATCTGTTCTTTTTCCGGAGTATGTCCGTCTTCGTTAACTATAAATACATCAGGTACAAGATGTTTCATATCACCCAGGAAATCGAGAATTCCGCTTCCGGAGTTAATTTTTACTTTATGAACACACGACAACGCTTCGAGCATATACAGACGTTCTGCTTCGGAGTTAATGGTCCTTCTTCCCTTGAGATCAGATATAGTCTTATCAGATCCCAGACCCACATATAAATCTCCGAATTGAGCAGCTTCCTTGAGAAATGCTATATGTCCGGAATGAAGTATATCAAAACAACCACTAACAAATACTTTCTTTCGGTTCATCAATAAATAATTTTAAATGAGTATACCCCCTTTCCTGTTTCCCCCAAGGGGGAAAAGTTTTGCCAGGTGCTCCTTCCCCCGGGGGAAGTCCCGTCCCGATAGCTATCGGGAGCTATCGGGAGCTATCGGGAGGGAAGGGGGTATAACTACTAATGAAACTGTTGTTTTATACGTGATTACTGCTTCTCATATTATTTTATTAAAATTAAGATAGTCCAGTAAAAAGTATTTTGGTTTCCTGTTTCTGACGTACAACATGCAAGATAAGCTATTGGTCAATCAGTTCAAACTTACTCTTATAACCCGGCACGATCACCTGCATCTTCTCAATGATACTGGTCTTTGATAATTTATTAAGAGTACTGAGTATCTTGTCAATTTCAGAACTGATGGCTGTAAAATCATTCTCTGCGACCTGAGCGATGCTTATCTTAGGATGATGGGTAGGTATAAGAGGTTCATCTTCTGCAAATAGTTCCTCAAATAATTTCTCGCCGGGACGCAAACCAACAAATTTAATCTGGATATCCTTATACGGTACAAGACCCGACAAACGAATAAGATTTAATGCAACATCCATGACCCTGACAGGTTGTCCCATGTCAAAAACATAAATTTCTCCTCCGTTACCCATAAATCCTGCCTCAAGTACCAGCTGACAAGCCTCAGGGATTGTCATAAAAAAACGAGTGATGTCGGGATGTGTAATTGTTACAGGGCCGCCTTCTGAAATCTGTTTATTGAAAAGAGGAATGACTGATCCATTTGACCCCAACACGTTTCCAAAACGTGTTGTTATGAATTGCGTATTTATTCCTTTACGTTTTGACTGGGCATGAACAAGAAACTCACAGATCTTTTTTGTCGCTCCCATAACATTAGTTGGATTAACAGCTTTGTCAGAAGAAATCATCACAAATTTTTCCGCATCATATTTTATTGCCAGATCTGATACTATTTTAGTCCCTCCTACATTTACTCTGAAAGCTTCATGAGGATGTACTTCCATTATTGGAACGTGCTTATATGCTGCAGCATGAAAAACTATTTCAGGCCGGTACTTGCAGAAAATTTCTTCCATATATTCTGACCGGGTTACATCACCAATGATGATCTTAAAATCGCATCCCGGTATCTTACTTTTGAGCTCTTCNCCAAGGTAAAATGAGGGTGTTTCAGCCTGATCAACGATAATAAGACGTTTGATCCTGAATCGGGTNAGTTGTCTGGCAATTTCTGAACCTATTGACCCGGCGCCTCCGGTCACCATGATTGTTTTTCCTGTAAGTCCTTGTTGTATTTTATTGAGATCAAGAGTTATGGGATCCCTNCCAAGAAGATCCTCAAATTTTACTTTTTTAAGGTTTCGGACTTCGAGATTGCCATTCATCCAGGTATCGAATGAAGGGGTATCAAGAATTTCACAGCCAAATTCTATCATTGATTCAATCACTTCTTTCTTCTTTGAAGGGGCAATAAAACTTATTGCTATAATAAATACCTTAATGTCTTCATCAATAATAAAATCCTTGGTAAGTATTTGCCGTGAGTAAACACGGTAGCCATCAACAATCTTTCCCTGGATTTTTCTATCGTCGTCAATAAAACCTTTAAGCCTGTATAGATTTTTTGGATCTCCTTCAATTAGTCTCTTTACCAGAATCCCAAGTTCACCTGAACCATAGATTAAGACATTTTTGCGCTCATGTGAAGAGGAAGATGCAAATTCGTAGAAAATTTTAACAAAAACTCTGAAAAAGAAAAGAAGAATTGTTACTGCTCCCGAATGAATCAGAAGAATCGATAAGGGGATATTGAAAAAATCGTTCCATTCATTTTTCCGACTCAACACAGTTATTAAGAACAGTATCAATAAAGCGCTGGAATTTGCAATAATTATCTTGTAAGTATCTCTGATCGTTGTGTGTCTGATCATTCCTGAATAGGATTTAAAAATCAGAATGAATGTCGCATAAACAGCCAGCACAAAAAAAGCCTGTCTGAATACTGTGGAAATGTTAAAAGTATTGACTTCGAAATTATACCTCAGCATATATGCAATAAGAAACGAGAAAAACACAGTTCCTGAATCAATAAGAAAGACCAGCCACCTGGGCAGGGAATGATTCTTGAAAACATTTATTACTTTTTCCTTAAAAGCTGCTATCATATAAAGTGTAACATTTAGTTGTGTCACTTCCTGTATTTATAAAGCTATCGCGTCGTCAGTCACATAACTGAGCCTTGTATATGTCTGACTTTTTGAATTTTCCAATATATATTGTAACAATTGTTACAAATTATCCCAATACCATTTTACTGCCTCTTTGAGGCCTTCTTTGACATTGAATGCCGGTACATAGTATAAAAGTCTTTTTGCCTTTTCAATTGACGCCAGTGAGTGAGGAATATCCCCTTCTCTCGGAGGCCCATAGACAGGTTCAATGCCCAGAATGCTTTTGTCAAATACTGATGCCAGGTCGCGGATGAAATAGAACAACTGATTAAGTGAGGTTCGTTCACCATGAGCAACATTATAAATCTGATTAAGCGCTGTTTTATTCTGAACAACCGAGGCCAGGTGATTTGCCTGAATCACATTGTCAATATAGGTAAAATCGCGTGATACAGATCCATCTCCATTGATATGCGGTACCTCATGCTTCATAAGCATCTTCATAAATTTCGGAATAACAGCAGCATAGGCNCCATCCGGGTCCTGATGTCTGCCGAAAACATTGAAATACCTTAGTCCAATAACATCGATGCCATAAGTTTTTGCAAAGTTTGCTGCAAAGAGTTCATCAACATATTTTGTAATAGCATAAGGAGAGAGAGGGGAACCTATCTTATCTTCAACTTTAGGCAGATCGGGATGGTCGCCATAGGTTGATGANCTGGCAGCATAAATAAATCTTTTTACACCTGATTCCTTGGCCGCAAAAAGCATTTTCACAAAGCCACCTATATTTACATCCGTAGAAGTAACTGGATCTTTTATTGAACGCGGAACTGATCCCAGGGCTGCTTCATGGAAAACGAAATCGACGTTCTCAACTGCGTTTAAACAATCATTATAATTACGTATATCACCAACAATAAGCTTAAACCTGGGATTGTCTGCAAAAGATTTCAGATTTTCTCTTTTTCCTGTCGAAAAATTATCGAGACAAACAACTGAATTCCCCGAATTCAACAAAGATTCTACAAGATTTGAGCCGATAAAACCTGCACCGCCGGTAACCAGCACTCTGCTATCCTTCAAGATTCGTTCCATCAGCATTTAAAAAAACAATATTACAAATTTTAACAGAATTTAACATTATAAATACTACTCTTTTTCAAACATCAGGAGTATTTCGTTCAAAATAAATTCAGCAGTTTTTCCGTTACCATAAAAACCCGGATAATCAAGGCCGCCAGGAGCATCAACAAAATTCAGAAACTCGTGTCTGATGCGTTCAGTATCTGCACCTACAAGCTTAGAAGTCCCGTTATTCACAAGTTCTATCCATTCTGTCTCATTCCTTAAAACCAGACAAGGCTTTTTAAAAAAATGTGACTCTTTCTGAACTCCCCCTGAATCCGTAACAATCATTCTGCAATTCTTTTCAAGTAGAATCATCTCGAGGAATGAAACTGGTGGTATAATTTTAATATGTGTGCAATGGCTGATATCTTCAAAAAGATCTTTAAGCCTTGTCTTCAAAGAAACTAATGTTCTTGGATGCAATGGCATCACCAATACAATATCTTTTTCTTCAGCCAGGGTTTTAAGTGTAACCAGAATTTCATTAAGCCTTACAATATCATCAGTATTGGTATCCCTGTGTATTGTAACAAGAATGTAATTGTTTCGGGTTAAGGACATTTTGTCAAGAAAATCAGCCTTTTTCTTTTCAGCGAGTCCGGCAAAGAATAAAGTATTGTCGTACATAATGTCGCCGGTAAGATAAATTTTGGGATTGTCAATTGTGTAAGGAGGACTATTCTCAGGTCTGAATCCTTCACTCATTAAATTTTTAAAAGCAGCATTTGTCGGGGCAAAGAGTAAGGTCGATGAATGATCACTCATAATTCTGTTCAGCTCCTCAGGCATAGTCTTATTAAATGACCTCAGTCCTGCTTCAATATGGATCACCGGAAAATGCAGTTTTGATGCAGCCAGGGCGCCTGCAAGCGTTGAATTTGTATCACCATAGAGCAATACACAATCGGGTTTTTCTTTCAGCAGCACTTCCTCTGTACCGGTAATCATCAGTGAAGTTTGCCGTCCATGATGTGCTGAACCAACTCCAAGATTGTAATGAGGTTTATGTATTTCAAGTTCATCAAAAAAAACCTCCGACATCTCTTTGTCGTAGTGTTGGCCGGTATGAACAATTATTTCAGAAATACTATCAGAATAATGTTTCCTGATTGCCCTGCTTATTGCTGAAGCCTTAATTATTTGAGGTCTTGCTCCTACTATGTTAATGAGTTTTATCTGCGACATTGAAGAGTCAGACTTTATTTGGCGTAGTTGACCGCTCTTGTTTCGCGGATGACAGTAATTTTTATCTGTCCGGGATAGGTCATCTCATTCTGAATTTTACGTGCAATTTCAAACGAAAGACCTTCAGCCTCTTTATCTGTTACCTTTTCAGCCCCGACAATAACTCTCAGTTCCCTACCTGCCTGTATGGCATAGGTCTTCATAACACCTGGGTACTGAAGAGCTAGTGATTCAAGTTCTTTTAGTCTTTTTATATAAGATTCAACAACCTCTCGTCGGGCACCAGGGCGTGCACCTGATATGGCATCACAAACCTGAACAATAGGAGCAATTAGAGTTGTCATCTCTGTTTCATCGTGATGTGAACCGATTGCATTACAGATTTCAGGTTTCTCCTTATATTTTTCAGCCATCTTCATACCTAATATTGCATGTGGTAACTCTGGTTCATCATCAGGCACTTTTCCAATATCGTGAAGAAGACCAGCCCTCTTGGCAAGTTTTGAGTTTAAACCCAGTTCAGCAGCCATAATCGAACAAAGATTAGCTACTTCCCGTGAGTGCATTAAAAGATTCTGACCATAAGATGATCTGTACTTCATTTTACCTATTAGTCTTATCAGTTCGGGATGCAAACCATGAATTCCCAAATCAATAGTTGTTCTTTTGCCCACCTCAAGTATTTCTTCCTCTACCTGCTTCCTGGTCTTCTCAACCATCTCTTCAATTCTTGCAGGATGGATTCTGCCGTCTGTTACCAGCTGATGCAAGGCAAGACGGGCTACTTCTCTTCTGATCGGATCGAAAGCAGAAAGTACGATAGCTTCAGGAGTATCGTCGACGATAATTTCAACACCTGTTGCTGCTTCAAGAGCTCTTATATTTCTTCCTTCACGACCTATAATACGACCTTTCATTTCATCCGATTCGATATGAAATACGGTAACTGCATTCTCAATGGCATTCTCAGCTGCTACCCTTTGAATAGTTTGGACCACAATTCTTTTAGCTTCTTTGTTGGCAGTCATTTTTGCTTCATCGAGTATTTCATTGATATATGACATAGCCCCTGTTTTTGCTTCCTCCTTCAGGGATTCGATAAGATGATTCTTAGCCTCCTCAGCAGAAAAACCAGAGATAGCTTCGAGTTGTTCAACCTGCTGTTTATGCAGACGGGCTAATTCATCTGATTTTTTTTCAACAAGCTCAAGCTGGGAAGTCAGATTTCCACGGATTGCATCTGCTTCGTTCTTTTTACGTTGAGCCTCTTCAATTTTTTGCGACAGAGCCTGTTCTTTCTGAGCTATTCTGTTTTCGGCCTGACCAATTCTGCTATTTTTTTCATTAATAACTTTTTCATGTTCCGTTTTCAGCTGAAGAAATCGTTCTTTCGCCTGCAGAATTTTTTCCTTTCTGATTACTTCTGCTTCTGCTTCAGCTTCGCTGACTATTTTACGGCTCTTATTCTTTAAAGCCAGTTGCCATACAAAATATGAGGCGCCAAAGCCCAATACCAAGGCCGAAATACATAGAACAATCAATAGTCCGTTACTTAAATTTCCTATCATTAATGTCATCATCAATTGTATAAATTAAATATATATTTAATAAAAAACCCGCAAAGTTCCTTCAGCTTTTATAAAACCCCATGTCTGAATGGCTGGAGCTACTAATCCAGTTCAAACGTCCACTGTCCCGCTATTAACGGGATCCCGACGAATCGGGCTGAGGCCTGTTCTACCTGAACTAAGAGTTGCTCCAAAGTTTTAACTGTTGAGTTTCAAAAATGAATGAAGAAACAATGCGGGCAATTAGTTTATATTTTAAAGAACGCTGTTACTCTTATTCCTCCAGAACCGAATCAATTTTCTGAATCAGTTCTTTCAACGCATCCGGTAGATAATCTTTCTCAAGCTTTTCTTCTTCTTCAGTAAGTTTGATCACATACTGGAGTGAAGCCATAGCCAAAAAATCCTGTACATCCTTATCGGTGTACCTCTGTTTGTACTGCAGCACTTTTTCATTAATCATCCTTGCTGCTTTCCTGATCTTCTCTTCGTTCTCCCTTTCTACCTTCAATGGATAATATCTGTCCGCCACATTAACTCTGATTGAAAGCTTATCATCCATTGCAATATCTTATCTGTTTAAAAGAGCAACACATTTGTCAATCTCCCGCACCAGTTCGGTTATCTTTTTCTTCGCTTCGTGAGCGTTTTCACCTTCACCCAACAATGCTCCTGATAATTTTACCCGTTCGTATTTTATTTCCAATTCATTCAACTTTTCTTCCCGCTCATGAAGCATTCTTTCAAGTGCTTCATTTCCATTTTTAAGACTTGTTATTTCACCCTTCAGTTTATTGTACCGTTCAAGCAATTCATCCAGTTTTCTGTTTAAAATTATTAATTCTTCGTAACCCTGACCGGACATAACAAAATCTTTAGGACAAAATTAACATTGTTAATGGAATTTTCAAAAAAATGATGGAAATACTTTGCCTTAAGCAACCATAAGTTTAGCTTTGCAGCTTTGTAATTTAAAAAATTGAGCCGGATGATTCTTTTCAGAATAATTATTTTTAGTATNTTGTTTCACAGCGACTTGACTGATATACCAAAAGACAAATCAATCTTTATTTCCCCTCTTAAAATACCAGAATTACTCTCAGCAAATTTTGGTGAACTAAGAATTGACCATTTTCATTCGGGATTAGATATTAAAACTCAGGGTGTTACAGGTAAAGAGGTGGTTGCTTCAGCCAACGGTTATATTTACAGAATCAGCGTCACACCCGGAGGATTCGGTAATGCTATTTATATCAGGCATCCTTCGGGCTATTCAACAGTATATGGTCACCTTGACAGATTTGCACCGGCGATCGAGTCGTATGTCAAAAATCAGCAATACGAGAAAAGAAGTTTTCAGATTNCATTATATCCTTCCAGAGAGGAATTTCCGGTAAGACAGGGTGAAACAATAGCTTTTTCAGGAAATTCCGGTGGCTCGGGAGGCCCTCATCTGCATTTTGAGATACGAAAATCGGACAATGAAAAACCTGTTAATCCTCTCCTGTTTAATTTTGGATTGATAGACAATATAAAACCCGTGATCGAAAAACTGGCTATTTATCCGATAAATAGCCATTCACTTGTAAACAAAATAAATAAGGTCAAAACAATAAATGTCTCCGGTAATCATGGTAGCTATTATATCTCACCAGAAAATGAAATTTCAGTAACCGGTCTTGCCGGTTTTGGAATTAAAGCATTTGATCTGCTTAATGACAGTCCAAATAAATGCGCAGTTTATTCGATTGAACTACTAGTTGACAGCGCGNAAATATTCAAATATACTATGGACGGATTTCTATTTGACGAGTCGAGATATGTAAACAGCCACATTGATTACGAGACATATATGAAAGACAAGACATATTTTGAAAGGACCTTTGTCTTGCCCTCCGATAAACTTAGTGCCTATAAAAATGTGATCAACAGGGGTGTTTACAACTTCAACGATAATAAATCGCATCGTATAGAAATTATACTATCCGATGCCCATAATAATAAGTCAAAATTAGTATTCAGAGTCAAGGCAGAATCATCAAAAACGGTGCAGAATCAACTACCGGCAGACAGTAACTTAAATATTATGCCTTATAATAAAACCAACAGATTTTCAGCTGAAAACATATCACTTTATATTCCTTCCGGGGCACTTTATGATACGCTTCGATTCATCTATCAGAAAGAAAAGGGAAATAAACAGATGCTGTCCGATCTGCATTATATACATAATAAATATACTCCTGTACATAAAGCATATGAAATTTCTATTAAACCAACAAATATTCCGGAAGGAAAACAGTCGAAGATGCTTATAGTCCAGCTCGATGATGATCAGAAGAAAACCGGATTTAACAGTGAATGGTCCTTTGGATACCTCTCCGCTGATGTTTTGTCGTTTGGCAGGTTCTACGTTGGAATTGACACAATTCCGCCTGTCATTTCAGCAAATGGACTGGTTTCTGATGTAAGTCTTTCCGGAAAGAAAGAAATGAGAATTAAGATCACAGATGATCTTTCAGGAATTAAATCATATGTTCCGATGATTGACGGAAACTGGGCTTTATTTGAATATGATCAGAAGAACGATATGCTGATTTATAAATTTGACGAAGCCCGTTTAAAGAAAGGAACAAAGCATAAACTTTCGTTAAAAGTGACTGATAATAAAGACAATAGCAGTAATTTTAATTGTGACTTTATCTGGTAAGAAAGCTCATGATACAGTGTGCATTGCACCTTTTTCCTTTTTCCTTTCTCCTTTCTCCTTATTTTTGACTATCTTTGTCACATTATGAAAACATTTTAGTCGTTAAAGTGTTTAATAAATAAGTTCTAGTCCATATTATTTGTACCTCAGTTAAGAGATTAGGCAGAAGTGGTTCTGTTTAGATAGTTAGCGACCGAATAAGCTAACAGGGGAATACATCTTAACACTTCAATTACATTTATATAGATTATGATGATCAGAAACATTAATGTGTTTCAATTTAACATATTTAATGAACTGATAAAAACAATAGAAAATTACTGACAATTAATAATTAATTGAATGAAGATCATGCAAGAAAAGAAACAAACAGTTTTTAAAACACCTGATATAACCCGGATGCAGGAAGTAGTAATAAATCCAAGAACCAAAATATATATAGCTGTCGGAGCTGATCCTGAAGAAGCAAGAAGCCGATACTGGGCGCGACAGGATGCAAAGGGCAAGGTGCTTTTATCACCTAAGAAACCCGTATTAAGCTGAACATAACCAGGGTGTAACCGGCGAGTTAATATATTTTAGCCGGGTAGACTCCCTGTTGTATCATATTTCTGATACTCTCAACTACGAAGGGTTTATCTTCTCTGTATGTAACTCCAAACCACCTTTCGTTACTCATTAAGATCTTTATGGTTATTTCTCCATTCTTTACAAATTTATCAATGGAGGTCGGGATGTCAAGTTCTGATTTTAGATCCATTCCGCTTTTGTTAATGAAGTTTCTGAATTCATTGCCCAGAAAACTATAACATGAGGGTTTGAATCCCCATAGATTCATGGAAACAACTTCATTCCCCGTAAATTTCTGGAATTTCCCATCTAAGGTAGGCGCCTTGGCACCATCAGGTGTTTTTTCTATCTGCCTAGTTTCAACGATATTTTTAAGCAGACCGTCTGCTCCCACCCCGCATACTCCACGGTTCACATGTCCATGATCGGATAATGTATTTCCCATCTTGTAACCCACTATACAATAGCAATTAGGATCTTTATCATTGACTAAAAAGTCATGGAGGATTTCAAATGATTCAACCCCATAATAATCATCTGCATTAATAACTCCGAATGGCTCCTTAATCTTGCTTGACGTTACAAGAATAGCATGGCTTGTACCCCATGGTTTTTGTCTTTCAGGAGAGACTTTAACACCTTCAGGGAGATTTGTGATTTCCTGAAAAACATAGTCAACTTCAATTTTNCCTTTCAGCTTTTTTACAAACCGTTCTTTAACCTGTTCCTCAATGTCACGCCTTATAACAAAAACAATTTTACCAAACCCTGCACGGATTGCATCATATATGGAATAATCAATTATGGTTTCGCCTGCAGGACCAACTTCATCAAGTTGTTTATTGCCACCATAGCGTGTTCCCATTCCTGCTGCCAGTACTAATAGAGTTGGTTTCATAGCGTCAACGTTTTTGTTCTCCACAATTATACTGAAAAATAGTTATATTTAAAAATGAAATTCACTCTTGAAATATGTGTTGACAACGTTGAATCGGCAATTGAGGCTCAGATGGCAGGAGCCGATCGCATAGAATTGTGCAACAACCTGATTGAAGGAGGAACAACACCCGGATATGGTACCATTGTGAATGCCAGGAAAAACCTTAAGATCGGCCTGAATGTTATTATAAGACCACGTGGAGGAGATTTCCTTTACAGCAGTACCGATTATGACATAATGCGAAAGGATATTGAAATTTGTGGGGAATGTGGTGCCAATGGCGTTGTTTTTGGTCTACTTCTTGCGAATGGAAGTATTGACATAGATCGGACGACCAGACTTATTGAACTTGCAAAGCCAATGTCAGTGACTTTCCACAGGGCTTTTGATATGTGTAACGATCCATATAAAGGACTTGATGATGTTATTGCAACTGGCGCGGACAGACTCTTGACTGCGGGACAAAAAAACAAAGCCAGTGAAGGATTGGAACTGATTTACAATCTTGTGAATCGGGCAGCTAATAGAATAATAATCATGCCGGGCTCGGGAATTAATGCGGCAAATATTTCACAAATTGCTCGTGGAACAGGCGCATCAGAGTTTCACCTTACAGGCAGAAAAACCGTTGATAGTGAAATGAACTTCAGGGCACAGAACATTTCAATGAGTACCGATTCGAACATTTCTGAATTTTCAAGAAAGGTAGTTGATCCTGATATGATAAGAAGCATAGTTCGTACTCTTAAATTGATCTGAAATATCCTTTGTCGTTTTCCAAGTCTTATTACCTTTGTGAACTTTGAAGTTTGATATCTGTAGTCGGAAGTCGGAAGACTGAAGACAGAAGTATTTATCACATTCTGCATTGTGCCTCAGACTACAGACTTCGGACTTAGGACTATTTTTAACTGATAAATAAAATATGATTTTATGAAAAGACTAACTGTTTTTTTATTATTAATTCTGCTTTCATTATTCTTTCATGAACAAAGCATAAATGGATGCACAAACTTTATTATATCGAAAGGCGCTACAAAGGATGGTTCTGTAATGATCACTTATTCAGCTGATTCACATGTTCTTTATGGGGAATTATATTACTGGCCCGCAAAAAACTGGCCCGCAGGTACAATGGTTGATGTTTATGAATGGGACACTGGTAAATATCTTGGAAAAATTCCACAAAAATCGCATACATATTCTGTGGTTGGAAACATGAATCAGCACCAGGTATCAATTGGTGAAACCACTTTCGGTGGCCGTCCTGGACTTGAAGATTCAACAGCAATCGTTGATTATGGATCTCTTATTTATATGACCCTTCAACGAGCAAAAAATGCAAGAGAAGCCATATACACTTTTTCACAACTGGTTTCAGACTATGGATACAGAAGCGAGGGAGAATCTTTTTCAATTGGTGATGCTAATGAAGCCTGGATTCTTGAACTAATTGCCAAAGGTCCTGGAAATAAGGGAGCTGTGTGGGTAGCTCGACGAATACCTGATGGATACATCTCTGGACATGCAAATCACCCCAGAATAACCACATTTCCACTTGCTGATGGTGTTAAATCAATAACATCCAAAGAGATAGATAAAATCTATAATCCTGAAGTTGAAACTGTATATGCATATGATGTAATTGATGTGGCCCGTAAACATGGCTGGTTTACAGGTGAAGACAAAGATTTTAGTTTCAGCGATTCATATGCTCCGCTTGATTTTTCTGCTACAAGGTTTTGTGAAGCAAGAGTGTGGTCAGGTTTTAATATGGTAAACAGCCAGATGGGACAATATATCGATTATGCCATGGGTAAGAACTTTAACAACAGAATGCCACTATGGATAAAACCCGATAATAAGTTGGAAGTAAAAGACATTGCCATGATGATGCGTAACTATTATCAGGGGACGCCGATGGATATGACAAAAGATGTAGGCGCTGGCCCATATGGAAGTACAGTCAGATGGCGTCCAATGGAATGGAAAGTAGATGGAGTAACATATATTAATGAAAGAGCTATATCAACACAGCAGACAGGCTTCTCATTCATTGCCCAGAGCCGTTCATGGCTTCCCGATCCGGTTGGAGGAATAAACTGGTTCGGTGTTGATGATACTTTTTATACTGTATATTCACCAATGTACTGTGGAATAACTAAAGTTCCCGAATCATTTGCAGTTGGCAACGGAGACATGATGACCTTCAGCGACAACTCTGCATTCTGGGTTTTCAATCAGGTAGCAAACTTTGCATATACAAGAACAAGGCTAATAAATGATGACATTCTGAAAAAACAAAGAGAACTGGAAAATGGATATGCAAAGGAAACTGTTGACATCGATAAAAGTGCTCTATTACTTTTCAAAAAGAGCCCGGCTGAAGCAGTTAAATTTCTGACAGACTACTCTGTGAAAACCGGAAATAAAACCGTAAAGCNGTGGAAAGAACTATATGGCTTCTTATTTACAAAATTTGTTGACGGAAATGTGAAAGAGAAAGTTCCTGTTCCGGCTGGCTATAAATTTCACGTTCCAAAGCTTACTCAACCCGGGTATGGAGATGAATGGAACCGGCTTATTGTAAAAGAAACAGGTGACAGATTCAGAGAACCGGAAACTAAAAAGTAGTGTTGAGGTTAAGGTTGAGGCTGAGAAGAGTTAATAGGTTTTAACCTTAACTTTAACTTTA
>JGI20214J51088_10001832_pt1 | contig 14386 bp, 17 predicted proteins | sample WetSurMetagenome_FD_51088 | JGI IMG/M metagenome (IMG submission 51088) | reverse complement strand
CACAGGACTTGGACTATCACTCGTAAAACAGATTATGGATGCACATAAAGGAAAGATTGATTTGAAAAGTAAATTCGGTGAAGGAAGCAGTTTTAAGTTGTTATTCCCCCAAAATTCTCAATTAAATACCGGAGTAAAAAATGCCTAAAATTTTAGTTGTAGATGACGAACAAAATATGCGAACAGGATTAAAAGATAATCTTGAGTTTGAAGGTTATGAAGTTGACACGGCAAATGATGGTGAACAAGGATTAAAAAAAATTCTTGAAAACAGTTACAACTTGATTATTCTTGATGTTATGATGCCTAAGAAATCAGGGTTTGATGTTTGTAAAGAAGTTCGCAAAGCAGGAATTACAACCCCGGTTATTTTACTTACTGCAAAGGGTGATGAGATTGACAAAGTTGTTGGGTTAGAAATAGGCGCAGACGATTATGTGACAAAACCATTTAGTTTGCGAGAGTTGCTTGCAAGAGTAAAAGCAATTTTACGCAGAGGTGAAAATCTTGTGATGAATGACTCTGCACGTGAAGTTAAGATTGGCAAGCTTGAAATTGACTTTAACGGATACAAAGCCACATCAAAAAATAAAGATGTGCAAATGTCTCACAAGGAATTTGAAATCCTGCATTATTTATGGAAGCGAAGAAACTCAACTGTAAGTCGTGATGATTTACTGACCGAGGTTTGGGGTTACGATGAAAATCCTTCAACACGTACTGTTGATAATTTTATTTTAAAACTGAGACAAAAAGTTGAAATTGATTCAAACCATCCGCAGGTAATTTTAACTGTGCATGGGATTGGTTATAAGTTGGTGATTTGAGTTAAGTAATTTGAATAGAAAAGATAGTCTTCGATATCTTAATATCTATTAGTTATTGCTTAAGAATTGATACTTTATGAAGAAAAGAATAAAATATTTTGCACTCGCTTTATTTTTAATATTATCCATCGTAATAATATATATGCTGCTTTGGGGAAAATTATTTCCTTATTCTCCAATAATTATAGGTTTTGACAAATACGAATTAAATAACACAATTATTTATGTTCAACAGGGGGCAATATTTAATGAGTTCACTAGACTTGACACACTTACCAAATCTGTTGAAAGTTTTCACGAACTTAAATTTATAAATAAACCTAAAATTTTTATCTTTAAGGATAATGAGAGTTATTACCAACGTTCTGTATCAAAAGCAAGATTTTGTGCTTTCTCAAGTGGAGCTTTAATCATCTCTCCTTGGGCTCTAAAAGAAGACAAGCAAGGAATTATTTCATTAGATATTTATATTAAACACGAGCTATCACACATACTAATCTATAACTATAATGGTTTTCTTGGCGAGTTCAGATATCCAAGTTGGTTGCTTGAAGGATTAGCTATGTACAGTGTTAATCAATTGGGGACTTCATTCTATCCAAATATAGAAGATACATACGAAGCTATTAGAGCTGGTAATTTTATGCCTCCAGAATATTTCAAAACTAATAAAGAAGATGAAATCAATATCAATGTAAAATATAAAATTGCTTTCATCTATTCTGAATTTGGTTGTATTGTGGACTATTTAGTAAAAACATATGGTAAAGAAAAATTTATAAAATATGTTAAAGCACTCTTGGAAGAAAATGATAATGAAGGTGAGTTTAGAAAAGTTTATTCAAGAGATTTTAACAAGGTTATTTCTGAATTCAAAGAGTATGTAAATAAAACACAAAACTAAGGGATGACCCACGTCGCAATACACTTTTTAATTCATTAAAGTTATATCTCATTAACGTATTCACCCTTCCGTGACAATTTTTTACAACTCAATACACTTCCGTGACACCACTGACAACTCCTTGAAGTAGGTTTGTACCAGAAACTAGATGTATTTATTATTTATTTACAAGAGGTACAAAATGAAAACAACATTATTACACAGTTCAGAAAAGTTTTACTTTGCATTAGTTGCAATACTTTTCGTTCTACTGGTTACAGATACTTTTGGACAAAACCACAAAGTTTCAGATCTGGCAAAAAATAGTAAGTTTGCCTTAGAAAATCTGGTTGCCGGTATTCATTCAGAAAACCATGGTTTAAGAGAAAGCACAATATATTTAGCAGGTCAATATCGATTCATCGATACTGAAGATGCTTTAATGGAACAGCTTAAAGTTGAAAAAGATTCTGATATAAAAGTTTTAATCGGATTAGCACTTTTTAGAATGAATAGTGAAAAAGGTATGAATGAATTGCAAATGCTCACGAAGAAAGATTCAAATCAGAGAGTTAGAAGAATGTGCCAGGCGATTTATAACGAATATCTTGTTATCAATTCTAACAGAACAGCAGATGTTGAATAATGAGTAATTCTAACAAAAAAGCGAACGTCATTCCTCGGATGTGGGAATCCAGAGTCATTAAAAAAGTGGATTCCCGCTTTCGCGGGAATGACAATATAAATTTTAATTGTATCGTAAAATTTAGATTGCTTCACTCGAATTCGCCGCGGCGAATCGTTCGCAATGACTATTTGTACTAATTCAGCTTTTCCGAAACTTCTTCTACTTGTTTCCAGACTCTTAATAAATTTCCACCAAGTATTTTTTTTATCTCTTCCTCAGAATAGCCACGAACCAATAGTTCATAAACAAGATTTGGATATTCAGAAACATCTTTCAAGCCAACAGGAAGCAAACCGCCGGTTCCATCAAAATCTGAACCGAGTCCGATGTAATCAACTCCAACTAAATTTTTGACATGATCGATATGACTTGCAACATCTTTAACAGTTACAATTGGAAGCGGATTTTCTTTCCAATAATTTGCTTCATACTTCCATGCGTCTTCTGTTCCGGATTTAATATTGTTTTGCTTTAAATACTCTTTAATTTTTTCTTCTCCATTGGTGTACTGCTGATAAATATCATTTCGAAGAAAAAAACTAGCAAAAGCTATTTGAATTACTCCACCATTTTTTGCTAATACTTTTATCATTTCATCACTCATATTTCTTTCGTAACCGGGAGTAAAAAACCTGCAGCAAGAATGTGAAGCAATAACAGGGGATTTACTTAGCGCAATTACATCGTAAAAAGTGCTGTCACTTACGTGAGAAATATCAACCATCATTCCTAAACGATTCATTTCTTTTACAACATCCTCACCAAAAGGACTTAAGCCATTCCATTTTCGTTCGGGGTCATTTGCAGAGTCACATATATGATTCCATTTATAATGAGCTAATGTTATGTAACGAACTCCTTTATCATAAAACTCTTTTAAGTTTTCTAATTTATTTTCGATAGGCGAACCATTTTCCATTCCCATCGTTAATAAAATTTTATTTTGGTTAAGATTGTCATTTATTTCAGAAGTTGAGTGGATAAAACAAAACTTATCCGGCCAGGTTTTTACCATTTTATGTACAAGGCTCATCATCGAATCAGCTTTTAATTTTGATTTACCTGTTCCTTCCAAACCTGGTGATGTGTAGATTGACATAAATGCTATGTCCAATCCACCTTTGATCGAACGTGGATAATCTATCTCTCCATAATTTGAAAGTTCTGTTACATCAAACCATCCATCATATAGCCAATCTGGTAAATCAATATGTGTATCCGCAACTATAAAATCCTTGCAGTATTGTTCAGCTTTAAGAAAAAGAGAGGAATCAGTAGCCTGATATTCAGTTTGTGGATAAACCGTTTCGAGGGAAGAAAAAAACAAAAATATTAACAAAAAGTTTTTCATTTGTTCCTTTAAGAATTGTAATATAATTCATTTAGAAAATAGCTAATTTGAGCCATCTCTCAAATCAAAGCCATGACAATTTTTTACAATTGTTTACTTTACAGTGATAATATTAACGATTTAATAATTTAGGTTTGCAACAGAAAACCAATTTGGAAATATGAAAAGCACAAATATCATTCTCACAATTTTTCTGCTGCCTTTAATAATAACATTTAATGGTTGTTTTAAAAATAATAATCAACCTGAACATAAAAGTGAAACAGAAAAGTTAGTACTGGATTTATCTGGTCGTTGGAAATTTAGTCTTGGTGATGATATGAAATGGAAAGAAAGTTCTTTTAATGACAATAGCTGGGAGAAAGTTTCTGTACCATCATCATGGGAGAATCAAGGTTTTCATGGTTATGATGGTTATGCCTGGTATAGAAAATCATTCAAATTAAATTCTGAACCTACTAATAAAGATCTTTATCTTATTTTAGGATATGTTGATGATGTTGATCAAACATTTATTAATGGAAATTTAATCGGCGTCTCCGGCGGTTTCCCAAATAACTATCAAACAGCTTACAATGCCTTCAGAAAGTATTACATCCCAAGAGAATTTTTAAATAAAGATGGCGAGAATATTATTGCAGTTAGGATTTATGACGACGAACTTGACGGCGGAATAATGAGCGGCAGAGTTGGATTATACACTTATGATGGTGGATTTGAACCAGATGTAAATCTTAGCGGAATTTGGGAATTTAGTATTTATGATGATTCTCTTTTCCTAAAAGAAAAAAACACAATCGCCAATTCAATTAAACTAATGGTTCCTGCTCATTGGGATGTTCAGGGTTATCAGGATTATGATGGATTCGCTTGGTATAAAAAATCATTTATTCTTCCAAAAGAGTTTGAAATAAAGAATATGATTTTACTTCTTGGCAAGATCGATGATATTGATCAGACATATGTTAATGGAATTCTTGTAGGCTCGACTGGTAAATGGAATTTTCAAGATGTTCCAACTGATTTTGATAGTAACGAAGAATATAAAATAAATAGAGTTTACTCTGTTCCGCAAAAATTATTAAAGTTTGGAAAAGAAAACTCTATTGCTGTTAGAGTTTACGATGGGTTTAGAAATGGTGGAATTTATGATGGACCAATCGGTTTGATTACTCAAGAAAATTATAAAAAACATTTTGGCAAAAATAAAAACTAATCTGTTTCTGATCTAATTGTTTTACCAGCTTTGTTAATCAGGAATAGATAAGAAATGATCATTGCAAAAGCTCCGAACAGAACATCAGATGTATAATGAGCGCCTATAACAACCCGGCTTACACAAACTGCTAATGCCCAACCAATGATTAATCCTTTAAAAATAATTCTTTTGTAAAAAGTTTTATCAGCAAAAAAAACAAATAGTGCGATCATCATAAAACCCATTGCAGCGTGACCAGAAGGGAATGACTGATTTCCTGTGATTCCTTGCGGCAAATACCATGGAGTAAAATTGGAATAATATCCGGCAAGATCTCTAAATCGAATTCTTCCCCAAAAAATTTTTAATACCGTTACAAAAAGAATATTTCCATAAAAAAACATCTTGAATGATATGCGTGAAAATAAAACAGATTTTTTTGAAAATTTATATCTTTTTCTAAATAACAGAGAAATTAAAATGTTTAAAATAATTGCTGCAAGAAAAAAATAATTCCTGTTACCGCTAAAAAACAACAGGCTGTTTGTAGTTGCCAGTGCCAGCAGCCAAAAAATATAAATCGTAATTAATGAGCCAATTGTTAGTAGAAATCCATTGAAAAGAATTGTTTTGATATTTGACGATTTTTTAAGCGTTACGATGTAAATATGAATTCCAATTAATGCAACAACCAATCCGGGAATTTCACCGTACTTTTCCAGTAGGATTGCCCAACCTGAATTAGGATTATAAAGATTTATAGAAATCCATAAATCACTTGATTCCAAAAGGAAAGCAGTTACAATCCAAATTAATATAAAATAATAAGCTGTTGTTTTATTTGATATCTTTTTCAAAAAAATCTATTAAAGTTTATAATAATTTAATGAATGAGGTATAAAACAGCTAATCAAAATTATTTCATAAAAGATAATGTGATTATATTTCTTAAAGATAATTTTATTTATACGAAAGGACTAAAAATGTCATTTAAATATTCAATAGGTCAAAACTCAAAATTAGTTGATGAAACAATAAAAAAACTTAATGATGAAAATGTAGTTGAAAGAATATGGAAGAAAGATTTTACAGTATGGAGTAATGACTCGACTGAAATATCAAACAGACTTGGCTGGCTTGATAGTGTTGATGTAACTGGTAAATCGGTTAAAGAAATAGATGAGTTTGTAGATGAAGTTAGATCAGCAGGATTTACACACGCATTGTTAATGGGAATGGGCGGCTCGTCATTGGCTCCTGAGGTTTTTAGATTAACATTTGGAGTTAGAGAAGGTTATTTAGATTTAGCTGTTTTGGATTCAACTCATCCTGAAGTTATAATGGATTATGCAAAGAAATTTAATCCTGCAACAACATTATACATTGTTTCTACGAAATCAGGCGGAACAGTTGAGACATTTTCTTTTATGAAATTCTTTTACAATTATGTTTTGCACATTCTTGGAAAAGAAGAAGTTGGAAAACATTTTGTTGCAATTACTGATCCTGGCAGCGGATTACAAAAAGTCGCAGAAGAATTAAAGTTTAGAAAAATATTTCTTAACGATCCAAATATCGGAGGAAGATTTTCTGCGTTATCAATGTTTGGAATTGTTCCTGCTGCACTTGTTGGGGTTGATATTGTGAAGTTTTTATCACTAGCTAAAGATGAAACTTTAAATTGTAAAAAAACTGGTAATGAAGTTTCTGAAAATATAGCTGCAGTAGCTGGATCAATAATTGGTGCTTTAGCTAAAAAGGGAATTGATAAACTAACATACATCATCTCACCAAAATTTTCTTATATCGGAGCCTGGATAGAACAACTAATAGCAGAAAGTACAGGCAAAGTTGGAAAAGGAATTTTACCCGTAGATTTAGAATCTATTGGGAACCCTCAATTTTATTCAAACGATCGTTTATTTGTTTATATCAAACTTAAAGATGATAATTCTTATGAGAGCAAAGTTGAAAAACTAAGATCCGCAAACTTTCCATTCCTTGAACTTGAGCTTGAAGATGAACTCGATTTAGGTAAGCAATTTTTCTTATGGGAATTTGCCACCGCAGTTATTGGCTGGGTAATGCAAATTCAACCATATGATCAGCCGAATGTTGAGCAGGCAAAAATTGTTGCAAGACAAATGATGAATGCATATAAGGAAAAAGGGAAGTTGCCAGAATTAATTCCTGCAATAGAAGAAAAGGGTATAAAGGTATATGGTGATTTTAAAACAAATTCTTTTGTTAAAGTATTGAGCACATTTTTATCAGATATTATAAGTGGGAAAAATTATGTTTCAATTCAGGCTTATCTAAATCCTAATGAAGAAACTACAGCAGCATTACAAAACCTTAGAACAACAATTCAGAAAAAATTTAAAGTAGCAACTACACTTGGATTTGGTCCAAGATTCTTGCACTCAACCGGTCAACTTCACAAAGGTGATGCGGGAAATGGATACTTTATTCAGTTTACATCAAACATTGAAGAAGATTTACCAATTCCGGAAAATCCTGGGGAAGAAAGTACAGCAATTACTTTTGGAATTTTAATTAAGGCTCAGGCTTTAGGTGATAGACAAGCTTTAATTGATAATAAAAGAAAAGTGGTTACAATTGATCTAGGAGCTAATTCTATGAGGTCACTAAGTAATTTAATTTCATCCATCGATTGAAAATTTTAAAGCACAATTGATTTTTATTGTGTTTTAAGAATTATTTCAGCAATACTTGAATTCTGCCTCCCATCACACAATTAAAATATTTTTAAAACTATTCTTGCCTTTTAATAATTTTCTATCGTATATTTACGATGAACGATAAAGGAATTATTTAAATGGCTGTTTCTAAAAAAGAAGAATTTACACAAGAAGAGATCTGGCTTGCAGATGTTGCAAAATCTCTTTCACACCCGGCAAGGATTAAAATATTAAAAATGCTTAATGAGATGAATTCTTGTATGGTTGGAAATCTTGTTGATAAGTTACCGCTTGCCCAGGCTACCGTATCACAACATCTAAAAGAATTAAAAAGGGTTGGACTAATTGACGGTGAAATTGATGGACCAAAAGTATGTTATTGCGTTAACGCTAAAGCACTAGCTAAAGCCAAAAGTGCCTTAGATAAATTATTTAATAAAATAGGTTGTTGTTAATAAAAAAAAGGAAACAAAAATGAAAACGCCAAAAGATCAGAAACAAGTTGTTGTGAGAAACAACGAACAAGATCCAAAAGGATTAAAGAATTCAGCCTGTTGTGGACCAACTTGCTGTGGAAATTCAACTAAGAAAAACAATATAAAAGTAAAGGAAAAATAAAATGCAAACTTCAGAAGAATTAAAAAATGTAGTTAAAGAAAAATATGGTGAAATTGCTGTCTCATCACCACAATCGGGTTGCTGCGGAACAACTTCATCTTGCTGTGGTGATTCTGCAAGCCTGGATTTTGTTATGATTGGGGATGAATACAAAAATCTAAACGGTTATGTTGCTGATGCTGATCTTGGATTAGGCTGCGGAGTGCCAACAGAATTTGCGGAAATAAAAAAGGGTGATACTGTTGTTGATTTGGGATCCGGTGCAGGCAATGATGTTTTTGTTGTACGAGCTATTGTTGGCGAAGAAGGTAAGGTAATTGGTATTGATATGACCGAACAGATGATTGAAAAAGCAAATCAGAATAATGCAAAACTAGGATACAAAAATGTTGAGTTTAAGTTTGGTGATATCGAAGTAATGCCTTTGGATAATAACATTGCCGATGTTATAGTGAGCAACTGCGTATTAAATCTTGTTCCTGATAAACAAAAAGCATTTTCTGAAATGTTTAGAATTTTAAAACCAGGTGCTCATTTTTGCGTTTCAGATATAGTAATCCAGGGCGAAATGTCTGAAGAACTAAAACACTCCGCTGCAATGTATACAGGTTGTGTTTCGGGCGCGATAAATCAGGAAGAATATTTGGATATTATTGATAAATCTGGATTCAAGAATGTTGAAATAAAAAAATCAAAAAGAATAAATTTACCGGATGATTTGCTGCAAAAATATTTAACTGAAGAAGGTATCAAAGAATACAAAGAAAATCTAAAAGGTATTTTTAGTATTACAGTTGTAGGATATAAGAATTAATAATTAACAGGATGCAAAATATTGCATCCTGTTTTTTTTGATGATATATTTCGCCGGACAACGAAATGAATTATGACAAAAATCGATACAAAATTATTTAAAACTTTATCCGATCCAAACCGGTTGCGGATTCTTAAAATGCTTCAGAGTAAATCGCTTTGTGTTTGTGAGATTACAGATGTTCTAAAACTTGCAGCATCAACAGTTTCAAAACATCTTAGTATTCTTAAAGAAGTTGGTTTTATAATCGAACAGAAAGACGGTAAGTGGGTAAATTATATGATTAATCCACGACCATCAGATGCAAGAATATCTTCTGTTATTTCAACGCTTGATTTCTGGATTTCTGATGATCAGGTGATCCTATCAGATAAACAAAAAGTTCAGAAAGTGGATCGTAGCGAAGTTTGTTCGCGATAAAAAAAAATTTTAGTAAATAATTCGACGTTTAACGAATCAAAAGGATAATAAATGAAGAAGAAAATTTTAATACTTTGTACTGGTAATTCCTGCAGAAGCCAAATGGCAGAAGGATTATTAAAATCGTTTGACAAAAACCTGGAAGTATATTCCGCCGGAACAAAACCTGCAGAAAAAATAAATCCATTTGCGGTAAAAGCGATGCAGGAAATTGGAATAGACATTAGCGATGGAAAAGCTGAAAATGTTGATAAATATCTTTCTCAGTCTTTTGATTATGTAATTACAGTCTGTGATAATGCAAAAGAAACTTGTCCCGTTTTTATTGGTAATGTTAAGCATCGGTTACACATTGGATTTGATGATCCCGCTGATGCTGTTGGAAGTGAAGAAGAAGTTATGCCTGTTTATCGAAGAGTGCGTGATGAAATTAAAAAGGATTTTTATGAATTCTTTACACAAAATCTTGAAAGCAAGGAAAACATAATCAAGATTTATGGTAGTGGTTGTGCTAATTGTAAAAATTTAGAACAAATGTGTTATAATGTACTTCAGGAGTTACAAATCGATGCCTCAGTTGAAAAGGTAAGTGATATTCAGGAAATAATGAAAACTGGAATCTTATCAACACCTGGACTTGAGATAAATGGTAAAATGATTTCGAGTGGAAAACTTCCAACAAAATCAACTTTAATTCATTGGATCCAGGATAATATCCATTAATTAATCTTATAATATAATCTTGCAATCAAATTGAAAAATAAAATATTACTTCTCTCATCTTTTCTAATAGTATGGATACTGCTTTATCTAAATCTAAATGCTATTACTGATTTTATTGTTTATTCAATTATTGGATTAGAAAAAAACACTCATCTAACAAATGCAATCTGGTTTTTCATTTTTGAAGTACCAAAAGTATTGATGCTGCTTATATTAGTTGTCTTTGGAGTTGGTATAATACGCTCGTATTTCTCACCAGAACGAACAAGAAAAATGCTTGGTGGAAAATCATTATTTGCTGGAAATGTTTTAGCAAGTTCATTAGGTGTTGTTACACCATTTTGTTCATGTTCGGCAATTCCTTTGTTTTTAGGATTTGTGCAAAGTGGAGTCCCGCTTGGAGTTACCTTTTCATTTTTAATTGCCGCACCAATGATAAACGAAGTTGCACTTGTTTTACTCTTTGGACTCTTCGGATGGATGACAGCGTTATTATATGCATCAACCGGATTGTTGATTGCAATAACCGCCGGATATGTAATTGGAAAATTAAAGCTGGAAAGATTTGTTGAGGGCTGGGTTTATGAAACAAAAGCCAATAAGGTAGAATTTATTGAAGAAAAAATTCCATTTACAGAAAGAATTGATACCGGAATAGCAGCAGTAAAAGAAATCGTTGTAAAAGTGTGGGTCTATATTGTAATAGGTATTGCAGTTGGTGCAGGCATTCATGGTTATGTACCAGAAAATTTTATGGCATCACTTATGGGTAAATCAGCTTGGTGGTCAGTGCCGCTTTCTGTTTTGATTGGCATTCCAATGTATTCAAATGCTGCTGGAATAATTCCAATTGTGCAAGCACTTTTAGAGAAGGGCGCTTCATTAGGAACAGTTCTTGCATTTATGATGAGTGTGATCGGTTTATCATTACCCGAAACAATTATCCTTAAAAAAGTTCTCAAGATTCAATTGATAGGAGTTTTTGTTGGAGTTGTCGGACTTGGAATAATTATAGTTGGCTTTTTATTTAATCTAATTTATTAAATTAATTTTTTGTTGGAGTTCCCTATGAAAGTTGATAACTCAAAAGAATGGCATTGGTTTACAGGTGGAATTTTAGTCTCACTTCTATCAGTTGGAACGTATTTTATTTTTGCTGCAATTGCAGATCGAAATTACCCATTCGGTATTACTGCAGGTTTCGGCTACATCGCAGCACAGTTTGGAAATTTGTTTAGCGGATTATCAGAAAATCCGGTAATAAAAAGATTTAGTGAAAAGCCTGATGCTTTTATCGAGTTTTTTATTTTGATTGGATTAATTGCCGGCGGATATATAGCTTCAAAAATATCAGGGACGTTATCACCAGAAAATATTCCGGCAGTTTGGGAAAAGTATCATGGAAAAAGCTTTGTTAAACGATACGTCTTTGTTTTAATAGGAAGTGTTTTACTTGGATACGGTGCAGCATTAGCTGGTGGATGTACCACGGGGAATATACTTCAAGGCTGGGCACATCTTTCACTTGGAAGTATTGTTGCTGGAGCATCGTTCTTCGCCGCAGGAATTATCACTGCAAAAATTCTCTATCCTAAACTTGGAGGCAATGATGCTTCTAATTAATATTTTATTCGGTTTAGCAGTTGGATTTATTTTTGGTTTCATCTTAACCAAAACCGGAGTTACAAAATATCCCCGCGTAATGGGAATGCTTCTGCTTAAAGATTTTAAGATTCTAAAATTTATGCTGACTGCCGTTACATCATCAATGATTCTGTTTTACCTGCTCGGTGATTTTGGTTTATTAAAAGTTGTTCCTAAAAATCTTGACTGGGGAAAACTCGTTGGCGGATTAATCTTCGGAACAGGAATGGGAATACTTGGTTACTGTCCCGGTACAATGGCAGCAAGAATTGGTGAGGGCAAGAAAGATTCAATATTTGCTTTGTTCGGTACCGCTATTGGAATTTTAATATATGCGCTAACAATAAAGCCTGTTAAGTCGTTATTCTTATCAGGTGAAATTAATGGAGACATTTCAATTCTGCTTGGAATAAACAGATGGTTCATAATTATTCCCGCTGCTGTAATTTTTATTTCCATAATTTATTTTGTTAATAAAAAGTTTGATGATAATAAGAAAATATTTTAGAGGTTTTTGATGAGCACTTTAACAAAAAAACTTTCTTTCTTAGATAGATATTTAACATTGTGGATTTTTCTTGCGATGTTTATTGGAGTGTTTTCCGGGTATCTCTTCCCATCAGTAGTCGATTTCTGGAATTCATTTCAATCGGGTACAACAAATATTCCTATTGCTTTTGGATTAATCTTAATGATGTATCCACCGCTTGCAAAAGTTAAGTACGAAGAACTGCCGGATGTTTTTAGAAATGTAAAAGTGCTTACACTTTCTCTTGTTCAGAATTGGATAATTGGTCCCATACTAATGTTTATTCTTGCAATAATTTTCTTACAGGATTATCCAGAATATATGGCTGGATTGATTATGATCGGTCTTGCTCGTTGTATTGCAATGGTAATTGTATGGAATGAATTGGCAAAAGGAGATACTGAATACGCAGCAGGACTTGTAGCATTCAACTCAATATTTCAAGTTCTTTTCTTTTCTGTATACGCTTATGTATTCTTGACGATCTTACCAAATTGGCTCGGACTTCAAACTTTTGCTGTTGATATAACTATTGGACAAATTGCTGAAAGCGTATTCATCTATCTTGGAATTCCTTTTATTGCAGGAATGTTAACACGTTTCATTGCTTTAAAAGTAAAATCAAAAGAATGGTACGAAAAGAAATTTATTCCAAGAATCAGCCCTATAACACTTATTGCACTGCTCTTTACAATTGTAGTAATGTTCTCACTAAAAGGAGAATACATTGTTCAGCTTCCGCTTGATGTTTTAAGAATTGCAATTCCATTATTGTTTTATTTTGTGATAATGTTTTTTGTTTCGTTTTATATGGGTAAAAAAATTGGTGCCGATTACAGTAAAACTGCAACATTATCATTCACTGCTGCCAGCAATAATTTTGAATTAGCCATTGCAGTTTCTATTGCAGTTTTTGGAATAAACAGCGGTGAAGCCTTTGCAGCAGTTATTGGACCATTAGTTGAAGTTCCCGTTTTAATATCTCTTGTTAATGTTGCTCTCTGGTTACAAAAAAAATATTTCGGAAATGTTGAAGAAGGAACTGTTAAAGCTCCTGATATTTGTCCGTAAATAACAAATTAATTTAATAATCTCTTAGGGGAGATTTTATGCTGATTAAGTTTTATATAGTTGTCTTGGTTGTGCTTGCAGTTTCGGTTAATACTTCTTCTCAGGTATTTGAATCAATTGAGAAGAATGCAGCGGAGTATTTTATCAGTCTCTCAAATAAAGATTCTGATGCAGAAAATAATTTATTAAAACTAAAAGAATTGCTTTTCAAGAATTATGATAAAGCAGAACTTGAAAGTAAATATCGAATCTTAACAAATGATTTTGATAGTTTAAAGAAACATTTTAATGAATATGAATCAATCATAAAAAGCATTTCTAAAGATTCAGCGTTAGTTTTATTCAATCAATGGTATCTTCATTTCTCAAACACTTTTTACAACTATGCTTATGAAAAATTCTTTTCATCAAACAAAACAAAAATTCTTTTCTTTAGTGCCTCAATGTCTTGCCATTGCACACTTGAAATGTGTAAAAAGCAGACTATTGAAATATTAAATCTTGCAAGAGAAATGAACCTGGATTATTGGATTGTCGATTCATACGAGCATAATGATTTACAAGTAAAGTACGAAACATTTTTTGCTCCTTCTTTAGCGGTCTTTGATTCAAAAAATAATGTACTTTACAAAATTGAATATGATGAAGAGATGATTGCGCTATTAACAAACTATTTAAATAATGAGTATAAAACACAAGGTTTTTAAAATTTGATTTTAAAGGATTACTGAATAGGAAAACTAAAGTGAAAGACTATAAAGAAATAAATAAAATACTTACTGAATCAGTTGGATTAACGTCGTTACCTGTTGGTGTTAAGTTTTACGATACGATTCCAAATAATGGATTCAAATCTGCAGATGACCACAGATTTTGTCAGCTAATTATGCGGGCAAGAAATGGTGAAGAATTAATTCT
>JGI20214J51088_10001830_pt1 | contig 14388 bp, 15 predicted proteins | sample WetSurMetagenome_FD_51088 | JGI IMG/M metagenome (IMG submission 51088) | reverse complement strand
GCATCGTTGCGTGCCTGTGAATCAAGCATTATAATGTCAGCCCGCTGACAGATCGCTTTATAATCGCGAAAACTCTTTGACTGTCCGCTTACGGCACCACTGTTCATCCCCGACCAGATGCAATACATACCTCCGGCTTTTTTAGTAATCCTGTTATTAAGATCCCATATTTCCAATCTCCGGTCATAATTCCACCGGATCCATTCACGGTATCCCTGATCATTCCAGTTCCTATGAGTTGGCAGGTCCCTGCCTGATGTTTTTTTAAAATTCTTTTTGCAGTTTTCACAATAACAAATTGTATCACGTCCAAGACCACTCCAGCTATTATCTGTGAATCCTTCAGGATGATATAATTTGATGATTTCTGTAAGGATTTCAGGGATATGTTCATTATAATAAGGGCTGTTGACACATGTAATAAATAACTCACCGGCTTTGTATGGTTTTCCTTCTGAGTCGATGGCAAACCAATCGGGGTGTGCATTGTAGAACTCTTCATGAGCGCGATTGGAATCCATTCTTGCAAATACAGCCAGTCCCTCTTCATGGGCGGCACGACATAAATCGCCAAAAAGGTCACGTCCTTCCAGATACAATGCCTGATGATGAAGTGCGACTTTGCTTGGATAATAAGCTACAATTCCACCGGCATTTATTATAACACCTTGTATTTCTGTGCTTTTCCAGTGCTTTCGCCACCATGAAATATCGTAGTGTGCCGGATCTTTTTCTGTAATATTTGTCTGACCCCAGCGTGTCACCCTAAGGTACCATGGGATTTCCCCGGTATTTACTAAATCGTCGTGAGAACCGGCCAGCGATATGTTAAGAAGATCAGTCCCTGCAAAGGTAACGGTAGCTGCAACAGCTTTCTTCAGGAATGACCTGCGGCTATTGACATCATTGTGAGCAACCGGGTAGATTCCCGATGTTTTGTTTACAAGATTCCTTTTATCCATTTTTCAATGTATGAGGATCAAAAGGTAATCAAAATAACAATATGTTAATATTCAGATAATTAAATTTGAGAATTCATTTTTTTTATTTTCTGCTTTATGCTCTGTGCTCTGTGCTCTGAGCTCTGAGCTGTTCTGATTTTAAATATTGAATTTTACCTGTCACTTTAAATTTTAAATAACATATTAACAATACGTTAACAGTATATTAACCTAAAATATAGAAAGAGTAAGTAACATTTGTGTTTAAAAGACGTCTTTACTTTATAATTAACCTAAAACTGATTACCATGGATCATGTTGTTTACCTTGATGCAAAAGCAAAAGAGCTGGAAAACCTGGTTATGGGTAACAAGACGATGATTATCCGTGCTGCAGCTGTGAGACAAATACTGCATGGCAGTGTAACTGAAGGCGATGTTTTGTATTTTATCAATAATAACGGAGAAAAAGAGGTTAAAGCAAGGGGAGTTGTGTCCTCAGTTTTCAATTATAATGAATTGTCTGAAGAAGAGTCATTTGAGACAATAATCCGAAATCAGGACAAACTTCAGTTACCGGATGAACAGTTTGAGAAATTGGCAGGTAAAAGCTACCTGATTTTAATTGGCCTTGATGGCATTGAAAAGGTTGAGCCATTCAGGATTAAGAATAGCAATTATGCCAATACGGATGACTGGCTTCCTGTCGGAAAAATAGAAATGGTCACTTTCAAACAAAGTTAGTGTAGAGTGCAGAGAATTATATGTTATCAGAATCAGCGCAAATAACCAGCAACAAATAAATAGATCAGGAAAAATACTGTTATTTTTTAAATCTCATTGAAGCGGATAAGCATCTGTCTCTTTTCATCCCAAAGCCTCAAAAACAACGATTCAAAAGCCGATATAAATGTAATTGGTGTCACATCCTGGAAAAGAGGATTTTCATCGTAACATTTTTTCAGGTTATAGTTAGGTATCAGAGGGCTAAGATGATGGATGTGATGATAACCAATATTGCCTGTAAACCAGTTCAGAAGTCCGGGAAGCTTAAACAGAGAGCTCCCTTTTAATGCAGTTGATTTATAATCCCAGTTTTCTGTTTTTGTCCATAATACAGATCTGAACTGATGCTGAATATAAAATAGCCATACTCCGTGCGCAGTTGCAATATAGAGTATTGGCAATTGTATCAATAAGTAATTCTTCCAACCCATCATCCATATAAGTAATAAGATGCAAATAATAATTGCAATGCTCGAAAGATGTACATATAGTTTCTCTTTGAGCGACATATTTTTTTTAGTGAACCGTTGCAGGATGGTGAAGATTAGTATTGGTGCTACACCAAAAAGAAATATGGGGTTCCTGTAAAACCGATAGACAAACCTTTGCCACTTTGAAAGTTTCAGATACTCATCCACAGTAAGGGTCTTTACATCACCTGTGCCTCTTTTATCAAGATTCCCCACTGTCTGATGATGTATTAAGTGCTCATGATGCCATTTATTATATGGAGTAAACACAATCAAACCAGTAAAAATGCCAACAATTTTGTTTAGCCGCTTTGATTTAAAAAATGATCCATGTCCGCAGTCATGGAAAATAATGAATATCCTTACCATAAAGCCTGCAGCAAAAACCGATAGCAGCAATGTAAGCCAGTAAGATATCTCTATGGTCTTATACATAACAACCCAAAGCAGAATATATGGTCCCACCGAATTGATTACCTGCCACCAGCTTTTAACCGGATCAGGTCTGTTATACTTTGAAATAATCTCAATCCATTCTGATTTTGAAGCTTCTTTTGTCTGATTGCTTTTAGCCATTATATTATATGGTATGTTAATGAGAATTTCCAAAAGCCAGTTTCCCTGAAACAATAGGGCAAAGTTACTAAAAAGCGGAATAATTGTCAAACTGGCCACGCAAAGCCGGCTAATTCAGGAATTTGAAAACCGAAGACAAGCGGATTAATTCATTGAAATATTGAGGTATCAGTGTATTCAATTATTTGCCTTTTCTCCATTGCCTGAGAATATTGCTGAAAGGGAAAATCGAATTAGGTTTTTTAAGTGCAAAAATTCCCTCATTTACTGCCTTTACATCTTCAATAGTATAGAAAGCACTGGGATTAAACCGGTTTATCAATTCAAGAACATTTGCCAGCTCATTCCTTTGAACAATTGTATAGATTAACTGAATCCTTTCTCTCGCTCCATGTGCTTCCACAACTGTTGCACCATAGCCATTTCCGTTGAGAGTCTGAACAAGATCTGTCCCCATCTCATGTGCGAAAACCCTGATCATAAGAATGCCCATTGCAAGTTTCTCCTCAATTATCATTCCTATAAAGTTGCCAGTTGCGAAACCAGCTGCATATGCAATATAATTTATATAGTTATCGAGGTTCTGCATTATTTTACTTATGGCTGTTATCCAGATCAGAACTTCAAAAAAACCAAGAATGGGAGCTATGTTTCTTTTGCCTTTTGATACAAATATTATCCGCATCGTGCCAATCGACACATCACATATCCTAGCCATAAAGATCAACAATGGCATAACCAGATAACTGAAGAGATCCGAATCAAAGAATGAAGTTTCCATAATTGTCTGTTTTAGAATAGGATCAAATATAGCAATAACGGGAAAGCAGTGCAACGGTTTGATGTACGGATAGAACATAGAATTGACCTGTTAACCGGAGTGCATTATTAATTTTGGAATTGCTTAATATACAGGTCTGGTTGCCATAAAGTCTGGATATCAATCACTAAATAAACATTTACTTCATTTATTTGTTAAATGATAGACTTAAAAGCCAAGTTTGGAACTTAGAATTAGCATAATTGAACTGCAAATAATATTTTTGATAATTATTTTAAACCAAAAACAGATAAGAATATGAAATTGAGCAAAATGACTATTCCGGTAATCCTGACANTAGTAATCGGGATTGGTATTGTNTCATGTACCGGTAAAACTACACAGAAGAATGCACATGCTGGTGTCGAATATTACAGANGTCTTCAATTNAGCGAGACCCCNTACGATATTGAAAAAGGAACACATCCCTTGAGTGCTGATCAGGCAAAGACTATTAACAGCTATAAGTTTACCTATGATAACCTGGGTCGTCTTTTGTCTGTGGAATTTGTGAGGAACAATGTACTTCTTGATTATTCATCAATGGGAGGAGCAGCAAAAATAGTTTATGAATATACTGGTAACAAGCAGAATAAACATTATTTCAACAAAAATAACGAACAGATAGAATCAGCTGGTGTATACACAGCAGAATATACACTCGATGAAAATGGCACCCGGGTTGGTCTGATGTTCCTGGGGAAAAATGGAGAAATGGTTGAAAACAGGAATAAGATACATTCATGGGTATGGAGTAAACTGCCCGATGGAATGGTAAGGGAACTTAGATATAATCTTGCAAATGAAGAAGTTGTTATGAATCCTTTCTGTCCGTTTTATGAACTCAGATTTACATATAATGATAAAGGTTATATGACCAGAATGGCAAACTATAAAGCTGATACTCTCTACAACTGTACGGCAGAGAATTGTGGAGACATAGGTGTATCATATTTTGCTTTTACACCAAATGAAAACGGTGATGTTGAAAGCTTTTCTGTTTTTAATGTTTTCGGGCAAATGTCAAATCTTTATTGGGGATGGTCAAAACGAATAAGCAAACATGATGAAAACGGTTATGTTGTTGAAACTTCTGTATTTGACCAGGACAATGAATATGTTGGCGGAAAGCTGATCCCTGTAACACAGAATGTTTACGATAGTCATGGCGCACTGATCGAGGAAAAGAACATGGATAAAGACAGGAACTTGATTAATTCCCTGGAAGATGGGGTAGCTATCACGGAATTCAAATATGATGAACTAGGAAACCGGACTGAAACTCTAAAATATGACAAAGACAAAGTTCCTGTGAAAAATTAGCCTAATCTTAAATAAATCTTTTATGAATATAAGATATTATTCGGTAATATTAATTTCAATTTTTATAGTCCTTGCTTCTGCAGGATGCTCTGGTAAAAAGGCGGAAATCAAGCAGAATGTTGCTACGGCAGCTAAAAATCCGGTGATTATCGGAAATGAGACTAAGCTTCTACTTAAGGATCTCGAGGAAAACGGAGATTATGTCAACAGCCAGGTGTTTCCTTCTTTAATAAAAGCCTCGGTTGTTAAGGAGAGTCTCGATAAGAATATTCTTATTATTGATCTCCGGTCTGCAAAACTATTTTCAGAGGGCCATATTAAAGGCGCAGTAAATAAGAAATTTGAAGAACTTCCCGTATACTTTGAGACCGGAATTAAACCATTTACTTTCGATAAAATAATTATTGTCACTGAAGATGGACAGGTATCGAGCTATACTACATCCTTATTGAGGTTGATGGGTTACGGTAATGTCTTTTCAATGAGATGGGGAATGAGTGCATGGAATACCAGATTTGCTGAAGAGGGATGGCTTAAGGGTGTATCCGGTAAGTTCGAAACGAGTCTGGAGAATAAAGTAAATGACAGACCTGTATCAAAAGGTATGCCTGAGCTTATGACAGGAATGACATCAGGACCGGAGATAGGTGCCTCCAGATTCAGGAAACTGTTTGAGGAAGGGACCGCCAATATTCTTGTTACTGCCGAGGAAGTATTCTCCAATCCGCAAAAGTATTATATTATTAATCTCGAGAGAAAAGATAAATACGAGGATGGCCATATTCCCGGAGCTGTCAGGTATAAACCTGAAGGTACATTGGGCTTTACAGAAGAGATGGCTTCCATACCAACTGACAAAACTGTTGTGGTCTATTGTGGTACAGGACATAACTCAGGATTCGCAACAGCTTATCTGCGTCTTTTTGGTTATGATGCCAGAACTCTGAGATACGGCAACAATAGTTTCATGTATGACAAAATGGTAAAACAGAGGGCTGCATTATCGTGGCTGCCATTTACAACAGCAGATGTCAATAATTTTGATGTTATAAAGTAATTAATTAATACAACATGACTGGCTTAAAGTTCCGGTCTGACCAGTGTGTCGGGCCGGAATTTTTGTTTTAGTAACTCATTGTCAGTATCGTTAGTAAGAATATAAATATTCCTGTAACCCATCTGACTGAGTATCATCCATACCCTGGCTGCAACAGTTGCCTTTGAAGAGAAGAGAAGAACAGGTCCATTGTGGTTCCGGATGGTTCTTATATTATCCTTGCTTAAAATGGAGTCCGCTGGAAGATAAAGGGTATTTGCAGATAATATGTCATTTCCATAGTTTCCTTCTCCAATGTTGATGATAAGTTTTTCACCGGGCAAAGAATCTGCTTGATCACCAAAAACAATATTAGATCGCTTAAAAGATGGTTCAGCCCACTTTTTAGCGTCACTTTTAAAGTGGTTTGTTCCTGATGATTTAATAAGCACCAGGACCAAAATTGGTAATATAACTGCAATAAGAGCCTTATTCTTGTTTAGAAAGTCCATCACCTGAGATTTCTTATTTTCAATTCCTAATTCCTAGTTTCTGATTCCTAATTTCTGATCCCTAATTCCTGATTCCTGATTCCTATTCACATCCCCCGTCAAGCTTTTTTGCAGCAATTCGCTTAGATTCTATAAATTTCATTTTCAGGCTGTCAGGAAGGCTATTTATTTCAATGAATAAATTTTTTGCTCTTGATCTGGTCTCATACAAGGAATTTTCTCTTGCAGATATTCTTTCTCCTGTGAAACTGCTGTTCATTACGGAGTTAAACCATTCATTAAGCCCCCCTTTCATCACATAAATATTTTTAAAGTTCAAACCTTTTGCTAATGTAAAAGCATAATTAGAATCAAAATCGCCATTTGAGTAGAAAATTGTTTTGATATTTCCATTATTAAGGAATCTGCCCGGGTCATTATCAAACAGGTTATTGTAAGGAATATTTATTGATCCGGGGATGTTCATTGACCTGAATTCTTCAGGTGTACGGAGATCAATGATCTGTACAGTTTTGTCTTCAGAAACCACAAATCTTGCTACCTGGTCAACAGAATAGAATGTGTTTTCGTCAAGCACTTCAGAAAGTAACTTATTCGGTTTGACAGTGAAAGACCTGTTGGAAGACAGGGGGAGCAAAGCGAGGATAAGCCCTAGACATAAAAGTCCGACTGAAAATTTTTCCCTTGTATTCATCTTGTAAATATTTAAATCTCATTGGTAATATCCGGCCGGGCGAATCTTTTTTCTGCTGCTTCAGCCAGCCAGAACATTAATACTGCTGAAATGATAAGAAGAAAAGTAAACAGCCCCTGGGAAATACCCAGAACCTCATTTATCTTTACCGGTCCTTTGTAGGAACCATTTGCCAGATTTTGTATCAGGGGATATGATTCGGCAAAGAGGAATGCTCCCGTGAGTCCACCTGTAAAAAAGATCATAGCATCAATCTTGCCTATTGAAAGTGCACTTAGCCCGGTGCCTGGACAAAACCCACCCATTATAAATCCTGCTCCCATTATTATTCCGCCGACTATTGACGCCTTGACATAATACTCATTTACGAAAACAAGATTAAGGTCAAGCAATCCGAAATAACTCAGTAGCTGTGAGCCTATAAGTGCTACAATAGCAGCAGTAAAAAACACTTTTATAACAGTAGTATCATATCCATAAAACATTCCGGCAAGTTTGCGACTTGATGAGAAGCCTGCCTGTTCGAGCGAAAAGCCGAATCCTATGCCTATCAGAAGAGCGATCAGTAAATCGATCCACTCAGGCATTGATATTAATGATGATATTGGTCCCATATTTAATTGTCATAAAGTCTTGTTAATCTTATTTTTCCGTGTGCCCTGAGCCCCTTGCCGGTTTAAATCCAGTTCTTCCTGAAAAACCATGCAAACATATATGCAGATCCGAATATTGCAATCATGGTTACAAATCCGGCTACAGACAGAACAGCCATACCTGATAGTGCAGCACCACTGGTACATCCTCTTGCAAGCTGAGCTCCATAAACAAAGAAGACACCTCCCAGGAACGCGAAGATCAATCGCCTCGTATTTGATATATTAGGTGATTTTTCAATTTTAAACTTCAGTCTCTTTGAAAATGCACCTGATATAAATCCACCAGCCACTACTCCAAGAATTTCAAGGGTCAGCCAGTTTTTTAAAGGTTTTTTCCCACCTTCGAAATACTTGCTGTAGTAGATTGATTTTTCCGCATGAGGACGGTCAACTGCGCCAACAATCGAAACTACACAGTATTTGAGACCCCCACTTGCCCCAAGGCCTCGTCCTGCAAGAAACATTGCCAGAAGAAGTACAATTCCCAGCATAGTTCCGGCGAGGTATGGATTCATATATCTGTTTTTCATGTTATTGAAGTACTGTTAATTATGGTTATGCCTTACTTACAAATGTAACAAATGTGTGTTATAAGTCAAACAGTTGTTAGGTAAATAAAGTTCATAATGACTTCAAAAAGAAACTGTCATTATAGAGGTGGAACAAAGGAAGGGGAGAAAGGGAGAATAGGTGAAGGGGGGAAAAGCAGAATGGAAGATTTGTATAATCTGAGACCTTCAATTGTGAAGTGATAAATAATTCCCGCAGATCACGTTGATCTATACAGATATTCTCTGCTTCAATCTGCGAAATCTGCGGGATAATTTTTAATATTTTTCAAATCTAATTGGCTGGTAATAAATCCTTTGTTTTAATTTTTGAAGGGGTAAATATTCCTATTACACCTTTCAAACCGACACTCATCACAATATTATAAAAGAAAGTCAAAAAGCCAATCAGAAGCAAGGTCCCGCATATAGCAGCAAGTATCATGTAAAGATTGAATTCTCCGTTTATATAAAGAGATCTTCTGAGCATTCCTTTCAGTCCAGCCATACCCATAAACGCACCCATTCCGATGCCTCCGATCAAATGACACCAGAAATGAACTGATACAAGTTTTTGGCTGTACATTTTTGCCCCGTTGGTTAATATTGGAAATAAGATGTAAACGGCCGAGTAGAGGGTCATTGTTAATCCGACGAGTACCGCCACATGAACGTGCGGACCTATTACCCATTGGGTGTTATGCAGGATCCTGTTCAATCCCACATCAGCCTGCATTATGCCGGCAGGTACAGCAAGTGCAAATCCCAATAATCCTCCGATAAGGAACTTCAGGGGATTAGTCATTTTCAGAGGTCTTGCACTCCAGAGTGTTGCAAGTGTAATAAAAAAGGCGAGCCCTTGCGTAATAAGTTCAAAGGCTGTTACCATCTCACCTGATAAAACTTTCAGGAATCCTGGTTGAGCCTGATCAGCCAGAAGATGATGTGACCAGACTGTCCAGGATACTATCAACTCAACCAATAATGCAGCTCTTGCAATATTTTGCATGAAGAGTGGTTTTCCGCTTATCATTGTTGCCAGCAGATACCAAGTTCCAGCTACAAAAATAAGTACCAGTCCGTCAGCTATAAGGTCGAGTCCCCACCAGAACCAATTTTTATATAAAAGTGCATCAATTGCTGTCTCTTTCAGGTCAAATCCCAGTATTGAAGCAACCATGTAAACAAGGATAAGTACTCCTGTGAAAAGTATTATTGCCGTATTAAGAGCCACATCAACACTTCCACGTGCCACTGCAGCCACTGGCAGAGGAACAAGATGTTCCTTTTTATTTTTTGTAAAAAGATTTTTAAAACCGGTGATACCAAGGGCTGAAGCCAATAATGCTTTAGAAGGTTGTTTTTCCCATCCGTCAGGAGTATAAGTAATCGTTTTAAAGATATTTATGACAAAAAAAGCACTGCCAACCATTACAAGGGCAATCCCTACAATAAAGAATGTCCCTCCCCATACACTGAATTGTGTGAAATCAGCAGGCAAAGGCCAGTAAAGAGTATAGAGGGGGGCATAATGGCTGATAAATCCTGCGAACCAGAAAATAAATGTCCCTGCTGTTACAAGAATAAAAGTCCAGTTTCCAAGTTTAATGCTCCATAATGGTTTTTTCATTAAGAAGGGAACCAGGAAAAGAAAAGCCCCAAAAACGATTGAATATGTTGAACCAAAGATTCCAACCAGAGGATGTGCAGTCATAATGGCAAAAAACTGGGATTCAGTTATGAAAGGAAGAGGCTTGACTTCATAAAGTCTCATCAGCATTCCTTCTATTACAACAAAACCGAAATAGATCAGTCCTACAACAACAAAGCGAAGTGTCAGTTTCTGCATGGGAGTAAGTGTTTCAGACTTGAAAAGTCCCTCCTCACCATTTATTAGGGTATTAATAAAACTCATATTTGTAGATGTTAAATTTGTAAATGGTTTATTGTTAGTTAGTAGCGTTTTACGGAAGAACCTGAACGACATCCTTTTTAATCATAAAGACACCCCCTGGCCCTGAATACTCTGTTGAGCGGATTGTGTAAACACCTTCACGGTCAAAATGCCATAAAATATCATTCCGATGACCTGGTACCACCTGCATCTGAAACATCATGCTGTTATCGTCTCTGAAAAGTCCAAAGCCATATGTCAGATCTTCTGACTTAACATCAAAAAGAACTTTGTCATTAACATTTATTACAAGTTTCTCTGATGGAAGAAAAAACTGATGATCTTTTACCGTAATTACAAATGTTTTGTCTGGTTTGTAATCCGACCTGTTAAGATCCATCTCTGCCCATGGGATTGTATTGTAGGTTATTATGTGCAGGGAAACACCCAGCACAGTCAGAAACCCAACAAAGGTGTAAAACAATGCCGGTTTAACTGCAAGACCTTTACCCTTTCCTGTAATCATTATACTGAACCACACTATCAGCAGTATTATGACGATACAGTATAATGTATATGCCAACGTCTGTCCTGTAAGAACCATTTTTGAGTCTATCATACTACCTCCTTTTTAAAAATTACTTGATATAAACTTATTTAACTTGATTTAACTAGATATAAATTGAAATAACTAGATATAAATTGAAATAGCTTGATATAAATAAATAGCAAACAGGAAGAAGAAATTAGTTTCGTTTCTCAACCAGATCTGCTAATGATGTTTCTTTCAGTATTTTAAGAATGTTTTTCCTGGTATTTTCCCACAAGGAATGCATAGAACATTCATTATTAAAAGGACAGGCAATGAAACCAAGAATGCATTTATTCAAACTTTCCAGGCCATCTGTTACTTCAATAATATCAGCAAGATATATATCCTTTTTTTCTTTTGCGAAAGCAAATCCGCCGCTTCTTCCTCTTGTACTGAAAATAAAACCACTTTTTGAAAGGTTAGTAAGAACCTGTCGCAGATAAGGATATGGAATGGCCAGCTTTTCATGCAGAAAAGCTGCAGACATATTTGCATCTGAATGTGTAGCCATGTAACTAAGCACATTAAGAGAGTAAGAGGCTGTTCTGCTGAAATTCATAAATGATACCTTGTTATATCATATTACGCAAATATATTAAAGAAAATTTGAAACCACTATGATATTGTTATTTTTTTCACAGAAAAAATAGAGCAATTCGATATTCTTATGTTAACTGTAATCATACTTGTCTTGGACTCTTAATACTCACTGAAATAGCTTACCTTTGCAGATATTATAATTCATATAAATGAGCAGATTTAAACTAACAATAGAATACGACGGTACCCGCTATTCAGGATGGCAGATGCAGAAGGGTGGAAAAACAATTCAGGGTGAAATACTTGACGCCTGCAGGGAATTATTTAAAAAGGATGAAATAGATGTTTATGGGGCTGGACGTACGGATGGTGGTGTTCATGCTTCGGGGCAGGTAGCCCATCTGGGTGTGGAAACAGATCTTCTTCCCTTAAAGATCAAATACGGGATCAATGACCGGCTTCCTCCGGACATCTGTATAATTAACGTTGAAGAGGCACATCCAAAGTTTCATGCCCGTCATGATGCCAATGCCAGAAGTTATATTTATCAGATCAGCAGAAGGAGAACTGCGTTTGGAAAAAAGTTTGTCTGGTGGATAAAAGATCAGCTCGATATTGATAAGATGAATGAAGCTGCAAAAAATTTCCCAGGGATGAAAGATTACCGTTACTTCACAGATGAGGCTCAGGAACAATCTTCTACAATAGTAGAGATTAAGCACGCCAAAGTGAATGATTTTGGCGATATGCTTGTATTTCATGTTGTTGGTTCTCATTTTCTGTGGAAGCAGGTGAGACGAATGACAGGTGTCCTGGTTGAAGTAGGACGAGGAAACCTGTCCCCGGATGACGTACCCGCATTATTCAGATTGAGATCAGATATTCCGGCAAAAGCCACCGCACCTCCAAGCGGGTTGTTTCTTGAGAAAGTCTATTACAAAAAAGAGGAGATTTCTTTTCAGACAAAGCCCATAATAAATTTTTAATTTTGTACACAAGTTCCTTCATTTAAGATTTTAGCTATTAGTATAATTATAGATTTTCTGTGAAAACCAGGTCCCGGGAATCGGGACAAGCAATGAAGTGTCAATTAAATCAAAATTATATAATGATGAAACGACGTGAATTTATTAGAAAAACAGCTATAGCAGTTCCTGTTATGAGTTTGTTTCCTGCCGATCTTTCAGCTATTAAAAGAGAATCACCTCAGGGAAAGATTGAAAAAAGATCGTTAGGCCGCACCGGAGAAATGCTTTCAATGATTGGTTTCGGAGGAATACTTGTTAAGGATGCCACTCCCAAAGAATCATCGGATCTTGTAAAATTGGCTATTGATTCAGGGATTAACTATTTTGATGTAGCTCCAACTTATGGAGATGCTGAGATTAAGCTTGGACCAGCTCTTGAACCTTACCGTAAAGGTGTTTTCCTTGCCTGTAAAACAACAGAAAGGAGCCGCGATGGTTCCCGTAAAGAGTTGGAACAATCATTAAAGAATCTCCGGACAGACCATTTTGACCTATACCAGTTTCATGCTGTAACTACTCTGGAGGATGTTCAGAAAATTCATGCTCCTGGTGGAGCAATGGAAACTTTTCTGGAAGCACGGAAAGAGGGTAAGATACGTTTTATTGGATTTTCAGCGCATTCCGTTGAAGCTGCAATGGCTATGATGGATCGCTTTGATTTTGACACCATCTTATTTCCGGTAAATTACGTAACATGGAATGCCGGGAATTTTGGACCGCAGGTTCTTGACCGGGCCCATCAAAAGAAAATGGGTATCCTTGCCCTTAAATCAATGGCGAAAGGTCCATGGCCAAAGGGTGTGGATAAATCAAAATTTTCAAAATGCTGGTATGAACCGCTTACCTCACCTGAAGATATAAGAATGGGGCTGCGTTTTACATTATCCCATCCCGTTACTGCCGCCCTTACTCCGGGTGAGCAGGAGTTATTCAGGATAGCTCTTAGTGTTTCTGAAAGTCTGAAGCCGCTGGAAATTAATGAGATGCAGATTATTAAGGAGAAAGGTAAGATTGAGAATCCGCTATTTAAATATACCGGAATTTAGCCTCTTTGATCTTGATTCTGTGCACCGGGAGCGAACGTAAATTAAGAACCTGGCGTTCAGAACCTTTATTTAGTATATTTCAATCTGAGATCAATGACCTTGTCATAAACATAATAACAGGGTTCATCGCATTCATCCTTATTATATTTAACTCTGGGAGTGGCTGAATCAACAACAATGTAATTGTTCCCATTTATTAAGTATGTCCCTGTAACTGTATATTTTTTATTTATGGTCACTGAAATGCTTGAATTTATAAAAGTGCTTATTTGTGAGGTATAAAGTATACTATCTTCAAGATTGCCTTCATAAACATTTATTAGTATTAAATTGCCTGAATAATCCTTATCCTTTTTAACCTCAAGAAACGTTTTTTCAGGCTCTTCTTCAGTACAATCCTTACAATTAACAATAAGTCCTTGCTCTTCGCACGAAAAGCAAAAGACAAGGATGAGGTACAGGAATAATCTGACTGTAATTTTCAGCATAAAATAATTCTTTACAAAGCCATTCTTAACAGTTCATAGCTTCTGAAACTGATTCATATAATTAATACCACTTTATGGTTTTTGCTTTAGTTCTGACATTATCAAAAAAGAGATTATATGAAGCTCCAAACCTTAGCCACACAGGACCTACATGATAATATTCAGTTTTCAGGTAGTCCATTCCCAAAGATAATGAAAGATTCTTTTTTGTCCATTTAATCGCCATGGCAGGAATGACTTTAAATTTATTTTCAGGAGCAATCAGGGTACCTTTCAGTTTGTTACCAAAGGTATAACCAGCGGACAGAGAGGTGGAAACCTCAAAATTGCCTTTAAACGCATGGTCAGTAAGTGCAAAGTCTTTAAACAAACCTGCATAGACAACTGATCCTTTATCCATATACTGGTAAAACATCTGTTCAGATTCTTTCAGTAAGAC
>JGI20214J51088_10001829_pt1 | contig 14388 bp, 11 predicted proteins | sample WetSurMetagenome_FD_51088 | JGI IMG/M metagenome (IMG submission 51088) | reverse complement strand
AAATGTCAGTTTTTAACATCATAACAAAAGGTTAGCCAAAACTTAGGCGATATTTTCATCACTGGGGGTGAACCAGTGCCCCCGGTTCATGACTGTTAGGTTTTAGATAATTTTCTTCGTGTTTCTTGGCACTGTTTGTGGTTGATCAACAAGAGAGGTCCGTGGGCTCCTTCTCTGCCTGCGCCTGGATCGCCGTGATGGCTACGGTGTTTACGATATCGGTGACCGAGCAGCCGCGGCTGAGATCATTCACCGGTTTTCTCAACCCCTGCAGCACGGGCCCGATGGCCACGGCATGGGCTGAGCGCTGAACCGCTTTGTAGGAGATATTCCCGGTATTCAAGTCCGGAAAGATAAAGACCGTGGCCCGGCCGGCCACTTCGCTGCCAGGCATCTTCACCTTCGCCACCTCGGGATCAAAGGCGGCGTCGTATTGTATCGGCCCCTCGATTTTCAACTCGGGCCGCAATTGCCTGGCAATCCGGGTCGCTTCCCGGACCTTGTCCACATCCGCTCCCGTTCCCGATTCACCGGTTGAATACGACAGCATCGCCACTCTCGGCTCGATGTCGAACATTTCCGAAGTCCGGGCGGCGGAGATGGCGATGTCCGCAAGTTGCTGAGCGTCGGGGTCGGGATTGACGGCACAGTCGCCGTAGACCAGCACGCGATCCGGCAGACACATCAGAAAGACGCTCGAAACGATGGAGCACCCGCGTCTCGTCTTGACGATCTCAAGGGCCGGACGGATGGTGTGCTGGGTCGTGTGCACCGCACCCGAGACCATACCGTCAGCAAGACCCTGGTGAACCAGCATAGTGCCGAAGTAGCTCACGTCGGCCATGAGGTCGAAGGCAAACTCCTTCGAGATCCCTTTGTGTTTTCGCAGCTCAAAGTACGTCGCCCCAAAGCCCTCGCGCAGATCGGACACACCGGGATCGACGATCTTCACACCTGCCATGGCAATGCCCAGCTCAGTGATTTTGCTCCCCACTTCCTTCTCAGGACCCAGGAGGGTAACTTCGACCACTCCGCGCAGGAGCAAGAATTCCGCCGCTCTCAGGACGCGCTCCTCCGTGCCTTCAGGGAGTACGATCCGCTGCCGCTGTTTTTTAGCCCGCTTGATGAGATCGTATTCGAACATGAGGGGCGTAACTCGCGATGACCGGGTGACGGCGATGCGTTCGAGAATAGCGGGAGGATCCATGTGCGAGTCAAAGATACCCAGGGCGGCGGCGATCTTCCTTTTGCTTTCAACGCCGATTCTGCCGTCGAGGGTGTTGACCGCCATGGCTGTAGAAAACGTGTCCCCCGCAACCGACATCATCGGGACCGGCAATTTCGTTAAACCGTCCAGGAGCCGCTGCACCTGCGGTGGGGGTTTCAGACCTCCGGTCAAGAGCAGTCCGGCAAGGTGAGGATAAGTGCGGGAAGCTTCGGACAGCAGGGAGCCAAGGATGATATCCGAGCGGTCTCCGGGGGTGATAACGAGACTCCCCTCTTCGAGGCGCTCGAGAAAGTGGGGCAGCTCCATGGCCGCGACTTTGTAGTTGACGACCTCGCGTTCGAGCCCCTGGGACTCGCCGTACAGCACCTCGGCATCAAGCGCCCTGGCAATTTCGACGACCGTCGGCTTGGCGAGAAGCGGATGTTGCGGGAGGACATAAGTGGGGACCTCCCCTTGCAGTTCCTCCCTCAATCCGGCGCTTAACTCGGCGATGCGATCCTCACCGACGCGGTTGACCACCACGGCAAGCACATCGCACCTTTTTGCCTCAAGGGATTCGATGAGCATTCGCACCGAATCCACCACCTCGGCCACCGCCCTGCCCTCTCCATTCATCACCGGGAGCATCGGAGATCCCAGATTCCTCGCGATGGTTACGTTAAAATCAAACTCGAGCACCGTGGTAACCCCCGTGAAATCCGTACCCGAGCAAAGCACGAAATCACAGTGCGCTTCCAGGGCTTTGTATTTTTCCAGAATACGGCCCTGGATCTCCCCCTGTTGGTCGTTTCTGCTCAATTCCAGGACATCGTCGTAGGTGCACCCGTACATGGACTCGTAGGAAAAGTCCAGGTTGTGAAGGGCCGCAATGAGATGGATAGCGTGGTCTTGCCCGCCTTCGCCCTGGGCCACCGGGCGAAAGAACCCGATCCTCCTTCCCTGACGTACCAGAAGATCCATAACCCCCAGCACGACCACGGACTTCCCGCTTCGGGGGCCGGTGCCGACGATGTAAAGGGCATGCGACATGGTGCTCTCCTATGCAATAAAAGCCATCAGTGGTCAAACGAGGCTGAGTCGCCCCCGTCTTGGGGAAGATCAAGTTGATGATAACGGTCTCGGGCGCCTCATCTTCTACTGTGACACCGCGACTCAAGCCCCTGCATTCGCTTTGCGCAGCAGTGTATCATCAATTCGACGACCATGCCAGGCACCGTTCAAGAGAAGGGGGTGACCCAGAGTGCTTGCAGCGTCATCCACGGACGGTCGCGTCGGCCCGGGAGGACACCCGAAAATGCGCCGGATTTCCGAAATCTGTGTTTTCGAGGGAACGACCATTGGAGGGCGACCGCCCCATCATTCCTGACGGTTTCGAACCCACCTTGCCGGCGAAGGGATTTGCATCTTCTCGCGTTGTCCGCTATAAACCGACATGATTACGCCGCTGGAGAAAGACTTCAGGGTAAAGGAACGAAAATCATTAAGGAAACATAATGTTGGAGTTCATCGCTTATTTTATGGTGGGAGGCTTGGTGGTAAGCCTTACTACTTACTTCGGATCGAAGGGACAAGGTTTTTTGGCAGCCTTCATCAGTATGTTCCCATCGATGACGGTATTGATATTTTTTCTCTTGTACAGGACGGGAGGCATCCCTTCCGTTATCGATTATGCAAAGAGCCTGGCGTATGTTGTGCCGCCATGGATATTGTATGTCTGCACGGTCGCCTTTTTATGCGATCGAATAGGAATATGGTCATCCCTGACCCTTGGCATCAGCCTGTATTTTTGTGCTTCTATTATGCTTAACCAAATGCGATGACCGACGCTAGCGGGAAAGCATCCGATCAGCGGTCTTTTTGATCTGTCTTTGCGTCGTTTCATGTTACTATTTGCAGCAAGAGTCAGTTCGGCCGATCGTGCCTGGCTTCGCCGAAACCGGGGGTCGGCAGCCGGACTGACGCAGACGCAACGAGCATCCCGATTGACTTCCCGTTCCCTACGGCTATCGGGCATGATCGGTTCCCTGAAGGTGAGGTTGAGATCTGAACATGAGGGTTAACAGGATGAAGGCGCAGGGTTCGACTGAAAGATCTTTCGAACGCGACCCCGAGCAACAGCCCCTGAGACTCACACCCGGAGTGTGGCTCTCCGCGGGACTGGCGCTTAGCTTCATGGGAGCTTTTGAAGGGCTTAAAGACCTGCTTTTTCCCGGCATTACCGGCTGGCAAGCCCACCTCCCCACCATTCTGTTCGCCGCAGTGGTTGCCGCTTTGGCCGCAGCCTTTGTTTTTCGCCGACACGAAGCCGTGCAAGGGCGCCTTCTCCAGAAGATCCGAGAGGGAAAAGCGGCAGAGGAAGCCCTTCGCACCATCGGCAAGAAGTCCGACGACATCCTTGAATGGCTTCCCGATGCCACCTTCGTTGTTGATCATGAGCGAAAGGTCATTGGCTGGAACCGTGCCATGGAGCAGCTCACCGGAATAAAAAAAGAGGAGATGCTGGGCAGGGGCAATGAAGCTTATTCCGTGCCCTTCTATGGCGAACCAAGACCTCTGCTCATTGACCTGGTAATGAGTGGAGCGAAGGACATCGAGACCCAATACGACAAACTGACAAAGGTTGGAGACACCTTCCAGGCTGAAGTCCACTCACCCAGGGCCTACGGGGGAAAAGGGGCTCATCTGCGCGGCCTGGCTTCCGTGCTCCGCGATGAGAACGGGGAGATCATCGGCGCTATCGAGTCGGTTCGCGACATATCGCAGCGCAAAGAAGCAGAGACGACGATCCGGGAACAACTCAATTTCTTACAGAGTCTCCTTGACGCCCTACCCAACCCGGTTTTTTATAAAGACGCCAAAGGTTTGTATCGAGGCTGCAATAAAGCTTTCGAAGCATTCATGGGGATTAAGAGAGAGGATCTGATCGGTAAATCGGTTTTTGATCTGGCCGAGGGGGATTTGGCTGAGCTCTATTTTGAGAAAGACCAGGAGCTTTTCCACAACCTGGGGAGCCAGACTTATGAGGCACAAACCACGAATGCTGAAGGGCAGTTGCGCAGCGTGATTTATTACAAGGCCACCTTTTCGACGGTGGACGGGACCTTGGGCGGTTTGGTCGGCGTTATCCTCGACATCACTCAGCGCAAACAAATCGAGGAGGAATTGCTTGAGTCCAAACGATCGCTGAAGGCGATTTTGGATGCCGTGCACACCGGCATTCTGATCATCGATCCGGAAACCCACCAAATAGTCGACGCCAACCCCGCCATCATCGCGAGAATCGGGGAGAGCAAAGAAGAAATCATCGGCAGGGTTTGTCACCAATATGTCTGCCCGGCGGAGCTTGGAAAGTGCCCGATCACCGATCTCGGCCAAAGAGTTGACAACACCGAACGCGTCCTCCTCACCGCCAAAGGCGACCGGATACCCATCCTCAAGACGGCTTCCCGAATCACTCTGAAGGGCCGCGAATATCTGCTGGAAAGCATCGTCGACATTTCCGCCGTCAAAAGAGCCGAACACGTTGCCAAGCAGGAGACGACGAAACTCGCCGCCATGATTTCGGGAATGGAAGAGGGGGTTGTTTTTGCCAATGCCAACAACGAGATTGCCGAAATAAACCAATGGTTTGCCCGTTTTGTGGAGCGGGAGAGGAAGGATTTGGTTGGAAGAAGAATCGAAGAACTTCATAGCGGCGAAGCCTTGGAAAACATCTTGAGAATCATCTCCAGGTTCCGTCAGGAACCGAATTCGGAACCCGTCGTCATCCAAAGGGCCCTGGGAAAAGTGGAGGTGATCCTGAGGATACAACCGATATATCGAGAGAGTGTTTATGAAGGAGTGCTCTTAAATGTCATAAACGTCACCGACTTGGTTCAGGCGCGCCGCACCGCGGAAGCTGCGGATTTGGCCAAGAGCGAATTCCTGGCCAACATGAGCCATGAAATCCGAACTCCCATGAATGCCGTCATCGGCATGACCGACCTGGTTCTTGATACGAAGCTCACCGAGGAGCAACGAGAATACATCGAGGTGATAAAGAACTCGGGCTACGCTCTGCTGACCGTAATCAATGATATCCTCGATTTCTCTAAAATTGAGTCAAAGAAGCTCCTCCTTGATGTAATTGAATTCAATCTCCCGGAAGCCATGGCCAACATCCTCAAGGGTCATGCCCAGGAAGCCCACCTCAAGGGGTTAGAACTTGCCTACGAAGTGAGTTCGGAAGTTCCTGAAACCCTGATGGGTGACCCCGGCCGCTTGCGACAGGTCCTTGTCAACCTGATTGGCAATGCGATCAAGTTTACGGAAAGGGGAGAGGTTGTCCTGCTTGTCGAAGTGGAGTCCAAGACGGATGACAGAGTCTGTTTACGATTTACCGTAACCGATACGGGGATGGGCATCGCGCCGGAACAACTGGGAATCATTTTCGACCCTTTCAGGCAGGCAGACAACACCTCCACTCGCAAATTCGGGGGAACCGGCCTGGGATTGAGCATCTCTCGCCATCTCGTGGAGCTGATGGGCGGGCAGATTCGCGTGGAAAGCCAACTGACAAGAGGCAGCATCTTTCAGTTTTCGGCCTCCTTTGGATGCCCGCAAGACCCTTCTCCGGAAGAGCTGCTCTCGGCACAGCCCCTGGACCTGAAAGACTTGCCGGTTTTGATTGTGGACGACAATGCGGTTAATCGGCGGATCCTCCAAACCATGGTCGCCAACTGGCAAATGAAGCCAACCACCGCCGACAGTGGAATGGCCGCACTCGCACAACTGGAGCGCACCAACGAAACCGGCGACCACTTTGATCTGATTATCCTGGATGTCATTATGCCGGAAATGGACGGCTTTACCGTTGCCCGAAAGATCCGGGAATCTTTTGGCCCCGATGGCGCCATCATTATGATGCTGACCTCTGCAGGCCAGCGTGGTGACGCGATAAGATGCCGCGAACTCGGGATTGCAGCCTATCTCACCAAACCCATCAGTCAGTCGGAACTTCTGGACGCTATCACCAAGGTGCTCGCTCTGAGGCGGCACCAGCAGAGCACAAGACCCCTCGTGACCCGTTACTCCTTGCGCAAACCGCCGGCTACGCAGGCCGCGGCTTCAAGCCGAAAGCTTCACATCCTGCTGGCGGAGGATAACCTGGTCAATCAGAAAATCGTTGTCAGAATTTTGGAAAAAAAAGATCATGTGGTGGTCGTCGCCGCCAATGGTAGGGAGGCCTTGGAAGCCCTTGGCGGCAATAAGTTTGATCTCATTTTGATGGATATCCAGATGCCGCTGATTGACGGATTTCAAGCGACGCAGATGATCCGAGAACAAGAGGCAAAGGGTTCTGAACACATCCCCATTGTGGCCATGACCGCTCATGCCATGAAAGGCGATAAAGAAAAATGCCTTGCCGCAGGCATGGACCACTATATCTCAAAACCGATCAACACCCTTGAATTGTATGAGTTGCTTGATAAGATCGCCCTTGAGTCGGAGAACCTCAGCAAAGATTCCCTGCAACACACGGAGAAATAGCGTCCTCATGACCGAAAAACTGGAGCTCTGAAGTGAAGATCCTGATCGTCGAAGATGAACCGGTCTCCAGGCGATTGCTGGAAGCCACTCTGTGCCGCTGGAACTACGAGGTTGTCACCACCGTCGACGGCAGAGAAGCATGGGGAGTGCTCCAAGAGCCAGAGGCGCCCAGTCTGGTCATTTCCGACTGGATGATGCCGGATATGGACGGCCTGGAACTATGCAACAAAATTCGCGAAAGTGGGAAATTGGGATACACCTATCTCATCATGCTCACAGCCAAGGGACTAAAGGAGGATGTCATCAAAGGTCTGGAGGCCGGGGCCGATGATTATCTGACCAAACCCTTTGACCATGAAGAGCTGCGGTGGCGCGTCAAGATCGGTGAAAGGATCATCAATCTGGAACGACGGATTCTCCAGTTGGCAAACACGGATTCTTTGACCGGGACCATGACTCGAAGAGCCTTTATGGAAAAAATCGAAATCGAAATCGAGCGGGCGATTCGGGAGGACAGCCCGCTTTCGCTTATCATTACCGATCTCGATCATTTCAAGAACGTCAACGACCAGCATGGCCACCAAGCGGGTGACCTCGTCCTTCAAAAATTCGCCGAACAACTCTGTACACTGTCCAGGCAATACGACTTCGTGGGACGATACGGAGGGGAGGAGTTTGCGGTCTGCTTCCCCGGAGTGGATGAAGGAAATGTTTCCTTCATCGCCGAACGCATGCGCAGCCAAGTGGAAGAATTGAGTATCCTCTCAGGCGAGCCGTCTTGTTGCATTCAGATAACGGCCAGCTTTGGCGCCGCCGCACTTCGAAGAAAGAACGGAGAAGCGCTGGCTTCCCTCATCGCTCGGGCGGACGATGCCCTCTACAAGGCCAAACGCAGCGGAAGAAATTGCGTCTGCGTGGCAGATGGGTGAAGGCTCCAGCTAGGGGTCAGAAAGCCGAAAACTGCCATCATGGTCCCGCCACCTTTGTAGTCCTATTTGGAAAGCATGCTTGAGAATCGGCAGGCTGGTATATGATGGGTGAGGGTGCGGTGGGTTTCACGGGCACCCGGGGATGTGATGGTGCAGTCTCGCCGTAATGGAAATGCTTTAGAGGACAACAAGATGCGCAAGAGACTGGGCGATTATTTGGTGGAGAGCGGCATTATCGATACCATGACCCTGGCCAAGGCCCTGGATATCCAGAAGGTTCGGAAAAAGCGCCTGGGATTGATTCTCAGGGACATGGGGGTTGCAGACGATGAGATGATAGCCTCGGCGCTCGCCAAGCAACTGGATGTTCCTTTACTCCACCTGAGTGAACTTCAAATTCCCGCTGACATCATCTCCCTCGTGCCGCGTGATCTCGCAGAAAAACACATGCTTATACCGGTAAGAAAGACCCAGCGAGAACTCCTGGTGGCCATGGGTAATCCCTTCGACATGCACGCTTCCGACGATCTGAATTTTGTCACCGGATTGAGCATTACGATTGGGGTGGCGTCGGAAGGAGAGATCAAGAGTGCAATCGCTAAGTACTACAAAAAGAGCCATCAGGACAGCAGGTTAAGCTCATCGAAACTTGAAACACTTGAGAAGGAATTGACCTTCAAGCCGGCGGAGAATGGTCCAGGATATGGCCTGAACTCACTCGGGGTTGCCGGTGAAAGCATTCAAGTTATTTCCCGGGCACAGGCTGAACCCGACGCAGACTTGAAGGATATCGGCACCCTTTTAAACCTTGCTGAGAACCCTCCCATTGTGCGCTTCTCAAATGCAATCCTGACAGACGCCATCAGCCTGCGAGCGAGCGATGTGCATATCGAACCTCAGGACGGCGGCGTCCTTGTCCGCTATCGCGTGGACGGCATCATGCGGGAGATGGTGAGAATTGACCGGAGCATGCATGCCCCGCTCGTGTCCCGCATAAAGGTGCTGGCTAACCTCGATATTTCCGAACGTAGAAAGCCTCAGGACGGCAGATATCATATAAGGTTTAAAGAGAGAGATTATGACTTGAGGGTGTCTACCATACCCACCTTGTATGGTGAAAAGGTGGCTCTACGGATCCTTGATCAGGGCGGAGGGGTTCGGGACTTCCGAGATCTGGGGCTGTCCGAGGATGACCTTGCTCATTTCGAGTATGCTGTGAGTGTACCGCAAGGGATAATCCTGCTCACCGGACCCACCGGGAGTGGCAAAAGTTCCACGATTTATACCATGATGGGCAGACTGAACTCTCCGACCGTCAACATCGTCACCGTCGAGGATCCCATCGAATACAAGATGCGTGGGCTCAATCAGATGCAGATCAACCCCAAGGCCGGAATTACCTTTGCGACTGGATTAAGGGCAATCCTGAGGCAGGATCCGGATGTTGTCATGGTAGGAGAGATCAGAGACTCCGAGACGGCTACGGTTGCCTTGCAAGCTGCTCAGACCGGCCATTTGGTGCTTTCCTCACTGCATACCAATGACGCCCCTTCAGCCGTGACCAGGCTGATGGATCTCGGCATACCCGCTTTCCTCATTTCTTCATCATTGATCATGGTCGTGAGCCAAAGACTCGTAAGACAAATTTGCAAGGAATGTAAGGCCCCGGACCCCCTCAGCTTGGAAATCCTGAAAAAGCTTCCCGCATATGCTGTAGGATCGGGACGAACACTCCTCTGGAAAGGAACCGGATGCACCGCTTGCCAGCATACCGGCTACTCGGGTCGCCTGGGAATTTTCGAAGTTCTGATCGTCGCCCCCAGCCTTCGCGACATCATCGTTCAAGGAGTCACTTCTTCCTCTCTGAAGAGAGCCGCCCAAGCAGAAGGTTTTAAGCCCCTGGCTCTGGATGGGATAGATAAGGCTTTTCAGGGCCTGACCACGATCGAGGAGGTTCTTCGTGTCTCACCTCCTGAGCCTGACATCGTTCGTCATCTTTCCTCTGCCGGACTCACAGCGGAAAAGACTTGGCCGAAAAACCCCCCGCTCGACATAGCGATCCTGCCGAAGGAGAGCGCAAGCCCCAAGAAGATCCTTGTGGTTGAAGACAACGAAGTGACGCTTAGAGTCCTTCGAAGCATTCTGGAAGCTGAAGGCTATCTCGTCGTTGCCGCCGGGGATGGCATCGAGGCCCTGAAGCTGGTGACGGATGACAAACCGGACCTCATCATCACGGACTTTCTCATGCCCAATATGGATGGCTACACGCTCGTCAAAATGCTCCAATCCCAGTCACCCACACGGGACATCCCGATCATGATGCTCACCCAAAAGGATGAGATAGATACCGAACTGGAGGTCTTGGCCTCAGGCGCCAGTGACTACCTTGTAAAACCGGTCAATCCCAGGAGACTGGTGGCCAGAGCTAAATGGCTTATCCTTAAACACTCCGCTGTTGGTTAAGGCTTCCCATGACATCCCCCCCTTTACCGGAGGAGAGCAACGGGGGATATCATGCTTTGTCGGACGGCAGGTATATCGAGCGTCACAGAGTCCAGCGAAAAGCCGCCGCCGAAAGCGCGTGAAACCGGTGTAGACTTTGGATTTAACAAAAATCGATGTATGCATATTTGACGTCAACGGTGTATTGATCGACTCGAATCGCGCGAACGCTCATGCCATGGCCCAGAGCTTTACCGATGACTCCCTGCTGCAGCAAAGGATTGTCTCCTTATATCTTCAGCTCACCGGCATCAACCGTGGCGCCAAAATCCGCATCATTCAAGACCGGGTCATAGGACGTTCTTTCGAGGAGGGAGAATTTGAGCTGCGCTGGGAAAGGTTCAAGAGCTTGGGCCGTCTTTCCATGATCCAGGCTCCTCTGACCGAGGGGTGTAAAGAGGTGCTGGCGGCCATCGGGAAGCACAAAATCACTCGTGTTGCCCTATCCAACACACCGTTGGCTGAGTTGCAGGAGACTCTGTCGACCCACCAACTCAAACCCCTCTTGGATCTGATCCGGGGCGGCGGCGACTGGCCGAAATCGGGATCGTTGCTGCGCCTTCTGCGGGAGTTTCAGTTTGCTCCGGGCTGCTGTCTGTTTTTCGGTGACGGCAAAGGTGACCTGGCTGCGGCAAGAGAGGCGGCAGTGCCGTTTGTGGCCATCGACTCGGGTGCGGGACAATTCGACACCGAGGAGGGCTTTGCGGGCCCGTACCAGTCTCTCGCTCATTGGTATAGAGAAGCCGCGCCGTCAGACTCAACTCCCTAGCAGCTTGTCCGAGAACTCCTCTTCTGTCATTTCGAACGAAGTGGAGCGAAGTAAGAAAACTGAAATGTCAACTATTTACGCAAACAAGATTTCTCGCCTTCGGCTCGAAATGACAATTCTCGGACAGGCTCCAAGAGAACTCTTCATCATTGGCGGCAAATCGAACGGAAGCCTTGTCAAAGGCTGCCTGTTTCGTACTCGCTATTCTCGTAAATCACAATGAATTCCGGTTCTGCTGCAAAGAAATTGTATACGGATGGCACAGAATCGATTAACGCCGAGCGATCTAAGGAGTTGGACTATGGGCAAACGAAAGTTGAAGGAGCACCGGATCAATCGGGAATGGTGCAAGGGGTGCGGAATCTGCGTCGCGTTTTGCGCCAAGAAGGTGCTGGAGATGGATGCGCAGGACAAAGCCGTACCGGCGCGCACCGAGGATTGTGTCGTCTGCCGACTGTGCGAGATGCGGTGCCCGGACCTTGCCATTGAAATCATCGCTGAAGAAGAGGGTGAGGGGAAAGCCATATGAGCCAGAATATCCGATTTGTCCAGGGTAATGAAGCATGCGTCGAGGGGGCGCTCTATGCCGGGCTGAACTTTTTTGCCGGCTACCCGATCACCCCTTCCACGGAAATTGCCGAACTGTTGTCTTCCCTCCTGCCCAAGTTCGGCGGCAAATTCATTCAGATGGAAGACGAGATCGCCTCCATGTGCGCTATCATCGGGGCTTCGCTGACCGGGTGCAAAGTCATGACGGCAACCTCAGGGCCAGGCTTTTCCCTGAAACAGGAAGCACTTGGCTATGCCGTCATGGCGGAAATTCCGTGTGTGATTGTGAACGTGCAGCGAGGCGGTCCGTCAACAGGGATCCCGACGCACGTCCATCAGGGGGATGTGAATCAGGCACGCTGGGGAACCCATGGGGATCATGCCATCGTGGCTCTGACCGCTTCCAATCACCAGGACGTTTTTGCCATGACCGTCGAAGCCTTCAACATCGCCGAGACCTACCGGACCCCGGTGATCCTCCTCTTCGATGAGGTGGTGGGGCACATGCGCGAACCGCTGGTTTTGCCGGAGCCGGGCGAGATCCCCATCGTCGACCGCCTGCGGACCTCGGTCAAACAGGGCGTCAATTATCACCCCTATCTGGCGCGCGAGGACGGGCGTCTGCCCATGTCCGATTTCGGCGGCGTCCACCGCTACAACGTGACCGGTCTCTATCACGACATGTGGGGTTTTCCTTCGGATGAACCGAGGGTGATCCACGAGCTGCTCCGGCACCTGATGGACAAGATCGAGAACCGGACCAACGAGCTTGCCCGATTCAAGGAATTCTACACCGAGGATGCTGAGTGCCTGCTCATCTCCTACGGCTCCTCCGCCCGCTCCGCCCGCGAGGTGGTGGAAAAACAGCGTCAGAGGGGAGAGCGCTTCGGCCTCCTGGAGCTGCAGACCATCTGGCCGTTTCCCTACGACCTGGTACGGCAGAAGGCCGCGGGGGCAAGAATCATCGTGGTCGTGGAGATGAACACTGGCCAGCTGTGCCAGTCCGTCCGGCTGGCGGTGGATAGACCGGAGCGGGTCTTTTTGGCCAACCGCGTCGATGGCGTCTTCATCAGTCCGGAAGATATTCGGAAGACCCTGCGCTTGATCCAGGGAAAGGGGGTTTAGGCAATGGCGGTTAAGGACTATATTCGCGAGCGGTTTTTCCCACACATCTGGTGTGCGGGCTGCGGCCACGGCATCATTTTAAACGGTCTCATCCGGGCGATCGACAAGCTCCAGATCCCCAAGAGCGACATCGTGATGGTCTCGGGCATCGGCTGTTCCGCGCGCATCGCCGGATACCTGGACTTTCACACCCTGCACACCCTGCACGGTCGGGCCCTGGCTTTTGCCACGGGGGTTAAGCTGAGTCGGCCGGAGTTAAATGTCATCGTTCCCATGGGGGACGGTGACGCCCTGGCCATCGGCGGCAACCACTTTATCCATGCGGCCCGGCGCAATATCAACATCACCGCGATAGTCATGAACAACCGCATCTACGGGATGACCGGCGGTCAATTCTCGCCCCTCTCCGGCTACGGGACGCTGGCCAGCACCGCCCCATACACCAACGTCGATCAAACGTTCGATGTGGTGGCTCTGGCCGCCGCTGCCGGCGCCACCTTTGTGGCACGGAGCACGGCCTATCACGTGCAGCAGGTGACCGAGATCCTCCAAGAGGCCATTCTCCATAACGGCTTTTCAGTGGTGGAAATCATGTCCCAGTGCCCGACCTATTTCGGACGCAAGAACCGCCAGGGGGATGCCGTCGACATGCTCAAGACCATGCAAAAGATCACGACCCCGATCGGTTCCAAAGCGAAGGAACAGAACCCCGAACTGATCGAGCGGGGCGTTTTTGTGCGCAGGGAACTGCCCGAATACTGCGCGGCCTATGACAATGTGATCCAGCGGGCAAAGGAGGGAAAATAGTGGAGGAGAAGTCTCGATTCGTATTCACCGGCTCAGGGGGGCAGGGAGTGATCACGGCCGCCATTATTCTGGCGGAAGCCGCCGTTTTGCACGAGAACCTGAATGCGGTTCAAACTCAGATATACGGCGCCGCCGCAAGAGGCGGGGCAACCCGCTCCGACGTGATCATCTCCGACTCGGAAATCTTCTACCCGAAGGTCAACCAGGCCAACGTGCTGGTCTGCCTCACCCAGGAAGCCTACATGAAATTCTCGCCGATTATCCGCCCCGGCGGGCTCCTGCTCACCGACTCTCGCTACGTTCGCCTCGAGCGGACGGTGGACGCCATGCAAATAGCGCTTCCCATGCACCAAACGGTGATCGAGAAAATCGGGGAGCCGATCGTCTTCAACATCTGCATGCTGGGTGCGGTAACGGCCTTGACCCGAATAGTCAGACCGGAATCGCTCATGAAAATGCTGGCAGAGCGCATCCCTCCCGCCTTCCTGGAGATGAATACAAGGGCGCTCGAATTGGGCTATGAACTCGGCACCGCAGCGACTTGATCGTTTGGCTCCCGGCTGCCTCTTCTTTTCACCACGAAGCACACGAAGTGATCTCTTCAGGGTAATCGACTCGACACACCAATTAACTGGGTTGGGAGAAGAGCCGAAACCATCTTGCACCTGTGCAAGCAATCGGCTATGCTTATGGTGACATGTTACCATAAGAAGGATGACATAATGGCACTAACAACATCTGAAAAGACGGCACGCTACCGAGACAAGATGAGAGCGGCAGGGTTGCGGCCTATACAGGTTTGGGTTCCGGACACCCGTTCCAGGGCTTTGGCGGAAGAGGCACGGCGGCAGTCATGGTTGGTCAGCAAAGCTGATGAGTCGGATCTGATGGACGAACTTGAAGCAGCAGCGGCCGAAACCGAGGCCTGGGAATGGTGAGGCGGGGAGATG
>JGI20214J51088_10001828_pt1 | contig 14391 bp, 13 predicted proteins | sample WetSurMetagenome_FD_51088 | JGI IMG/M metagenome (IMG submission 51088) | reverse complement strand
GCATGGGTACAGTAGGCCATGACCTTCCTGGCACCGTGCTCTTTCAGCGCATTGGCCGCCTCGCACAGCGTGTTGGCAGTGTCGACCATGTCGTCCATGATGATGCAGGTACGATCCTTCACGTCGCCGATGATGTGCATCACCTTGGCCACGTTGGGCTTGGGGCGGCGCTTGTCGATGATCGCCAGATCGCATTCAAGCCGCTTGGCGATCGCCCGTGCCCGCACCACGCCCCCCACATCGGGTGAAACCACCACCAAATTGGGGTGGTTGCGTTTCCAGATGTCGCCCAGCAGGATGGGACTGGAATAGATGTTGTCGACCGGCGCATCGAAAAAGCCCTGAATCTGGTCCGAGTGCAGGTCCATGGTCAGCAGGCGGTCGATCCCCGCGCCCTGCAGCATATTGGCCACCACCTTGGCAGTGATCGCCACCCGCGCCGAACGGGTGCGGCGATCCTGCCGTGCATAGCCGTAATAAGGGATCGCAGCGGTGATGCGGCCGGCCGACGCGCGCTTCAGGGCATCGACCATCACCATCACTTCCATCAGGGTGTCGTTGGTCGGCTGGCAGGTCGACTGCAACACGAACACGTCCTTGCCGCGCACGTTCTCGAGGATTTCGACCATCACCTCGCCATCGGAAAAACGCGACACGGTGGCGCGGCCGAGATGGATATTGAGATGGCGCACCACATCGCTGGCCAGTCGCGGGTTGGCGTTCCCGGTAAAAACCATCAAGTTGTCTATGGACACGCGAGTCTCCGGCGGTTTGGCTGGGCCGACACAACAACAAAAACAGCCGCCACCGGCGGCTGTTCGCTCAATCTGGCTGGGGAGGTAGGGATCGAACCTACGAATGTCGGAATCAAAATCCGATGCCTTACCACTTGGCGACTCCCCAATGGGTACTGCTCAGGCGCAGCAATCGTAAAGCGGATGCTTGTCGAGACCCTGCGCCACAAAACCCTGCATCGTCCCGGGCATCTGACGCAGCACATCCCGCGCTGCCTCTTCCGTTCCGAATGATGCAAACACACAGGCCCCCGAACCGGTCATCCGTGCTTCGCCGAATTGCGCCAGCCATTCGAGGTGACGTGCGACTTCGGGGTAACGATTGACCACGACGGGCTGCAGATCGTTATGTCCCACGAGGAGATCTTGATGCCCCTTGTGGGTACGCCGACTTTCTACGGACTGAAGCCCGTGCAAGGACGTTTGACCCGCGCCTGCGGAAAAGGGCGCTATTTTGAGGGGTGGCGTGTTGCGTGTCAATTCCGGCGCAGCAAAAATTGCAGCGGTCGGCACCTGCACCGGAGGCATCAACACCACATACCACGCCGGCGGAACGCTCACCGGGTGCAAGATTTCACCCACGCCTTCGGCGAGTGCCGATTGGCCGAACACAAACACCGGCACGTCGGCACCCAGTTGCAGGGCCAGTTCCTGCAGCGCTTCGCGCGACAGATTGATCTGCCACAGGCGATTGAGCGCCAACAGGACGGTCGCGGCATCCGAACTGCCTCCCCCGAGGCCTCCGCCCAGCGGCAACACCTTGTCGAGACGAATGCTCACGCCGGCGCCTTCCGCCGCGTGCGCTTGCAGCAAACGCGCCGCACGCACCGTCAGGTCGTGGTCCTCGGCCACGCCGGGCAGATCTGCCTGGCGCACCACGCGGCCGTCTTCACGGAGTTCCAGATGTACGGTATCAGCGCAGTCGATCAGCCGAAACACGCTTTGCAGCAGGTGGTAGCCATCGGCACGGCGGCCGACGACGTGCAGAAACAGGTTGAGTTTGGCGGGCGCAGGGTAGGCGTGGCTCATTCGCTCTGCCAGTCGTCCGCAACCAGGCGGATTTCCAGNCCCTCGCGTGCCACCACCAGCTTGCGCGGGCGCTGCGGCGCATCGGCGGAATACTGCAGGTAATCGATCACCCAGCCATCCTGCTTGAGCTGAGCCAGGCGCCCCGCAGTGTCATGGGTGGCCTCGAAGGCGCTGCCGGGAGCGGGGCGCGCCTGCACCCACCACGCCAGACCGGAAACGGGAAGCCCATAACCCAATGATTCACGCGTCAGCGATTCGGCATCCGGTGCCTGACGCGCCGGCTGATTCGGCACCTCGAGCGTGACGCCATCGGCATTGCGCACGATGCGGGCGACCCCCTGCCCTAGCGGCGAGGTCATCAGCACCTCGTCCATGTCTGCACGATGCTGCCAGTGGATTTGNCCGGACAGGCTCTGCTCGCCGGTCATGATGCCGAGGCGGCCCTGCAGGGTCCAGTTGGGAGACANCGGAATNTCCTGCTGCACAAGCGGGGGCGAGGACGCGCAGCCGCCCAGAACCAGCGCCAGCAAAAGCGCTGCGGCCGGGCACCTCATCAGGGTTTGAGCCGGTTCAGGGTTTCCAGCAGCACTTCGTTCTGGGGATGGGTTTGCAGACTGGTCTGCCACAATTTTCCGGCTTCGGCGCGCTGACCGCGTGCCCACAGGACCTCGCCCAGATGCGCCGCGATTTCGGGGTCGGGACGCAGCTTGTAGGCGCGCTCCAGATAATCCTGCGCGCGCGTCAGGTTGCCCGCACGGTATTGTGCCCAGCCCACGCTATCGAGAATGAAAGGGTCGTCCGGCGCCAGCGTCAACGCCTTGTCGAGCAAGGTGGTCGCCTCTGCCAGCCGTTTGGTGCGGTCGGCCAGCGTGTAGCCCAGTGCGTTGTAGGCCTGGGCGTCGTCGGGACGCAGCACGATCACGCGACGCAGATCCGCTTCCAGCACATCCAGCTTATCCAGCTTTTCGGCGACCATGGCACGGTCATAAAGCAGATTAGCCGAATCGGGAAAGCGCTTGAGCCCTTCCGAAAGTACCTGATAAGCGGCTGTGAGCTCCTTGCTGTCGCGAAGCAGTTCGGCCTGCGCCTGGATCAGCCGCACGTTTTGGGCATCGTTTTCACCGTGCGTGAAGGCCAGCAGCGCGCGCGCCTCCTGCAGCTTGCCTGCCTGCGCCAGCAACGCCGCCTGGCGTGCGCGCGCCGATACCAGATAGTTGCCCGCTTTGACCTCGGCGTACCGGGCTGCCGCCGTCTCGGGTTGTTTCATCTGCTCGGCCACCTGGCCGAGGTAGTAATACACGGTGTCAGGGTCGCGCGGATCGTATTCCAGGGTCTGAGTCAGCAAGTCGCGCGCTGCGGCCAGATCCCCCATCTGCAACGAGAGCAGGCCCGCCGCAAAGCTGACTTCGGCATTGCGCGGGAAATCCCGGGTGAGACGGGTGAATTCAGTGCGTGCTTCGGTGACCTGGTTGGCGTTGACCAGCGCGCGCGCATAGGCCAGCCGCAATTCGCGCGCGCCCGCATGGGCTGCCAGGAATTCACGCATGAACGCCAGCGCGTCGGCACGCGAAGTTTTGGCCAGGACCTGTGCGCGCATCAATGCGGCGTCTTCCCAGCCGGGGCGCAAAGTTTCGACCTGCTGCAAGGCTGCGACCGCCAGATCAAAGCGTCCGGCATTCGCTGCGGCCTGCGCGACGGCATAGGAAGCTTCCGGCAACGCCGGATAATCGGCTGCCAGGCGCTGGACCAGTTGCAGCCCGGCCTGGGTGTCGCGCATCTTGCCCATCAATGCCGACAGGCGCATGAAACCACTGGCGCTATCTTCCTTCAGCATCGTGCGCAGGATGGGCTCGGCCTCGCCGAGATTGCCCTCATTCAACAGCAGTGCCGCCAGCGTCTGCTGGGCGCGTTCCGAATCCTGATCAGCCGCTGCCCACAGGCGGGCGGCCTCCAGCGCACCTGCCTGATCCCGTGCAAAGACCGACACTTCGGCAGCCCGTCGCGCAATGCGAGGATCCCGCGTTTGCCGCGCCAGGTCGAGATAGGTCGCCTGGGCGATCCCAATTTCACCGCGTTGTCCTGCCACTTCGGCCACCAGGAACTTGAACAGGATATCGGACGTAAGCGGCTGTTTGGGCAGGGCTGCCTGCGCCCTTGCCCTTTCCTCGGCCGCAGCATCGGCCGCGGGCTCGGCCACAGGTTCGGCCACGACGTCGACAGGTTGCTGCGGTTGCGATTCCGCCGCCACAGGCCGAGATTCCGCTGCCACGGGCTGCGATGCCTTGACGCCGGGCTGGCTGCATGCGGTCGCGAATATCAGTGCTGCGTAGAGGGGAAGAGGTTTGAGCTGTGCCATGTGTATTGCCTTGTTGGTGGGAGATGCCTGCCACGATTCTAAGCTTTCGAGGCTTACCTGCAAGCAAGGTTCATTCGCGTGACATGTTTGCGCGTTATTGCGAACGCAATGCTTCGATGGGATCGAGCCCGGCGGCACGGCGCGCAGGATAAAAGCCGAAAAAAACGCCAATGAGGAAGGACACGCCCACCGCCAGCAGCACTGAAGCAGGCGTCACCGCGACCGGCAGGCCGGCCAGGCCGCCAACCAGCCACGCGCCGCCGACCCCGAGAAGCAGGCCGATGCCGCAACCGATCAGCGACAGGGTCAGCGCCTCGATCAGGAATTGCCACAGCACGTCGCGGCGACGAGCGCCGATCGCCATGCGGATGCCGATTTCGCGGGTGCGCTCGGTCACCGACACCAGCATGATGTTCATGATGCCGATGCCGCCCACCACCAGCGAGATGGCGGCGATGGTGCCGAGCAGGATGCTCATGATACGGGTGGTGGCGGCGGCAGTTTCGGCGATCGCCGTCAGGTTGCGCACACTGAAATCGTCTTCCTGCCCCGTCCCAATCCGATGGCGGCTGCGCAGCGTATCGTTGATGGTGGCTTCGGCGACGCCCATGCTTTTTGCCGACACTGCCTGCGCCATGATGAAACGGGCGCGGTTGCGCAGGCTGTTGCTGAAGATTTTTTGCTGCGCACTGCTGATCGGGACCAACACCGTGTCGTCCTGGTCGCGCCCGTCCAGACTCTGGCCCTTGGCCGCCAGCACGCCAATGACCTCGAATGGCGCCTGCTTGATGCGGATGATCTTGCCGATGGGATCTTCGTCGCCGAACAGTTCACGCGCCACCACCTGGCCGATCACGGCCACCCGCGCGCCGCTGCGCACGTCGGCTTCGCTGAAGAAGCCGCCCGATTCCATCGGCCAGTCGCGCACCACGACGTAATCCGGCGTGGTGCCGAAGACCGAGGTGCTCCAGTTGATCCCGCCATAAATCAGCTGCGCGCTGCCAGGCGATACCGGCGCTGCGGTCAGCACATCCGGCAGGTTGCGGATCGCATCGGCGTCGTCGAAAGTGAGCGTGGGCGCATTGCCCGTCGCCACACGCGCGCCACCCGAGGTGCTGGCGCCCGACATGATGATGAAGAGATTGCTGCCCATCGACTTGATCGCGTCGCGCACCATCGCCTGGGCGCCTTCGCCGATCGCCATCATGAGGATGACCGCCGCCACGCCGATGACCATTCCCAGCATGGTGAGAAAGCTGCGCATGCGGTGTGTGGCGAGCGCGTGCCAGGCGGTTTCGAGCAGACTGGTGAAGATCACGTGACAACTTCCTCCTGCGCCACGTCCTCGACCACGCNGCCATCCTGAAAGCGGATGCGCCGCCGTGCATAGCCAGCGATGTCGGCTTCGTGGGTGACCAGCACCAGCGTGATGCCTTCTTCGCGGTTGAGCTGGCTGAAAAAGTCCATCACCTGGCGGCTTGTTTCGCTGTCCAAGTTACCGGTGGGTTCGTCGGCAAAAATGATGCGGGGACGGGTGGCCAGCGCGCGCGCAATCGCCACCCGCTGCTGCTGCCCGCCCGACAGCTGCAGCGGCGTGTGATGCGAGCGCTCGCCCAGGCCCACGCGCTCCAGCATGGCCTGCGCCTGTCGCCGCCGCGCCTCGCGCGCCATCCCTGCATACATCAGCGGCAGCGCGACGTTATCCAGCGCCGTCAATTTTGGCAACAGGTTGAAACCCTGAAACACAAAACCGATTTCACGGTTGCGCAGGGCGGCCAGCTGGTCCGACGACAGGCGGCTGACATCCTGGCCGTTGAGGTAGTAGCTGCCGCGGCTGGGACGATCGAGGCAGCCCAGCAAATTCATGAAGGTGCTTTTGCCCGAACCTGACGCACCCATGATGGCGACGAACTCGCCTGTGGCGATGGCAAGGCTCACCCCGCGCAGCGCCTGGAATACGCCGGCGCCGGTCGGGTAGTCCTTTTCGAGGTTGAGCACCTCGATCAGCGGCGTTGCCGGTGTTGTCATTAAAACAGTCGCCCGCGCGGCATGCTGCCNCCGCTATCCTTTTTCACCGTCAGGTCGGCCACGATCACGGGGTCGCCCGGCTTCAGTTGGCCTGAGANAATCTCGGTAAATGCCTTGTCGCTGATGCCGGTCTTGACCGCCACCCGCTTCGGTTTGCCATCTGCCAGCACATACACCGCAGAACCGCGCGGCTTGTGGCCACCCTCGTTCGCGCTGTCCACCGGGCGAAAGCGCAGCGCCGTCGTCGCTACTCGCAACACGTTCGGGCGGGTTTCAACCAGCACCCGCAAATTGGCAGTCATCCCCGGCATCAGCGCCAGGTCCGGGTTGGCGACATCGACCACCACATTGTAGGTGACGACATTCTGCTCGGTCTTGGCGTTCAGCCGCACCTGCCGCACCGCGCCGCGGTATTCGGCGTCGGGAAACGCATCGACCAGGAACTTGACCGGCTGCCCCACCTTGACCTGCCCGATGTCAGCCTCCGACACCGTGGAATCGATCTGCATCCGGGTCAGATCCTTGCCGATCTTGAACAGCGTCGGGGTCTGGAAGCTCGCCGCCACGGTCTGGCCGACGTCGACCTGGCGGTCGATCACGGTACCGTCGACCGGCGAACGGATCACCGAAAAACCGAGATTGGTCTGATCGCGTGTCACCTGCGCGCGCGCCTGCTGAACCTGCGCCGCCGCCTGCGCGCTTGCCGCCAGCGCCTGATCCAGTTCCTGCCGCGACACGAATTCCTGTTTGAACAGGGTCTGCATACGTGCGGCATTGGCCGTGGCCAGGTCCAGCTGCGCCTGCGCGTTGGCAAGGTTGGCACTGCTTTGCGCCAGCGCTGCCTGGAACAGCGCCGGATCGAGTTCGGCCAGTACCTGGCCGGCCTTCACCTGCTGGTTGAAGTCGGCCTCGATGCGCCGCACCGTACCCGACACCTGGGTGCCGACGTTGACCAGGGTCACCGGGTTGAGCGTGCCATTGGCCGACACCTGGGCGCTGACATCGCCACGATCGACAGCCTCGGTCCGGTATTGCGGTTCGTCCGCCTTGTCCTTGCCGCTCCACCACCATCCCGCCAGCGCGGCCGCGATGATCAGCACGATGACCATTCCTGTTTTTTTCATTGCCTGCCTTCCTGCCGGTCCGGTTCCATCCAGTCCCAGCTCAATTCGCCAATGGCCTGAGCCAGTTCGGCCCGCGCCACCCGCAGCCCCAGTCGCGTGAGCAACTGGGTATAGCGTGCCTGCGCCAGACTGGCCTGTGCGGTCAGCACGTCGAGCAGAATGCCGAGCCCCGCCTGATAGCGCCCGAGCGCCAGTTTCTCGGTGGCAGTAGCGCTGTCCACCAGATCGGTGCTGCGATTGTCCGCCTCGGTTTCACTCTTCAGCCGGTAATAGGCGCGCCAGACTTCCAGCGCCACCTGGTTTTCGACACTGTCGCGCTCCACCGCTGCCAGTTCGGCCTGGGTTTGAGCGGCCGCGATCAGATAGGTGTTGCGGAAACCGGTGAACAGCGGGACCGTCAGATTGATTCCCAGGCTGGAACTGGTGGCTTCCAGCCCCCCGCCGTCCAGCCGCTGCGCGTTGGCAAAGGCCGACAGGCGAGGCTTGCCATCGGCTTCGGCACTCCGCACGCCGGCCTCGCGCGCAAGCAGCGTGGCCTCCGCGGCACGCAATTCCGGTCGACGGCTGCGTGCGGCCTCGATCAAAGTATCCACCGCGCTGCTCATGTCCAGCGTCTGGCTGAACGCCCGGTCGTCATCGACAATGGTAAACCGGGTCTGGCTGGCGTCGCCCATCAGCGCGGCCAGTTCGCCATGCAGCCGTGCCGCCGCGCCTTCGGCGCGGATACGCTCGATCTGGCGCTGGGTATAGACAGTTTTGGCCTGCAGACGGTCAGCCGGAATGCCCGTGCCGGCTTCCACCCGTGCGGTGGCCGCCTTCAGCGCGGCGAGCGCCGAAGCCTCGACCTCGCGTGCGGCGACGACAGCAGCCTGCGCCGTCAGCAGGTTGAAATAGGCCGTGACGGTTTGCAGATACAGGTCGCGCACGCTTGCGTCCTGACTGGCAAGCGCGGCGGCCAGCAGCGATTCTGCGGCATCGCGCCGGGCATCCCGCCCGCCAAAGTCGTACAGCAGATACTGCGCGTCCAGCCCGACTTGCCACCCCGTGTAGTCATTCGGTAGCACGCTGGCGCCGTATCGGGCCAGGCTTCCGCTCAGAGACAGGTCGGGCAGATAGGCGCTGGTCGCCAGCCCCAGTTCGGCGGCGCGCAGGCGTGCCGTGAGCCAGGCACTGCGGGTGGCGGGGTTGGCACACAGCGCCCGCTCCACCGCGCGCACCAGCGTGACCGTACCGGACAGCGCGGCCGTATCGCACACCGCCGCCGGACGCAATTCGGCCAAAGGCGAGGTCCGTGTACGGTCGAACACCCTGAAAGGATCCGCAGCCGTAGCCGTGCAGCTGACCAGTATCAACAGCAGCCAGGAAAATCGTATGTTCAAAATTAGGGAAAGTTTCAGAGCTTGTAGCGCGTTGGTTAGAATTGCAGTGTATCGCTTCGGTTCCCGGTCGCGGTAACGAAAATGATTGTAGTGCGTTGCCAGTCGAAGCGCCTTTGATCACGATCCGTCATCCCAACCCGTCTTTCGCTTTATGCCCGAATTGCCCGAAGTCGAAACCACCCGCCTGGGCCTGTTGCCGCGCCTGCAGGGGCGTGCGCTCAGCCGCATCGTGGTGCGCAACCCGCGCCTGCGCTGGCCGGTGCCGTGCGATCTGGAGGCCCGGCTGGCAGGACTGACGTTGAATTCACTCGCCCGGCGCGGCAAGTACCTGCTGTTCGGTTTCGGCGCGACAACCCAGATCGTGCATCTGGGCATGTCGGGCAGCCTGCGCTTCGCCGAGCCCGACGAACCTGCTGCGCTGCACGATCATGTCGACTGGCTGTTCGACGACGGGACCCTACTGAGGCTGCGTGACCCCCGCCGGTTCGGCGCCGTACTATGGACCGACGACGTGGCTGGCCACCCCCTGCTGGCTCACCTCGGGCCGGAACCGCTTACGCCGGCGTTCGACGCTGCCTATCTGTACGCGCAATGCCAGCGTCGTCACACCGCCATCAAGCAANTCATCATGGATGCGCGGGTGGTGGTCGGCGTGGGCAATATTTACGCCTCCGAGTCCTTGTTCCATGCCGGCATTCGCCCCGCCACCGCCGCGCGCCGCCTCAGCCGTCCGGCCTGTGCGCGGCTGGCGGCGGCAATCAGGCAAGTGTTGACCGCGGCCATTGCCGCGGGCGGCAGTTCGCTGCGCGATTATGTCCACAGCAGCGGCGATCTTGGCTATTTCCAGCTGCAGACCCGGGTGTATGACCGCGAAGGCCTGCCGTGCAAGGCCTGCGGCACGACGATCCGCCGCATCGTGCAGGGACAGCGTGCAAGTTTTTACTGCCCGGTCTGCCAACATTGATGCTGACCATTAGCAAATATCAAGTTTGTCATTAACATGTCGTTATCTATCTGTGCATTATCNGGTGGATCGCCCCAATGAACCCCACGACCCTGGTTGACGAATTCGAACAGTACAGCGGCTGGCGCGAAGCGGTGTTCGTGCGCGTCGAGGCGTTGCGCGACTGGCTCAANATCCAGGAACTCAGTGATGTCGAATCCGAGATGCGGCTCAACCAGTTGCTGGGTCGGCTGCAGGAAGACACCCTGAATGTGGCATTTGTCGCCGAGTTCTCGCGCGGCAAGTCCGAACTCATCAATGCGATATTCTTTTCGGATTATCGGCAGCGCGTGTTGCCGTCGTCAGCCGGGCGCACCACCATGTGCCCCACCGAGTTGTATTTCGAGCCCACCCGACGCCCGTCGCTGCGCCTGCTGCCGATCGACACCAAGATCCGTCCGGGCAGCATCACCGACTTCAAGCGCGACGCCGACGCCTGGACCGAATTCCCGCTGAATCTNGAATCGGCCGATGAAATGAGCGCGACGCTGCTGCGGCTGGCAGACACCATACAGGTCGATGCGGCCACGGCAGAAAATTATGGCCTGATCAACCCCAATGATGAGGAGACGGCCCGCAGCCTGTCGCGCGACGGCAGCATTGCGATTCCGCGCTGGCGCCATGCGCTGATCAACTTTCCGCATCCGCTGCTAAAGCAGGGGCTGGTCATTCTCGACACGCCCGGCCTCAACGCCATCGGCACCGAGCCCGAACTGACCCTCAGCATGTTGCCCAGCGCCCATGCGGTGCTGTTCCTGCTTGCCGCCGATACCGGCGTCACCAAATCGGACATTGAAATCTGGCGCCATCACATCGCCCCGGTACAGGGCACCAGCCGCGCGCGATTGGTGGTGTTGAACAAGATCGACGGCCTGTGGGACGAATTGAAGACCCCCGCCGAAATTGACGCCGAAATTTCAAAGCAGACTGCCAGCAGCGCGGCCTTGCTCGACCTGCCAGCCAGCCAGGTTTATCCGGTGTCGGCGCAAAAGGCCCTGGTCGCCAAGGTGCGTAACAATGCGGAGTTGCTGGCTAAAAGCCGCCTGCCCGAGCTGGAGGCGGCGCTGTCGCAGGAATTGATCCCCTGCAAACAATCGCTGGTGCGCGAATCCACTCAGGCGGAAGTTGAAGATGTAGTGGTCAGAACCACCGAACTGCTGGAAACCCGGCTTGCCAATATCCAGGATCAGGTCGATGAACTGCAAGGGCTGCGCGGCAAAAACCGCGACGTGATCCAGCACATGATGGTCAAGGCCAACGAGGACAAGCAGCAGTTTGAGCGTGGGCTGCAGCAGTTCAATGCGTTGCGCAATGTGTTCGCCTCGCAGGTCGACACGCTGCGCCAGCGGCTCGGCATGGAGGCCCTGCGCGACGCAGTCAGCAGCACTCGGCAGGCGATGGAAAAAAGCCACTTCAGCGCGGGTCTGCGTGAGGCGATGGGGGGGTTCTTCCGCNAGGTGGATGGCAACCTGGCCGCATCCGGGGAAATCATCCAGGAAATCCGCGCCATGATGACGGCGATGTACCAGAAGTTCAGCGATGAGCACGGTCTGGGAGCGGTCAACCCGCCGGATCACAGCCTGCACAAATACCAGAAGGAGATGGCGCGGCTGGAACGCATTTTCGAGGAACGTTTCAATACGGTTTTCAGGATGCTGACCGTGGGCCAGCATCAGTTGACCGCACGTTTCTTTGAAACCCTGGCCAGCAAGGTGGTGCAGGTGTTCGAATTCGCCAACAGTGAAACCGAATCCTGGCTGAAGGCGCTGATTTCGCCGATGGAAACCCAGGTCCGTGAGCACAAGACCCAGCTGAAGCGACGGCTGGAAAGCGTCAGCCGCATTCACGCCGCGACAGAAACCCTGGACGAACGTATCGCCGAGATCGAAGTGTCAATCGGGACCGCGCGCGACCAGCTGGATCAGCTGGCGCGCATCAACGTACGCATTGCCGAGGCTTTGTCGGATGATCTGAGCCGGGCACGGCTGGCCAGATCGGCCTGAGTCCGTAACCTACTTCCCTGCCGTCAGCTGCAGGAATTTCTCCTGCAGTTGGTCCTTGGTTTCGGGGTAATCCGGATTTAGCGGAATGCAGTCGACAGGACACACCTCCACGCACTGCGGCGTATCGAAGTGGCCGACGCATTCGGTGCACTTGTTGGGATCGATGATGTAAATCTCGTCGCCCTGGGAAATGGCGTCGTTGGGGCATTCAGGCAGGCAGACGTCGCAATTGATGCATTCGTCCGTGATCATCATAGCCATGGCATTCTCCGGGTCATATCAGCTTTTGCTTATTTTCTCACTTAATCGCTGCGCCACCAATGGGTGGACAAAGGGCGACACGTCGCCCCCCAGCTGCGCGATCTCGCGGATCATGCTGGCGGAAATGAACATGAATTGATCCGACGGCGTCAGGAACAGGGTCTCGATATCAGGCTTAAGGTTGCGGTTCATTCCCGCCAACTGGAATTCGTATTCGAAGTCGGACGCTGCCCGCAGTCCACGCAACACCGCAATCGCCCCCTGATCGGCGACAAATTTGATCAATAGACCGGAAAATCCTTCCACCCGAACCCGCGGCACGTCGGCCAGCACGTCGCGCGTCATCGCCACGCGTTCCTCGATGGAAAAGAAGGGTTGCTTGTTGCGCGATTCGGCGACTGCGACGATGACATGATCGAACAGCCGCACAGCACGTCGAACCAGATCTTCGTGGCCGCGGGTGATGGGATCGAACGTACCGGGGTAGACAGCAGTCAGCATCGTCATTCCTTGATCAGCAGTGCAAAATGCGAACGCCCCGCGCGCCCGCTGCGGTGGATGATAAACCCGGGCAGCGCCTTCACCTCCGATCCCTGCTCGACATAGGCATGGCCGCCTGACTTCAGATGCGGGGCGAGCTCCGCCAGAACCGGACCGGAAAGCCCGCTGTCGAATGGCGGATCGACAAAAATCAGGTCAAAGGTTTCCCGATTACTCACCAACCATGCCAGCGCTTCGACGCGCAGAATTTCGACTGCGCTTGCATCGAGCAAAGCACGGTTTTTTTCCAGTGCGCTGACTGCCTTGGAATCCCTTTCGATCATGATGACACGCCGCGCACCGCGGGAGGCCGCCTCGAATCCGAGCGCGCCGCTGCCGGCAAACAGGTCCAGGCAGGTCCAGCCCGGCAGATCCTGTCCCAGCCAGTTGAACAAGGTCTCGCGTACGCGGTCGGGGGTGGGACGCAAGCCTGCGCTGTCTTGAAAATCCAGCAGGCGGCGGCGGTACTGCCCGCCGATGATGCGCACCCGATTGGCCGCACCGTGGGCCCGCTGCGGCGCCGCGCGCTTAGCGAGCACCACCCGCTCCGACCACCACGGTGACCAGCTTGCCGGGATCGATGCGGCGGATAAACGCCTGTTTCACCGCATCCACGTTCACCGCATTCACCTGATCGACCCAGGTATCCAGATAATCCAGCGGCAGCCTGTAAAAACCGATCACCGACAGGTAGTCGAGAATTTTCTTGTTGCTGTCGATGCGCAGCGGGAACCCGCCAGTCAGATTGGACTTGGCTTGGGTGAGCTCAGCCTCGCTCGGTCCATTGGTGATGAAGTCCCGCAGCGTGGCCTGCGCCACCTTCAAGGCATCGTCGGTCTGTTCGAGTTTGGTCTGCAAGCCGAGCTGGAACGGCCCGGACTCCATCAGCGGAACAAAATAGCTGTAGGCGCTGTAGGCGTAGCCCCGCTTGTCGCGCACCTCACGCATCAGCCGCGAATCGAAGCCGCCACCACCCAGCACGTAATTGCCGACGAACAGCGGAAAATAATCGGGATCGCTGCGAGACATGCCCACCACGCCGACCAGCACATGGCTTTGTGTGGAAGGGTGGGTGATGTGCGTGTCCGATGTCGGCGCCGGCGCAGGCTTGGGCAGCGCCGGTACTGCCGCCGTGCGGGACATCCCAGCAGCCAGGCGATCCGCAATGGCCCCGGCCTCGGCGCGCGTGATGTCCCCGATCAGGGAAATCACGGCATTGGGCGAGCTGTAGTGCGCACGATAAAACGCCTGAATTTCGCCCCGCGTCAGCCGTTCAATCGCAGCGGGATCGCCTGCTTCATCGTGGGCATAGGGGTGCGTACCATACAACGCCCGATAAAAAGCCTTTTCGGCAACGTCGCCAGGATCGGCCTCGGCCTCGCGTATGGCGGCAATCAGCCGCTGCTTTTCGCGTTTCACCACGGCTTCTGGAAAATCGGGCTGCTGCAGCACACGCGCAAAAACATCGAGCGCCTTGTATTTTTCCGCCGCGGACGACAGGGTGCGCAGCGTGACCCCGGCACGGTCGCGATCCAGGCGTCCCGACAGTTCCGCCCCCACGTCGGCCAGACCATGGGCAATGGCAGTGTCGGAAAGCCCCCCCGCACCCTGATCAAGCAGGACATGGGTCAACTGGGCCAGGCCTGCCTTGCCGGCGGGGTCACGGGCNCTGCCGGCAGGNAANTCCACCGCGATATCGAGCATCGGCAGTTCGTGGCTTTCGACGAAATACACCTGCGCGCCCACCGATGTTTGCCAGTGCTGGATGGCAAGGGCCGCCTGTGCAGACAGCGGCAGGCCCAGCAACAGCGTGACCAGCAAGACCTTGATCGGTCCGGTGTTAATTGACATGGCGCACTCCCGGCACGGCGGCA
>JGI20214J51088_10001827_pt1 | contig 14392 bp, 12 predicted proteins | sample WetSurMetagenome_FD_51088 | JGI IMG/M metagenome (IMG submission 51088) | reverse complement strand
CCGGAAATGGACCCTTCCCGCTAATCGCCCCCTTGCCTTCGAACCTTCCCCAAATGCGGCGCAGACCTTCAAGCCAATCGGAGGGTCTGTACCAAAGGGCTCTCACTGTAACCCACTGACTTTTCGGCGCCGCTTTGCAACCGTGGAGAAATGGTTGCGGCTCTAAAGAGACCACACCCCCCAGTCCGGGCTCAAAAGAACTACGCTTAATGCAACGAAGTTTCATATTTAGAGTTCAACCTGTTAGTCCCCAACCACCTTGATTTCAGGCTCCAGCTCGACGCCGGTTCGCTCTCTCACTGTTTGCCACGCCGCCTCCATGAGGGAGAGGATGTCCTGGGCGCTGGCTCCACCCACATTCACGATGACATTGGCGTGCTGGTCGGAGATCATGGCGCCCCCGATTCTCTTCCCTTTCAGGCCTACGCTCTCGATAAGTCTCCCGGCATAGTCATGGGGAGGATTCTTGAATACAGAGCCGGCGCTCGGATGCTCCAGCGGCTGGCTCGCTTTTCGTCTCTCCAGATAGTCCCGAATCCTTTTGCCTATGGCTTCCGGACGATCCTGTGTCACCTTGAACAACGCCTTCACCACCACGGACCCGATGGGAAGGACAGCCTTTCTGTAGCCGAATCGGAGCTCTGAGCTGTTCAGCGTAACCCTTCTCCCATCAGCCGTGATGATCTCGACAGCGGTCAGCACGTCGCCTGTGCTCCTTCCCCAGGCTCCGGCATTCATGGCCACGGCTCCGCCCACAGTGCCGGGGATGCCGGCGAGGAATTCCAGGCCGGCCAGCCCCTTCTTGTGGCTGAAACGCACGAGCTCTGAAAGACCCAGACCTCCGCCGGCGTGGATCGCCCCCTCTTTTTCTTCAACTCCTTCGAGCTCACCCTGGAGAAGCAGAGCCATGCCTTTGAGGCCACTGTCTTTCACCAGGATGTTGCTGCCCTTGCCCACGATCAGGTAAGGGAGGTCTTCTCTGCTCGCAAAGGAAAGCAACTCCTTCAGCTGCGGGAGGTCCTTCACCGCACACAGAGCCTCGGCCTTTCCTCCAACGCGGAAAGTGGTGTACGACCCCATGGGGCAATTGAAGTGAACGTCTTTGTCCAGAAGCCCGATCAATTCTTTTTTCTGCCTGTCATCCATGAATTCTGCAAGCCAAGTCCTGACATCTTTCTAAGAAGTCCACGGACTCCGTTCCGTCCACGGTTCGATACCTCACCACGAACGGAACATCACCTGCTTATGGCCCAAACCGTCCGTTCGCCCTGAGGTTTACCCGCCTTCGGCGGCGCCAGAGGCGACCAGGGTATCGAAGGGTGAACGGTAGTTTTTGCGGAAGCATCCAGTCAGCATCATCGTTGAGCCAGTTTCTCGATCAGCCGTTCTCCCACGTGATAGATGTCCCCTGCCCCAAGCGTCATCACCACATCCCCCTTTTGGGCGCGCTCCAAAAGGACCTGGAGGATTTCATCATGATCACGGCAGAGAACCACGTCCCGGTGGCCGTGGTCCTTGATCCCCTGGCTCAGCTTCTGGCTATCCACCCCTTCGATCGGTTTTTCTCCGGCCCCATAGAGGGGCGCCAGGATCAGGAGGTCCGCCTGATTGAAGCACGTCATGAAGCGGTCNTAGAGCAAATGCGTTCTCGTGTAGCGATGGGGCTGGAACACCACTACGAGCCGCCTGTCCGGCCAGCACTCTTTGGCTGTCAGGAGGGTGGCGGCGATCTCCGTGGGATGATGGCCGTAGTCATCCAAGACCAGAATTCCCTTCTTGTCAGCCTTGATCTGGAAGCGCCGGGCCAGCCCTCCCAGGTGCCGCAACCCCTTCTGAATGTCGTCCATGGGCACTTCGAGTTCCAGCCCCACCCCTATGGCCGCGAGGGCGTTGAGAACGTTGTGATTCCCTGGCCTGCCCACCACCACCTCCCCGAGGGAGGCATTGTGATAGAGCACTTCGAAGCGGGTCTCCAGTTCTCCCCGGACCACATCCCTGGCCCTCAAGTCCGCCTGGGAGCTCATGCCGTAGGTGAGGTATCTCTTCTTGAGAAGGGGAATGACCCCCTGGATTTCTTCGTTGTCGAGACAGAGCACCGCCAGCCCGTAAAAGGGGATTTTGTTGATGAAGTCCACAAAGGCTTTTCGAATCGCTTCCATGCTCCCGTAGTAATCCAGGTGCTCGTAGTCGATGTTGGTGACGACCGCGATGGTGGGCGAAAGGATCATGAAAGACCCGTCACTCTCATCCGACTCGGCGACCAGGATGTCCCCTTGGCCGAGCTTTGCGTTGGACCCTCCCCAGATGTCGAGCCTGCCGCCGATGACCACCGTGGGATCCAGGTTTCCGCACGTCAGGATCGAGGCGATCATGGAGGTCGTCGTTGTTTTCCCGTGGGCGCCTGCCACGGATATGCCGTACTTCAGGCGCATGAGTTCCGCCAGCATCTCGGCTCTCGGGATCACGGGAATGTACCTGTCCTTGGCCTCCAGGACTTCCGGGTTGTCCGTGGCCACGGCTGAAGAGTAGACCACCACATCCGCCCCTTCGATGTTCTCCCTCTTGTGGCCCGAAAAGATTCTTCCGCCCAGCCCGGCCAGGCGGGCCGTGACCGGCGATGCTTTGACGTCGGACCCGCTCACCCCATACCCCAGGTTGAGAAGAAGTTCTGCAATGCCGCTCATCCCGATTCCGCCGATGCCCACAAAATGAATGTGTTTTGTTTTTCCAAAGATTTTCATGATCGAACCATTTCCAGCAGCAGATCGGCAATTTTTTGAGCCGCATCAGGTTTTGAAACACGCTTGGCCGCTTGTCCCATTATTTCAAGGGCAGCCCTGTCCTCCATGAATTTCGCGAGCCGATCGGCCAGGACCTCACCGGTCAGGTTTTCCTGCAAGATCATTTCCGCTGCGCCTGCCGCAGCAAGAAACTGCGCATTGGTCTCCTGATGCCGGTTCGCGGCAAACGGATAGGGAATCAGCAGAGAGGGTTTCCCCATGGCGGCCATCTCGAAAACCGCTCCTGCTCCTGCCCTGCTCACCACCAGGTCCGCTTCTTTGTAGACTCCGGCCATGTCCTGAATGAAAGGCATCACCTCAGCCTCAAGGCCCTTTTCTTTGTAAAGGGCGACGGTTCTCTCGTAATCGAGATCTCCGGTTTGGTGAATGGCCCGGCAGGGTCTGTTTTTTTCTTTCAGCAGGGCCAGGGCCTCCACAAAGGCCTCATTGACGGCCCGGGCGCCCTGACTCCCTCCCACCACCGCGACGGTAAAGAGCTTGCCGTTTCCGCCGGTTCGTGTTTCGGACGTCACAAATTCCGGCCGGATGGGATTTCCCGTAAGGTGAATCGAGCCGCCGGAGAAGTGTTTCCGGCTTTCCTCAAAGGAAATGAACACCCGGCTCACCACCCGGCAGAGCAGTCGGTTCGTCACCCCTGGGAAAGAGTTCTGCTCATGGATGGCCGATGGGACACCCATCACCCTGGCTGCAAGGCACACCGGCCCGGCAGAGTATCCTCCCACGCCCAGCACCAGGTGGGGTGAAAACTCGCGAATGATCCACAGGGATTCCAGAAGACTCCAGGGGAGCTTGAGAGCAACCAGAAGCCCTCTGAGGAGGCCCCTTCCTTTCATGCCCTCAACGGCAATGGAGGTCTGACGAAACCCTGCTTTTCGCAGCACCTCGGATTCCATCTTTCGTTTGCCTGTCACAAAAAGGACCTCCGCCCCTTCGAACCGCCTGCAGATCTCCTTGGCCACAGCCACTCCCGGAAACAGATGGCCCCCTGTGCCTCCTCCTGCCACCACCATCCGAATCGCCTGTTTCGCCTCCTGATCCAGAGTCTCTATCTCCTTGAAGAGATGTTCAGAAGAATGCCGACGCCCACGAGGCTGATCACCAGGGACGACCCTCCATAACTGATGAAGGGGAGCGTCAGCCCCTTGGTCGGCAAAAGGCCCATGACCACGCCCATGTTGATCATCACCTGAAGGCCCAGGAACGAGGTGATTCCAAGAGCGAGATAACTGCTGTAAAGATCCGGGGCGCGGAGAGCCACCTGGATCCCCCGCACCACCAGAAGACCGAAAAGCACCACGATCACCGCAAGACCCACAAGACCCAGTTCTTCCGCCACGATGGAGAGGATGAAGTCCGTGTGAGGCTCCGGAAGATAGAAAAGCTTCTGTTTGCTGTTCCCAAGGCCGACGCCCAGGACCCCGCCTGAGCCGATGGCCAGGAAGGAGTGAATGATTTGGAACCCCAGCCCCTGCGGGTCGTCCCACGGGTTCAGAAAAGCCCACCACCGCTTGAGCCGATAATCCGCTTTGTGAACCAGCCACAAGACCGCCGGCAAAGACAGCAGCAGCAGACCGACGAGGTGAAGCACGTTGACCCCNCCCACAAAGAGGAGAATCACCAGCCAGCATCCGATGATGATGGTCGTCCCCAGATCGGGCTGGAGCAGGATGAGCGCCATGAAGGCCCCCGCAATCAAAAGATGAGGCACCAGCCCGCTTGAAAAGGAACTCATGGCCGGGCCTTTCTTGGCGATGGAGTAAGCCACGTAGAAAGCGAGCGCCAGTTTGGCGAGTTCCGAAGGCTGGAAGGAGAAACCGGCGATGCGAAACCAGCGGGAGGCGCCGCCGATCTTGGCCCCCACTCCCGGCACCAGGAGGAGCACTAAAAGGAAGAGGCTGATGCCGAGAAGAGGGTAGACCAGGCGAGGATAAACCGTGCTCGGAATGTTTTTCGTAAAGACCATGAAACAGACACCCACAAGGCAGAACATGCCCTGCCGCTTGAGGAAATAGTAACTGTCCCCCATCCGGTGCTCTGCAAGAAAGGAACTGGCGCTGTAAATGGCTACAAGCCCGAACCCGAGAAGAAGCAGGGTTGGAACCAGGAGCAGGTAGTCATATTCAAGAAATTTTTTCTTCGCCTCATCCATGCTGCAGCCTTTCGACCGCTTCCTTAAAGGCTCTGCCTCGGTGAGCGTAGTCCGTGAACATGTCAAAACTGGAACAGGCCGGAGCCAGCAGAACGACGTCGTGGGGTTTCGCAACTGAAAAAGCCTTGGTCACTGCATCTTCCATGTCGTCGGCTGTGGCGTAAGGGATCTTGTCTTCAAAGGCTTCTGCCATGAGCTGCTGCGATTCTCCCATGAGAAACGCTTTTTTCACCCTTCCCTTGGCCACTCTCACCAGGGGCGCGTAGTCGCCCCCCTTGTGACGCCCTCCGGCGATCAGGACAATGGGTCGGTCAAAACTGGCAATGGACCGGATAGCCGCGTCCACGTTGGTCGCCTTGGAGTCATCGTAGAAGTCCACATCCCTGACGCTGCCTGAAAGCTCCAGGCGATGGGGAAGCCCCAGGAAGCGATTCATGGTATGCTGAATCACCGGGGGCTCCACATTCAGAGCCAGACCCGCGAGGGCTGCCCCCATCATGTTCTCCACATTGTGCTTCCCCGGAAGAGGGCTTTGCTGAAGATCAAAGAAATGGTTTTCCTTGCCCGGCAAACCGGCTCTGATTCCTTTTCCCTCCACAAAAGCCTGGCGGAGGTCTTTCTTCTTCAGACCGTAGCGCAAAACGGAAACGTCCTTGGGGGGCGCAAAAGAGGACAGGATGTCGTCGTCATCGTTCAGGATCGCGAAATCCCCTGCCCCCTGATTCTTGAAGATCTTCAGCTTGGATTGAACATAAGCCTCATAATTCGGGTATCGATCAAGATGGTCCGGAGAAATATTGAGCAGGAGCGCGACCAGAGGACTGAAAGCCTCCATCGTGTCGAGCTGGAAGCTGCTGACCTCCACCACGGCAACATCCGCAGTTGAACCGCCGGCCGCATACTCGATGAGCGGGGTACCGAGGTTTCCTCCTACAAACACCCGGTGCCCCGCATTCTGCAGCAGTGCCCCAAGGAAGGCCGTGACCGTGGATTTGCCGTTTGTGCCCGTGACCGCCACGATCGGTGTGTTCATGATCTGGGTGGCCAGATCCATTTCTCCGGTCACAGGGATTCCTCTTTCTTTTGCNGCCGCAAGGGGCGCAAGATTCAGAGGCACTCCGGGGCTCACGATGATCCGCTCGGAACGGAGAAAGGTGTCCATGGTGTGCCCGCCTGTTTCCAGCGTCACCCCCAGGGCTCTCATTTCCGTAACCGTGCCGGGTTCCAGGTCCACCTCCTTCTTCACGTCGCTGACCGTGACTCTGGCCCCTTCCCGCACCAGATACCGGACCACGGAAAGGCCGGATTTACCAAGACCAACGACAAGAATCCTTTTATTCATCAAGCTCAGGGGCATGTACGATTTTCCTTTTGATCAGAGGCCACAGGGAAATTGGAGTAATGGAGTATTGCAAAACCATTACAGCCATCCCTCCGGTTTTTCTTTCCCAGTACTCCATCACTCCATCACTCCATGACTCCAGTCTTCATCACTCCATTACTCCAGCTTTTCTACCTGAGCTTCAGCGTGCTGATGGACAGGAGCGCCAGCACAATCGCAATGATCCAGAAACGAACCGTCACTTTGGCTTCCGGCCACCCTTTGAGTTCAAAGTGGTGGTGGAGAGGGGCCATTCGAAAAATCCTCTTGCCTCCGGTCAGCTTGAAGTAGGCCACCTGGAAAATGACCGACAGGGTTTCCACAACAAAAATCCCTCCCACCAGGATGAGCACGATTTCCTGTTTGGTCATGACCGCGACGGTTCCCAGCACCGCCCCGAGCGGCAGGGACCCCACATCACCCATGAAAAGATCGGCAGGGTGCGCGTTGTACCACAGAAAACCGAGCCCTGCGCCCACCACGGCTCCGCAGAGCACCGAGAGTTCCCCTGTCCCGGCCACATAGGGAATCCCGAGGTAATTGGCAATTCTCACGTGTCCTGACAGATAGGAAAAAATCAGGTAGCTTGCAAAGGCGATGATGATGGGCCCCGTGGCAAGACCGTCAAGCCCGTCCGTGAGGTTCACGGCGTTGGATGCGCCGACAATGACAAACGCGACCAGCGGAATGTAAAATGCCCCAAGGTCCGGTGCGACGTTCTTGAAAAAGGGAAGGTTCAACTGGCTGTCAAAGCCCGGGGAAAAGTAAAGGCTCACCGCCACCAAAAGGGCCGCAAGAACCTGAAGCGTAAACTTCGCCTTTCCGCTCAGGCCCTTACTGCTCTTGCGAACTGTTTTCAGGTAATCGTCCGCAAACCCGATGGCCCCAAAAGAGCAAAGAACAAAAACCACGAGCCACACATAGAGGTTGTTGAGGTCTCCCCAGAGAAGCGTGGTCACGATGACGACAGGGAGGATGAGGCAGCCTCCCATGGTGGGAGTGCCTGCCTTGCCTTTGTGGTTTGCCGGCCCGTCCTCGCGGATGTGCTGGCCCACCTGCATCTCTCTGAGTTTACGGATAACCCAATCGCCGCAAGCGAAAAGGATGATGAGGGCGAAGAGGGTCGCCAGGATCGTCCTGAACGTGATGTAGCGAAAGACGTTCAGCCACGATACCTCAGTGTGGAAGAAGTAGATCAGTTTATAGAGCATGGATTCTCATCCTCTCTCAGGTTCTTCCCGCTCCTCACGCCTTCTCCTTGATCCTCTCGGCTACCCGCTCAAGGCCTATCCTGCGGGAGGCCTTCAAAAACACCAGGTCTCCCGGTTTCATGAGCTCCAGGATCTTTGCTCCCATCTCCTTGTGATCCTTGACGCGGATCGCTCTCCGCCGCGGGAAACCCTTGTCCACGGCTCCCCGAATCACCTCGGAGGCATGGTCGCCCAGGGCCACCAACCAGTCCGCACTTGCTTCTGCGACCATTTCCCCTGCTTCCACGTGGCTGGTTTCGGTTTCCTCTCCCAGTTCCAGCATTTCCCCGAGCCCCACAATCACCTTTCTGTCTTTCGGCGCAAGCGCCTTGAGGGATTCCAAGGACAGCCGGAGAGAAGAAGGATTCGAGTTGTAAGTGTCGTCGATGAGGAGACTTCCGTTTGCAAGGGGCATGACCTTGAAACGGCCCTTGACCCCTTCAAATTGACCCAGCCCTTCCTGAATGCGATCCTTGGGAACGTCCAAGGACAGCGCTATTGCAGCTGCTGCGAGTGCATTGTACACATTGTGATACCCCGGCACTCTGAGCCTCACGGAAAAGAACTTTCCTTTCCAGTGAATGTCAAAGGAGAATCCCTCCCTGCCCAGACTTCGAATTTTATCGGCCCGCACCGTATTTTGCAGACCCTGACCGAAAGTGACCGGCTTCTTGCGAAAGGCAGCTGCCGCCTGCATCAGAATCCGGTCATCCCCGTTCAGAATGGCCAGAGCGCGGGGAGCCATCTTGTCCAGAAGTTCGACCTTGGCCTTCGCCACTCCCTCGACGCTTCCCACACCCTCGAGATGGGCTCGGCCCACATTGGTGATGAGCCCGATGTCCGGGTCCGCTATCTTCGTGAGCCTGCCGATTTCACCCGGTCGATTCATGCCCATTTCAAGAACCGCATAGCGATGACTCTTGTCGAGCAGGAAGAGGCTGAGGGGTAGTCCGATCAGGTTGTTGAAGTTCCCTTCGTTTTTCAAGGTAAGCCCCTCGAGAGAAAGGATGGCGCAAGTCATCTCCTTGGTCGTTGTCTTCCCGCCGCTCCCGGTGATGGCGGCCACGCGGGCGTCGAACCCGCGCCTCCACTCCCTTGCCAGGTCACCGAGAGCCTTCAGGGTGTCCCGCACACCGATAATGCTCGCACGGGTGTTCGCAGGAAGGTCGAGGGTCCAGTCTTTGTCGACAACGGCGCCGGCTGCTCCTCTCTTGATCGCCTCCTTCACGAAGTCATGGCCGTCAAAGGTTTCCCCTTTAAGAGCCCAGAAGAGCTGGCCCTTTCCGACGGNTCGGGAATCCGTGCTGATCCCGAAAAAGGAACGGTCCCGCGATCCCCTGAGGAGCTCACCCTTGATGGGAGAAAGGATTTTCCCGGCGGTCGTCAGAACCTTATTCTCCTGCACTCACACACCCTCCGAAGCGGCCTTGGCCGCCTCTTCCCGGTCACTGAACGGTCTCCTTTCGGACCCGATGATCTGATAGTCCTCATGGCCTTTGCCCGCGATGAGCACCACGTCGGTCTCCTCGGCCATGGCCACCGCCTTTCGAATCGCCTCTCTGCGATCCACTTCCAAAAAATATCCTTTCCCGGGATGGCTGTTGCCTCCTCCTTTCCTGAGGCCTGAATCGCGCATGCCTTTCTCAATCTCCTTCACAATGGAAAGAGGGTCCTCGCTTCGAGGGTTGTCCGAGGTGATGAAAGCCACATCACTGTGCTCACCTGCAAGGCGGCCCATGTCGTATCGTTTGCCCCGGTCCCGGTCCCCTCCGCAACCGAACACCGTGATCAGCCGGCCTTTCACATACGGCTTGAGGGAGGTCATGGCCTTGAGCAGGGCGTCCGGCTTGTGGGAATAGTCCACCACAAGGGTCAATCCCCTTCTGTTCTCCACCCGTTCCAGTCTGCCCGGGATGGATTGAAGGGCCTCAATGCCACGAACCACGGCCTCCAAGGGAAGGCTCAAGGCAAGGCCTGCGCCCGCTGCAGCCAGGATGTTGTAAACATTGAAATCGCCGATCAGGAGAGACCGGATCACCGTTTCTCCTGCAGGGGTTCTGAGGCGGAACGTTAGTCCCTTTCGGTCCGTTTGAACGCCATCGGCGCTGACCTGACATTCTTTTCCAAGCCCGTAGGCGAAGACCTTGGCTCGAGTCATGGCCGCGAGATCCTTTCCCCTGGGATCATCGAGGTTGATGACCGCAGCCGGCATCNTCCCTGAGGGGCCGGCCCGGAGACCGGTAAAAAGGCGACTCTTGACTGCAAAGTACTCGTCCATGGTTTTGTGATAATCGAGGTGGTCCCTGGAGAGATTGGTGAACACCGCCACGCTGAAGGGGCAGTCCTGAGTTCTTCCCTGGTCCAGCGCGTGGGAGGAGACCTCCATGACAATGTGAGTGACGCCGTGGTCGACCATCTCCCGGCTCAAGCGGATCAGGTCAAGCGATTCCGGAGTGGTCACCGGCGCGGGGATCGTTTTGTCCGAGTAACGGTAGTTCACCGTGCCCAGCACGCCGGGCTCTCCGCCTGCAGCCTTGACGATGGATTCCAGAAGATAGGCCGTCGTGGTCTTGCCGCTGGTCCCCGTGATGCCGGTGAGGGTGATATTTTCGAAGGGATTGTTGTAAAAAGTCAGGGCGAGTTTGGAAAGAGCCTTCCTCGAGTCGGGAACCAGGACGGTCGTGACCTTTGCCTCGCCACCGGTAAGTGTCTCAACCGCAACAGCTACCGCACCGTTTTCGACCGCCCTCTCGATAAACTTGTGGCCATCNGAGTGGTGGCCGCGAATGGCCACAAAGAGATCACCGGGCTTGACCTGGCGAGAGTCATAAGCCAAGCCTGCAATCTCCAAAGCAGGATCGCCCCGGAGTTCGAAGTGCGACAGTCCTTCTAAGATTTGGCCCAGTTTCATATTCTTAAAAATCCCAGAGCGCCCTTTGCTGTCATTCCCGCGAAGGCGGGAATCCAGTATTTACCTGGTATTCCGGACTCCCGCCGGAGTTTACCCCTGCGCAGGCGGAGGCGCGAGTGACAACCAAGGGGACTTATTACGAAACCATCAGCAATGAGCTGTTACTTTTAAGCCGGTCTTCAATGACCGATGCAGTCATCACGACGGTGGCCTGAAGCTGACACTTACCTGTGTCACTTTGTTCAGAGGGGAACCCGGCTCCGGGTTTTGTGCAACCGCGAGCCCTGTCCCGTCCACCGAAACTCTTACGCCCAGCGACCTCCCGCCTCTCAGAACCTCCCGCATGGTCTGGCCTCTGAAATCGGGGAGCAGATCCGGGCCTTCCTGAGAGACCTCCACGTGAAGCGGTGAACCGTTGTTTCGCGAGTTACCGGATGCAACCACTTCATCCGCCCTGACCATCCTCACATCGGGAAGGACCCGGAGGTGATTGAGGCTCCAGGCGCCGATATCCCTGAATATGGGAGCAGCCACCAGGCCTCCATACTTCTTGGCCTCCGGTTCGTCCACGAGCACCAGAATAGCCAGCCGGGGATTCTCCACTGGGGCGAAGCCCACGAAAAGGGTCACATAGTTTCTGCCGGAATAGCGTTTGGTCACCGGATCGACCTTTTGGGAAGTCCCGGTTTTTCCCGCGACCCGGTATCCCTTGATGGCCGCAAGAGTGCCTGTGCCGCCTTTTTCCTTGACCACCGATTCAAGGATTTGAAGCGCCTTCTTCGCCGTTTCAAGGGACATCACTTTTCGCACCACCTGGGGATGGTTTTCTTTCACCACCTTGCCCTGCTGGTCTTTGACCGCCTTGACCACATAGGGCCGCATGAGTTTTCCTCCGTTGGCGATCGCTGCCATGGCCATGACCAACTGTAGGGAGTTCACGGTCAGGCCTTGTCCGAAAAAGGAAGTCGCCTTTTCAATTTCCCTGGCGTCCTTGACCGGTCTCAGGAATCCTTCCTGTTCCCCAGGAAGGTCGATCTCTGTTCTGCTTCCAAACCCGAACTTTTCAAGATACTCGTGAAACTTCTTGTAGCCGATTCTCTGGCCGATCTTGACGGCCCCGATGTTGCTGGAAAAGGTGATGATCTCGGACACGCTGAGCATCCCATGCCCTTTTCGGTCGTGGTCATGGATGGTGTTGCTGCCGATCTTGTATTCCCCGTTCTCGCAAAAGAACTTCGTCTCCGGTGAAACCAGGGAACTGTCGAGCGCTGCGGCAAGGAGGTACGCTTTGATTGTGGATCCCGGTTCGTAACTGTCCGTGACCGTCCGGTTCCTCCATTGATTGGGCTGGTAGGTCGAGAACACATTGGGATTGAACAGGGGGGCCACGGCCATGGCCAGGATCTCGCCCGTGTCCACGTCCACCACAATGGCATGACCGATTTTCGCCCTTGTTTCCTCCACGGTTTTTTTGAGCGCTTGCTCGGCCGCGTACTGGATGTCCTTGTCGATCGTGAGGACCAGGTCCCTGATATCGCTCTCTTCGGGCGCCGGACGGTTCACGTAAAAAGGCCTGCCCAAGGCATCTCTCATCTGGATCAGGGTGTACTCCGGGCCTTTGAGCATCTTGTCGTATTTCTTTTCAAGCCCTTCCAGGCCCTGATTGTCCTCGCCTGCGAACCCGAGGACATGACCTGCGATCTCTTTGCCGGGATAGTATCGTCTCGTTTCTGCAGTAAAGCCCACTCCCTCGATGCCCAGCGCTTTCACCTGTCGGATTTTTTCCGGAGCCACCTTTCGATCGATCCAGACAAAGGGGCGCTGGCTCTTGAGAAGGCTCANCAGCGCGTTCTCCTTCATGTCCAGGATCTTGGAGAGAAGCTTTGCAGCCTGCGCCTTGTTCTGGACATGGTGAGGATGTACATAGATGGATTCCACTTCAACGCTCACTGCCAGCTCGTGCCCCTCCCTGTCGTAGATCGTTCCGCGCTTGGGCGGCAGCTTGACGATGCCCCGGTAACCGGCTAACGCAATGCGCGACAGCTTGTCCCTCTCAAGGACCTGGAGCTGAGTCGCCCTGGCCAGAATCATGGTGAGCCCGCACAGAAAGAAGACGGCCACGATATAGATTCTTACTCGGATCCATTTCTTCTCGTTGACCTTCATGGCAGAACAACAATCTGTTCCGGCGCAGCGGCCTTAAGCCCCAAGGTGCGGGCAGCGCCCTCCAGGTACTGAGGCGACTTCAGGGTGGCCAGCTCGAGCCTCAGTTTCTTGTTCAGTTCCCTGAGCCGGATCTCCTCATGCTTCAGCCGGCTCACATCGTACCCGATCTGCGTTCCCTCAAAATTGGACCACACGTAACCGATGCCGCTCCCCATGAAGAGGAGGAGCAGAAAAGCCACAAGAGTGATCTGGCGGCCGCTCAAGCGAAAACGCCGCTTCCGCGTCTTCGCGTTTTTCACACGGATGCCGGTGCCGGCGTTTCTCCGGCCTTCAATTTCTGAGATCCTGATCACTCGTATCATGGGTCGCGATCCTTTCCGCGGCTCTCAGAACAGCGCTCCGCGCTCTAGGGTTTTCTTCGACTTCTTTTGGGTCGGGCCTGATCCCCTTCTTGTGGAGCCTTCTGAAAAGGGGTTCCTTTCCGCAGCAACACTGCGGCAAGGTGGGGGGACACTGGCAACCCTTTTCCCAATCCCTCATGGTGTGCTTCACCATTCTGTCCTCGAGAGAATGGTAAGACAGAATGACCAACCGGCCGCTCGTGGCTAGGAGCGAGGGGCTCTTGTCCAGAAACGAGGCCAAGTGCTCCAATTCTTTATTGACGGCGATCCTCAAGGCCTGGAATGTTCGAGTCGCCGGATGCTTTGCCCGTGCTCGGCGGGGTCTCGGAACAACCGACTCGATCAGTTGAGCAAGATGAAGGGACGAAAGGATGGGCTTTGTTTTTCTTTCTTGATCGATGCGCCGTGCAATGGCCCTGGCTCTTCTCTCTTCGCCGTATTGCCGCAAAATCTCTTCGAGCTCTTTCTCGGACAGATGATGGATCAAATGCGCAGCCGTGACGCCTGCATCCGGGTCCATTCTCATATCGAGCGGTTCATCCCGATAGAAACTGAATCCCCTCCCTGATTGTTCGAGTTGAAAACCGGACATTCCAAGATCCAGCAAGATGCCATGGGCTTTCCCCCAACCCAGATCCCTGAGGACCTGATCCGCCGACCCGTAGCTCGCCTTGATGAATCGAACTCTTTCGCCAAGAAAGCTCAACCTCTGTTTGGAAATCCGTATGGCTTCTGAATCTCTGTCCAGGCAGAGAAGCTGTCCCCGTCCCTCGATTCTTCTTCCAATCGCCTCGCTGTGCCCCCCGCTTCCGACTGTGCCGTCTATGTAGGTGCCGCCAGGGTCTGTGATCAGGTCCTCAAGAACCTGTTGCACCAGGACAGGCTGGTGAGGGTATTCCAACTTCCCTCCTCAAATTCCAAGCCCCTGCAGGGCCTGGCTGACCTGCGGGAAATTTCTTTTTGCCCTCTCAAACTCTTCTTCCCATCGTTCCCTGTCCCAGATTTCGAAGAGTTTCAGCCCTCCCACGAGGACCACTTCTTTCTTTAACCCTGAAATCTCCCGCAAATCCGGAGGGATGGTAATGCGGCCCTGCTTGACGACACACTCCTGCGCTCCGGAAATGAAGTACCGGAGGTAAGTGTTTACTGCGTGGTCCAGTTGAGGCATGCTTGCCGCTTTCTCTTCAATGGTTTTCCATTCATCCTGGGCAAAAGCCCATAAGCAATTGTCGTGATTGGTCAAAACAAGAATATGGTTCGATTTGGTCTGCAGCACTTCCCGAAACCTTGCGGGAATCGCGAGCCTTCCTTTTTCGTCCAGAAAATGCTTTGA
>JGI20214J51088_10001826_pt1 | contig 14401 bp, 10 predicted proteins | sample WetSurMetagenome_FD_51088 | JGI IMG/M metagenome (IMG submission 51088) | reverse complement strand
ATATTGGCAAAGGCGCTTCCTACAACGGAAAGGACTGCTATATAGCCAAAGTTAAGAAGCCAGTGAGGCGTGAGAAATATGGCATGTATGTCTGTACCCAGAAGAAGGGCCAATGCGAAGGGGCTCACAACAAGGAAGGAGAGAGCAGTAATCTCCAGACCATTCAGTCCTTTTGCCTTGCTAACCTCATTATTGCTGATCCCGTTCATAAGTGTGGCAAGCACAACAAAGAGGCCATAATAATTAAAGGTCAGTGAGTCACTATAAAGCAGTCCTGCTGCTCCTGCAAACCCCAGAATCACCCCGGCTATCTGCGATCTGATAGCCTTTCTTTTGTAGAATATAATGCCTATTATCAGAGTAAATGCAGAGCTTAATGTGTTCAGCATACCTGTAAGAGAACTGTCTATCCTTGTCTCGGCAAGAGGATAAAGGAAAGCAGGAATCCCGCTTCCGAAGAAACCTATAATGAGAATAGAGAGGAAATTTTTCTTATTGAGCTTTGAAAGCGATCTCAGTGCGACAGGCAACAGGCATACAAATGAAATAAGCATCCTGAGGGAAGCCAGCTGATAAGCTGAAAATGAGCGAAGCCCTTTCTTCATCAGAATATAACTGGTGCCCCATATCAGTGACAGAAGAGCAACAGCCAGCCAATGCCATGTTTTACTGTTCTTGTTCATAACAACGAAGCTGCAAAAGTAATATAAGGAATAAAAGTATTGGCAGTTGAGGAATATTTCTACATAATTATAGTATTCGTCCCATTAAAACATCAGTTCATCAGCTTTGTACAGCATCAGATTCCGTCATATATTGCTAATAGCTAATAGGAATGTCAGTTTTACTTATTATATTATTTATTTACAACATATTAACAATAAATGCAGTCTGGTCCGGTTTTTAAATGTATCTTTGCATCATGCAAAATGAAATAATGTTATTAAGTAATTTTCCTGAAGTAAAAGAGGAAAAGTTAAAATCTGCTGCAAAGCGCAGATTAGAGTATTCACTTGTCAGGGATTTACAAGCGAAGGAAAATAACGAGGCAATTGCAAAAAGACTTGCCAGAGACAGTGAAAAACAAGACTGAAAACAAAAAGCAGTTCAAGGGTGAAAAACATAAAAAGCGCTTAATATTTTCTTAATTAAGCGCTTTTTTGCTGAGTGTGCGTTCTGGGTTTATCAGAGAACCTTTAATTATTCAGAGGTTTTATGGATTAAGTAATAGTCCTTCGGGATAGGGTCCTGAACTGTTTATTAACTTCAGATACAGCAGTTCATGCAATAATTACTTTTATCCCGGAACTCTCAAGTATTTTTTTGTCCTCATCGTGAATACCGCTGTCGGTAACCACTGTATTAATACGGTCAATATTGCAAATAAAAGCAAGGCTCTTCCGAAGAAATTTGGTAGAGTCTGTTACTACTATTACCTCCTTGGATATTTCTATCATCACCTGATTTAAATTTGCTTCATCAACATTGGGAGTGAAAATTCCCACGTGAGGATCAAATCCATCTACACCAATAAATACTTTATCAACGAAAAAATTTCTTAAGCTTTTTTCCGCCAGAGAGCCAACCAGTGATAACGAGTTTTTACGAAGATAACCTCCCGGAATAATTAGATTGATGTTATTATTTAAAACAGCCTGATTGGCAATATTAAGTGCATTTGTAATAATTGTAAGACTTGTAATTTCCGGAGAGATGTTTTTAACTACTTCAATAGTAGTTGTACCTGAATCTAATATAACCGTATCCGATTCCTTGATAAGTGATGCAGCAGCTTTACCAATCTTTTGTTTTTCCAGATAGTTGATTTTATCCTTTTCCCAAAGCCATCGGTCGTAACTCACTACCGGTTCAATTTTCATTGCCCCGCCACGTGCACGGATAAGTATCTTCTTCTTCTCAAGGTTTTTCAAATCGTTTCTGATGGTAACCTCACTTACCCCAAATTTTTTGCTTAATTCATGAACATATATTTCCGGATTGTCAGTGAGCATGTTCATTATAGCCATTCTTCTTTCGACAGTTGTCTTGGATCCCTTTTTAGGCATATACATTTATTTATATAGCAAAAATAGGAAAAATAATGTTGTAAAATATTTTTTAATTTTTATAAACGTAATGAAATAAAACATTATATATTTGTAAAACAATAAAACGAAAGATAAATTAATATGTTTCGAAATGAAAATATGGGATATAAGCACAGAGGAGCTAAGGAATAAAGGCGGATATTATACTGCAACAGAAATCTGCAATCAACCGGAAATATGGCAAAAGGTATATGATAAGGTATTGGCTGAGAAGGATAATATACAGGCATTTACTAATAAAGTCCTGCAAAATGAGAAGCTTCATATTATACTTACGGGTGCAGGTACAAGTGCATTTATAGGGCTCTCCTTATTGGGCACATATAAGCGGTCCTGGCATCATTTTACATCTTCCGTTTCCACTACTGACATGGTTTCACATCCTTTCGATTATCTGTTTTCCGAAGTGCCTACTTTAATAATATCGTTTGCACGTTCCGGAAATAGTCCGGAAAGTGTTGCGGCAGTCACTATTGCCGACAAAATTTGCAGAAAATGTTACCACCTGATAATAACATGTGATAAAGACGGTGAATTAGCAAACTATGTGACAAAGAATGAGAAGTTTGTTTTCATGCTTCCACCGGATGCAAACGATCAGAGTCTGGCTATGACCAGCAGCTATTCAGGAATGCTTTTAGCAGGCATACTGATTGCACGTTTGGGCGAAATAGAAAATATGCGGGATAAAATCAGTTTATTGTGTGGCTATGGGAATAAAATTCTTAATGAATATTCAAAGACCTTTTTAGAAATAGCCGGAATGGATTTTAATCGTGTTGTGTTTTTAGGCTCAGGTCCTCAATTTGGCACTGCTACTGAATCTCATCTTAAACTTCAGGAACTTACTGATGGTAAAATTATTTGCACAACTGATTCTTTCCTGGGTTTCAGACATGGACCAAAGGCTGTTGTTGACAACAAAACAATTGTAGTTTATCTGCTTTCTAACCAGGCATATGTTCTTCAATACGAAAACGATCTTGTAAGTGCTATGAAGAGGGGTAAAAAAGCCATGTTAGAAATAGGCGTAATGGAAACACGAAATGACTCAGTTGAATTAAATAAAGAAATTATTCTTGCTGACACGAATTCTTTAGATGAAGAATTACTGGCTGTCTGTAATATAATACCGGCACAAATGCTTGGATTTTTTAAATCAATAAATCTTGGGTTGCAGCCTGATTCGCCATCAAAAAGCGGAGCTATTTCAAGGGTAGTGAAGGGCGTTACTGTTTATCCATTTATAACTGTTGAGGCATGAATACCAGGTTAAGAGACGAGGCAAAAGCCCGGGATCTTCCACTCATGGATTATCTCCTCCTGAGGATGAAAGAGTTAGAAAATGAATCCGGGATCCACAGGACTATTTTTGCTGCATGTCCCAATTCCATAACAGTTATAAAGGCTGCTCTCCGTTCGGCAAAACGTTGCAACAGTCCGATTAAGTTTGCCGCAACTCTTAATCAGGTGGATATTGATGGCGGTTATACTAACCTTAATCAGCAGGAGTTTGTAAAGACCATACGTGAACAAGCCCGGATAATACATTTTACAGGCCCGGTTATTGTTGCTGTAGATCATGGTGGCCCATGGTTGAAAGATATTCAGAGAACAGAGAAATGGCCTTTGAGTAAAACCATGAACTGGGTTGAAAAGTCATTTGAGGCTGCAGTTGATGCCGGATACGATTTAATACATGTGGACCCCACAATAGATATTAACCTAAAACATGGCGAAATCATTAACATAGATGTTGTTGCAGACAGAACCATTGAACTTATTGAACATACAGAGAAATACAGATCCTCCAAAGGGTTGAGAAGAATATCCTACGAAGTCGGGACAGAGGAGGTCCATGGTGGATTGGCTGATATGAATGTTTTTAATCATTTTTTAAACCATTTAAAAAAAGGACTTGCAGAAAAAAATCTTTCAGATGTCTGGCCTTGTTTTATTGTAGGTAAGGTTGGCACGGATCTTCACACTACTTTGTTCGATCCCTTGGTAGCGAAGGAACTTACAACAGCAGCAGCCAGGTATGGAAGCTATATTAAAGGACATTATTCTGACTTTGTTGAAAACCCCGGGGAATATCCTGAAAGTGGTATGGGAGCTGCAAATATAGGACCTGAGTTTACTGAGATGGAATATGATGGGTTACTTGAGTTAGCTGAAATAGAGCAATCTCTCTTTAATGATCAGCTTGTTCCCAAAACATCAGATATAAAACAGGTGATCTGGAAAACTGTTATTGATTCTCAGAGATGGGAAAAATGGCTGACCGAAACCGAAACCGGAACAGATTTTTATGCAAATTCTCAGCCACGTCAGGAATGGCTTATAAAAACGTGTGCACGTTACATCTGGGAGAATCCGGAAGTGCTTGCTGCCCGTAACAAAATGTTTAAGAATATTGAAAATCACGGCATTGATGCAGAGGAAGTTTTGATTTCCCATATTGAAAAAGCCATGGACAGATATTTTCACAAATTCAACCTGGTTGATTTAAATAATTTGCTCTAACTGCTTAAATATTTTACAGATGACAGAAAGAAAAAATGATGTACTTGTTGTTGGGGAACTTAATATTGATCTGATACTTGGTGAGATTGAAAAGTTCCCGGAAATGGGGAAAGAAGTGCTTGCAAAATCAATGAATCAGACTCTTGGAAGCAGCTCTGCTATATTTGCAAATAATCTGAGCATACTTGGAACAAGAGTTACTTTTCTGGGTAAGGTGGGATGCGACAGTTATGCTGAACAGATAGATTCAACGCTCAGACAAGCCGGAGTTGATGTAAGTAATATTCTGAAATCGCAAAAATATTTTACAGGAATTACTATTGCACTAAACTATGGAAACGAACGAGCCATGGTGACTTATCCCGGGGCCATGTGTGATCTTTCCATCCGTGATATCTCAGATGAAACGTTAGAATCGGCTTCGCATATGCACCTGAGCTCCATATTTTTACAGGATGGATTGAAACCTGATGTAGTTGCACTGTTCAGACGGGCAAAGGCTCATGGAATGACAACTTCTCTTGATCCTCAATGGGATCCGGCAGAAAAATGGGATGTCGATTTCAATGCCCTGTTACCGTTGGTTGACATTTTTTTGCCCAACGAGACAGAAATTAGAATGATTACCAATGCCGGCTCAATTGAAGATGCCATAAGTCGGATTAAACCATTTTGCAAAATTGTTGTGGTTAAAAATGGTATTAACGGAGCCATTATGTGGGATGGGAATAAGCTTACTAACAAACCTGCATATCTGAATGAACATGTTGTAGATGCTATTGGTGCCGGTGACAGTTTTAATGCCGGTTTCATCAACAGGTTCATTAATCAAAAGCCGCTTGATGAATGTCTTGATTTTGGTGCTGTATGCGGGGCTATCAATACAACAGCTGCGGGGGGTACAGGAGCCTTCCAATCGCTGGAGGCGGTGAGGGTAACCCTGAAGCAGCGGTTTAACAAAACATTTGATCATCTGAAATAATCTTTTTGGACATGAAACTTCAAAACAAACTCATAGAACTCCATCAGCATAAGAGAGCAATTTTAGCAGCCAATTTCTATAACCTTGAAACCCTTCAGGGTATTTTGCAGGCTGCCAAACTGGAGAATAGTCCAATCATTTTGCAATTGTCTGAGAGCTCATTAAAATATATGAGACTGGAGATGGCTGCAAAGATGGCCTATCAGGCAATTGCTGATTTTGAGGTGGAAGCCTGGGTTCATCTGGACCATGGGGCAAATATTGAACTGGTTCAGAAATGTCTCGATGCCGGATTCCATTCGGTTATGATTGATGCAAGTGAGAAACCATTTGACGAAAATATTAAAATCACTGCTGAAGTTGTAAAAAGGGCACAAAGTTATGGTGCCAATGTGGAAGCAGAACTGGGATACGTTGCTAAACTGAATCAGAGCCAGGGCAAAACAGGCTTCACTCAGCCCGGAGAAGCAAAACAGTTTGTTGATGCTACAGGAATAAACGCATTGGCTGTTGCTGTTGGAACTGCTCATGGTTTCTATAAAGAAGAACCTAAGCTAGAAATTGATTTACTTGACGAGATCAATCATACGGTAAATATTCCGCTGGTGCTTCATGGTTGTTCAGGAGTGCCGGATCTTTCTTTACAGCAGGCCATTGCCAGAGGTGTAACGAAGATAAACCTTGCAACAGAAACAAAGAACACCTTCATGAAACAGCTTAAATATGAGCTGAACAATTCTGATGAGATTGACCTCCGCATTGTTTTTCCGAAGGCGACGGCCTGCGTAATAGAATTAATAAGAAAAAAGATAAGAATAATTAATGCCTGATTGTGATGGGAAAAAAATCTATTCCGATAACATTATTGGTTGTATGTGCCGCCAGCCTGAATTTATTCAGCCAGACCGACATAAATCATCTATTATTAAAGAATTACAGACCCAAATCCATTTATCAAATTCCGGTTACCATTCCTGAACATGCAAAATTCCCTGTAATTGATATGCATTCTCATCCTTATGCAGCTAATCCGGGAGAAGTAGATAGCTGGGTAAAGACTATGGATGAGATGGGTATTAAGAAGACAATCATTCTCACTTTTGCTACTGGCGAGAGCTTTGACTCAATAGTAAATGCCTATTCAAAATACAAAGACCGCTTTGAACTGTGGTGTGGTTTTGATTATACAGGTTATGACAAGCCTGATTTTGGCCCTGCAGCTGTAAAAGAGCTGGAACGCTGTTATGCGATGGGGGCAAAGGGCGTTGGTGAACTTGGTGATAAGGGTGCCGGTGAACTTTATTCAAAGCCTGTACCAGGCTATGGTCTTCATATTGATGACCCTCGCATGAAAATGCTTCTTAAGAAGTGTGCCGAATTGCATATGCCTGTTAATATACATGTAGCCGAAGATTACTGGATGTATGAACCTGCCGACTCAACCAACGATGGCCTGATGAATGCCGGCGAATGGCATGTGAATGTTACCCCTGATAAATTAAACCACGAGCAATTAATACAATCGCTCGAAAATGCTGTTCGCGATAATCCTAAAACACTGTTTATTGCCTGCCATTTTGCAAATCTTTGCACCAATCTTGATGAAGCTGCGCGGTTACTTGATAAATATCCAAACCTCTACATGGATATTGCCGCCCGTTATGCCGAGACTGCAACGATACCACGTTATATGGCAGGTTTTTATAATAGATTTCAGGACAGACTCCTCTATGGAACAGATATGGGAATGGATAAGCACATGTACCAGGTTACTTTCCGGATACTGGAGTCGAATGATGAACATTTCTATGAAACAGAGTCGTTTAATTACCATTGGTCATTATACGGATTCGGTCTGAATGACAGAATATTGAAAAAGTTGTACTGGCAAAATGCCTTAAAAATCCAGAAATATGAGAATGAAAAATAATCTCATCAGCATAATTCTCCCCGGTTTAAGTTTCGCATTCTTGCTTTCGGCATGCGAACAGAATACGGTTATTGAGAATGGAAAGCTTATGCTAGAAGTTAATACCCGTATGCAAACCCGCGTTTCGTTTGCCGGAGAGAGTAAAAAAACATTGATGAATGACTTTCAAAATACTGAATTTCTGATTACGGGTGATAATACCATTCAGGATTTTAAACTTTCTGACAGAAAGAAATCAATTGTTTCAGATAAAATTGGTAAAGGCACTAACTGGCTTTTCACCGGCAGAAGCTTTGGCTACCCAGAAACGGTTATAAAAAACGTAAGTATTACTGTTTACGATAATTTTCCTGACTGGGCATTTTATAATGTGAAGTATATCAATACCGGTACAGAAGATATGGTGGTGAAAAAATGGGTAAATAACTCATTATCTATAAATACCAAAAATGACACTCCGGATTTCTGGTCGTTTCAGGGAAGCTCCGGTTCTGGACGCAAGGATTGGATACTCCCCGTAAAATCAGGCTTTTTTCAGAAGAATTTTCTTGGTATGAACAGTTCGGATTATGGAGGAGGCATTCCGGTAATTGATCTCTGGCGAAAAGACGGAGGAATAGCTATCGGGCATACAGAGATTGTTCCAAAAATGGTCTCCCTTCCTGTTGAAATGAAGAAAAATGCAACAACAGCCAGTATCTCTGTTGAAGATGAATTTATAAATGCTGATACATTGCATCCGGGGGATACACTGAATACCTTTGGAACCTTCATCAGTCTTCATAATGGCGATTACTTCAGTACTTTACGTCGCTTCAGCCTGTATATGCAGAAAAAAGGCATTGTGATGCCAGAGGCTGAACCTGCCGCGTTCGAACCAATATGGTGTGCCTGGGGTTATGAGCGAAAATTTACTATTGATGAAATACTGGGAACTCTTGAGAAGGTCAGGGATATTGGCTTTAAGTGGGTAGGAATAGACGATGGATATCAGAAGGCTGACGGTGACTGGCATGTAAATACCACAACCTTTCCTGGTGGCGATGCCCAGATGCGCAGTCTGGTGGACAAAATCCATGCATATGGTCTGAAGGCTCAGATTTGGTGGGCCCCACTGGCTGTTGCTCCTCAGAGCAACCTGTTTGCCAATCACCCTGAAATTATCATCCAGGATCAGTACGGCGTGCCTGAATATATCACATGGTGGGATAGTTACTATATGTCGCCCGTATATAAAGGCACAATTGACCATACCAGGGAAACTATTCAGATGTTTTTAGGCGATTGGAATTATGATGGGTTAAAGCTTGACGGACAACATCTGAACGCATGCATGCCTGACTATAACCCGCAACATCATCTTAGCAACCCCCAGGACGCACCTGAAGGAATGCCGGCTTTCTTTAAGGTTATTTATCAGACAGCGCGGCAATTAAAGCCACATTCTATAATTGAGCTGTGTCCGTGCGGTGATGCAATGTCTTTTTATAACATCCCCTATACTAACCAGTTTGTGGCGTCAGATCCAGAAAGCAGCAACCAGATACGTTCAAAAGGAAAAACATTTAAAGCTATTGCACCGCAAACGGCATATTTTGGTGATCACGCGGAACGTAGTAATAGCACTGAAAATTTTGCAAGTACAATTGGCGTGGGTGGTGTACCTGGCTCAAAATTCACCTGGCCTGCAGATAACCCATTTGTCACAGAAGGACATTTTGTCCTTACACCCGAACAGGAAACTCTTTGGAAAAAATGGATAACCATTTATAACCAGACAATGCTCTCAACGGGGAATTACCTTGGAGACCTATATGATATAGGTTATGATAAACCCGAGACCCATGTAATACAGAAAGGGGATACTCTTTACTATGCATTTTATGCTGATAATTGGCATGGCAAGCTGACATTAAAAGGTTTAGCTCAAAGAGAATACAAGATATATGATTATTATAATGACAAAGATTATGGAACAATAATGTCAGACAAACCTGAGATAGAAGCATCATTTAACAAGTTTCTGCTATTGATGGCATGCCCTGCAACCAAATAATATTAAAAGATAAAAAGATCTAACCAAACTATCTCTAAATGAAATTATTAAAGCCTATGAAAAACGCTGCACTAAAAAACCTAATTTTGGTACTGCTATTGATCTGTACAGGATCATTCATGCCATTGGTTGCTCAGACAACCGTTAGGGGGCGGGTTATCGATTCAAAAAATAATCAGACAATCCCCGGAGTAACTGTATCTGTTAAAGGAACTTATAATGCTGTTCTGACAGATACCGATGGTAATTACAAAATTGACGTTCCTACATCTAACGGAATACTTGTATTTAAGTTTGTCGGGTATAAAACACAGGAAATAGAAATTGGCGACAAAGTAAGTATTGATATAGCTATGAATCAGGAAGATATAGCCTTGGACGAGGTGGTTGTAATGGGTTATAGTCAAAAGAAACGTAGCGAAATTGCCAGTGCGGTAAGTATTGTTACTGCAGATAAAATGGCAGGCGTCACCACACCCAATGTAGCTAATATGCTCCAGGGTAAAGTTGCCGGTGTGGAGATTGTTAACAGCAGCGGTGCCCCGGGACAGGAGGCCGAAGTCCGTATTCGCGGAGTAGCCTCTGTCAGTGCACCACAAGGGCCATTATATGTGGTTGATGGCATTATAGGAGGAAGTTATGATGCTAACGATGTTGAAACAATTACCGTTCTTAAAGATGCGGGTGCTACAGGAATGTACGGCTCTCAGGCAAACGGTGGTGTTATTATTATTACAACGAAAAAAGGAAAATCGCAGGATACACAGTTTGAATTTAAGGCAACTTTAGGTAAGCGCGTTGCTGATCAGGGCCATTTAAAGATGATGAGCGGCTCTGAGTTATATGATGCGCAAAAAGAACTGTATCGCGACTATGCTTCCGGGAAGATAGATATTCTTAAATTTTATTCCGAGAGACCGCGCGAACTGCGTACTCGCAATTTTAACTGGGAGGGAAATATGTTTCAGCCGGCCATGGTTCAGAATTACTACCTCTCGGCACGTAAGGCAAACGAAAAATCATCATACTACATCGGAGGTTCATTATTTAATGAAGAGGGAACCTTAATCAACACCGGGTATAAAAAACTAAACCTGCATGCCAATCATACATACCAGTTCTCTGATAAGATACGTGTTGATAATAATTTTAATATTAGCGCTTATGACGGGACAAGCTATGACTACATGGATATGTATTACTCTTATTTGTCGCTCCCATGGGACAACCCTTATGATTCTTCAGGAAATCCTCTTTTTGTTGATGGCACTTCAACTTCGTGGTGGTCAAGAGATAAGATCAACCCTTTGCATACAATCAAAAACTCGAACCACGAGTATAAGGGTTTTGATGTAAATTATGATCTGGTACTTGATTACAAAATTACAAATTGGTTAAGTTTCAGCTCATCTAATCGTTTGAGTGCCTCCACAACTAAATCACATGATTTTGTATCAAAACTTGCTGCCGGAACATATTACGGCAAAGGATACATTAATGAATCAAGCGGATTAGATTATGGAGGTATTTCTACGGATCTCCTTAAATTCAATTTTGATGGTAAAATCCATTCCTTTAGCGGTCTTGTTGGCGTTGAAGGGCAGCAAGATCATTTCGAATCCCTTGGAGCTGAAGGTAAAGGATTACCCGAAGGCTTTTCAGTGCCGGCAGTTGCCTCTAAGGAGTTACTTATTCACGGGTATAAAGACGCATCATATATGCAGTCATTCATCTCGCAGTTTAACTATAATTATAAGAGCAAGTATTTCTTTACAGGCTCTTACCGCATAGATGCTACTTCAGCATTCCCCCCGAAAAACCGTAATGCGCATTTCCCTTCAGTTTCTGCTGCCTGGCTAGTCAGCAATGAAAATTTTCTCAAAGACCTGAAAATGGTTGATATGTTAAAACTTAGAGCAAGCTATGGCATTACCGGAATGAAGGACATTGGAGCATATAAATACATGGGATTATTTGACCTGAGTACTCAGTATAATTCCGACGCAGCTGCAGTTCCTTACCAGTTGGCAAACCCTGATCTTACCTGGGAGAAAACCGAACAATTCAACATTGGATTTGATCTGGGCCTGTTTGACCGTTTAACCATCAATCTTGATTACTATCGTAATGTAACCCGTGACCTTCTGATACAGGTTGCTCAGCCACTTTCCGTAGGTTTTGAGAAGAAATGGGAGAATGTAGGAAGAGTTAATAATAACGGTCTGGAATTGACATTATCGACAATATTGGTTAAATCCTCAGATTTCCAATGGACTTTTGATATCACCTATGGAACCAATTCCAACAGGTTAAAGGGAATAGACACTCCCATATACCAGACTTTAAATGGTATTTCACAGATCTATCGTAATAACGGTGAACTGTATGTTTTCAATCTGCCTAAATGGTTAGGTGTAGATGTTCAGACAGGCGCTCCATTATGGGAACATCTTGAAAAAGACGCAAATGGAAATGTAACAAGCCGCACACCCACAAGCGAGTATGCTGATGCTACAGCTCAGGAAGTAGGTCATGCATTACCAAAATTTCAGGGTGGGTTCAATACTTTCCTGAAATATAAGAGGGTCTCTCTTTCAATGAATGTTTCATATATGTACGGTAATGACGTTTATAATTTTACCCGCAAGTTCATGGATAATGACGGACACGAACCGTACTATAATCTTATGAAATGGAAAAGTGGCTGGAGTCGTTGGAAAACTCCGGGAGATGTAGCTACGCACCCGAGCATCCAGAATTCTGCCCTCTCAACTGAGAACTCTTCAAGATATCTTGAGGACGGGAGTTATTTGAAACTGCGTAACGTTACACTTCGTTATGAAATACCACAAAATATTGTAAAGAAATTGAAACTACAGCAACTTGCAGTTTCATTCAGTGGCGATAACCTTTTAACTCTGACTAAATATTGGGGTCAGGATCCGGAAGTAACCATTACACCTTCAACTTATGTTATGCCAGGTGTTTCTGACTTCAAATATCCACCTAATAAGCAGTATGTATTTACGCTGGAAGTTAAATTCTGATAACCAATGGTTTTAAACTTTAAAAATACTCGTATGAAGACAAGAATATTTCAGTACTTATTATTATCTGGTCTGTTAATAAGTGGCTTCGGTTGTGTGAAAGATGTTTCTCCATCCGATGCTATCAACACAGAATCATTGGCGACCACACAGGATGGGATACTCAATGTTACCAACGGATGCTATGCACTCTTCAAAGACAATATTGAATTTAACGGGACCGTGGATATGAATAACAATTATCTGCGCCAGTATTTTCAGCTTTGCGATTTTGCCAGTGATGATATTACCTGCGGGCAGGTTACTGAAGATCCTCTTTTTTACAGTTTTACACTGTCTCATTCTCCTGACCAATCCAATACCCGGTTTTTCTGGTATGTATCATATAAAATCATAAACAGCAACAACACAATTATCGAAATTGTCGACAAGGTTTCAGATAAAACGAATGATATGAAGCAGTTGTTGGGTGAAAACTATTTTTTGCGTGCATTTTGCCATTTTAATCTTTTAAAATTCTATTCAAAACCATATGCCATTGATCCCGATGCAGCTGGCGTTATCATCAGGTCATCTACTACGGAGCCAGCACAAAAGGCAAGATCCAGCGTTAAAGAATGCTATGATTTTATTATTTCAGATCTTAAAAAAGCTGCAGGCCTGATGAACGCTTCCAGAGGAGTTAAATATGCTTCCAAGGAGGCTGCATGGGCTTTCCTCTCGCGAGTTTATCTTTATATGGATGACGAAACTAATGCCATTGCCTATGCCGATTCAGTCATTAATTCAGGGAGCTTTGCACTTGAAGATGCAACGGGTTATAAAACTTATTTTCCAAATGCAGCTACTTCACCTGAAACTATTTTCCTGATAGCATTTACGCAGGCAGATAATAAAGGCAAGTTTGGCTCTATAGCATCAATGATATACTCAGATGGGAACTCAGGCTGGGGTGAAGAATTTGCTTCTTCATCAATAAGAGATGCAATGAGTGACCACCGCGAAGACGCTCGCTGGGCTTATATTGATTCATTGAAAGATGATGACGGTGGAATTGTGAAGAAAAATGGGATAGAAACATTCTATATTAAAAAATTTTCATACCAGGATGGAGATCCAAATCTTAGCTCTCCTGTTATGTTCCGCCTGGCTGAGATGTATCTGAACCGTGCCGAAGCTTATGCAAAACAGGGCAATAGCGATAAGGCTCTAGATGATGTTGATATGATCAGGCAGAACCGCGGCCTCGAAGGCTCGTTATATAACAGAGTAATACCTAACGGATATACTGCACTGAAGGTCGTTTTAAAAGAGAGGCGCATTGAACTTGCCTTTGAAGGACACCGTGCAATAGATGTGTACAGGAACAAACTTCAGATGGACCGTTCATACTGGGGCTACCATTTATCTGGTCTTAAAGAATCAGATATTGATTTGTCAACAAAACCAACGGGGTATGCCAATGAAATAGTTGATTATACCAATCCCAGGATAATATACTATATCCCGGTAGATGAAACACTTGCTAACCCATTGTGCTTACAGAATCCGTAACCGACAAATTGAAATACTTTTAATATAAAAGCAAAACAATATGAAAAAAACAATATTTTTAAAATATTCCGTGTTCATCCTGCTTGTATTACTTATCACTTCCTGCAAAAAGAATGAAGACAATGGTTCAATTGTAGAGGCACTATTTAGTTATACCAATGATGGATTTACAGTTACTTTTACCGATACCTCAACAGG
>JGI20214J51088_10001825_pt1 | contig 14403 bp, 16 predicted proteins | sample WetSurMetagenome_FD_51088 | JGI IMG/M metagenome (IMG submission 51088) | reverse complement strand
ACACGAACAGATTTCTCTTCTTTCTTAATCCGCTTATTTAAATCTTCAAGAGTTACGTGTCTTATAATACCTTTTTCTTGCTTTCTTCCCATGTTTAGTGATATGCCTTTTTAGTTTAAAAATGTTGCGTTAGAGACTATAATGAGGAGCCGTTTTCCGTTGTCGAATAGGCTCGTCCCGTTTTCCCGCAAAGATTCCAATTTGTTTGCCCAGATCTTGCAGCAAGCCCAAATCACGCACAAGGAGTGGCTGGAATAGGGGTTACGTAACTCTTATTTGCGCCCCAGCTCGTTGAGACTTCCAATCACCGCCTGCGTTACCTCCTCCGTCCCGCAGCCCCCGCCCAGGTCCGGCGTCTTCGTCCCGCTGGCCAGCGCCTTCTGCACCGCCGCCTCAATCCTGGCCGCCATCTCCGGCTCGCCCAGCCAGCGCATCATCATCGCTGCGCTTCGAATGGCTCCCACTGGATTGGCGATGCCCTTCCCGGCGATATCCGGGGCGCTGCCGTGAATGGGCTCAAAGAGCGCATGGTCTGTGCCGATGTTGGCGCTGGCGCACAGTCCCAGGCTGCCGATAACGCCTGCCGCCTCATCGCTCAGAATGTCGCCGAAGAGGTTTGTGGTGACCAGCACATCAAACCTTCTGGGATTTGTCACCAGGTTGTAGGCGGCTGCATCCACCAGCATCTCGTCGCAGGGAACAGCCCGCCTTGCCGCTACCTCCTGGCAGCTCTTCAGAAAGAGCCGGTCGCTCTTCAGCACATTGGCCTTGTGAACGATGGTGAGCCTGCGCCGTCCCGCCGCCAGATCGCAGGCCTTCTCTGCTATCCTCTCGCTGCCCCGGCGGGTTATGACCCGCACAGTCTGCGCCTGCTCTGTATCCATCTCCTCCCGGCCAGAGTAGAGGCCCTCGGTGTTCTCCCGCACAATGATGAAATCGAGTTTCTCCGACTGGAAAGGCCTGATGTTGGCATAGAGGTCCAGCTCGCGTCTGATGCGCAGCAGAACGCTCCTGTAATTGGGGTCGGGCGGGGTGGTGATGGCTCCGAAAAGTATGCAGTCGCACTCTTTGAGCACCGCCAGATCCTCCTCGGACAATGCAAGGCCCGTCCTCTTCCAGCGGACGAGGCCTATCTCCACAAACACAGGCTCTATCTCGGCTCCTGCTGCCCGCAGCACCACAAGAGCGCTCTCTACCACCTCAGGACCAATGCCGTCGCCCCCGACGACGGCTACCTTCTTAGCTCCCCTACCAGACATCTAACCGCCTCCGCAATATTAGCCGGGCCATCTCCCCAATGAACCGCTATGCCCCTCTGTCCGTTCTTTTCGGTCAGGCCCTTCATTTCAGAGCGGCAGCAACGGGTGATGAAAGGCCGCTGCGGCGAGAGGACTCTCTCCGAGCTTTGCAGTGGACAGATATTGATAAACTCGAAATCTTTGCCGGGATTGCTGGCCAGAAAGATCTCCCTGGAGACCGTGCAGCCTACAATCCTGGGATGCTCATGCACCACCCGGTCCGTGTCCAGGGAGCGGCCCAGCCCCGAGGCCCGGCAGGGATAGTAGACAGAGCTGCTATCAAACTGGCGCAGATCCAGGATGCGGGGCACAAAACGAACCGTCAGGTCTCCCAGGATGCCGCAGCCTTCCAGGCCTGCGAGGACATGGACCAGCCAGGGCGGACTGGGCGGGGAGACATCCAGAACCTCGATAGAGAGGATGGCAGAAGGATCCGGGTCCTTGACGAAGGTGATGTGCTCATCCGGCCCGGAAAAGACCACCGTGTTCGCCTTTTTCCCCCGGCAGCTCTTGTCTGCGAGCTCTATGAGACGGGCGCGGCTGCGGGTATCCACAATATCGGGATAAAAGAAGATCTCTTCGCCGGAGGCGATCTTCTCCAGCTCCGTCACCTCTCTCATGAATCCGGAGCCGCGGCTATCCACCCGGTAGAGGGCCGGACCCTGCCGGCTGATCAGATACTCTGTGGCAAAATAGACCGGATCGCCCCGCCTCTCCTGATCCTTGATTCCCACCGACTTGTACTCCACCGGAAAGATCATGCCAATCCTTTCTGCCGCCTTCGGTGCGCCACCAGCCCGCCGTCGTTGAGAATCTCCATGAGAAAATCAGGCAGCTGTGTCCCCTGGTAGATCTTCTCTCCCACCTGCACAGTTCCTGCTGCCAGGTCCACGGCCACGATATCGCCCTTTACACAGGATACATCGGCTTCGATCAGGGGCAGCCCGACATTTATGGCATTTCTGTAGAATATCCGGGCGAAGGATCGGGCGATAACCACCGCCACACCTGCACCCTTGAGCGCCCTTGGCGCCTGCTCGCGCGAGGAGCCGCTGCCAAAGTTCCTGCCCGCCACAATCACATCTCCCTTCTGCACCCCGGAGGCAAAGCTGCTGTCCAGGCCCTCCATGGCATGCTCCGCCCAGAGCCTCGCGTCCTTTGTGCGCAGGTACTTGCCGGGGATGATCACATCGGTATCCACATCATCTCCATAGACCCAAGCCTTTCCTATGATCATGTTTCTCTCTTCCTTTCATCGCGTCTTTTGCACGTCTTTTGTCACGGTTAATATTGCGCCCATCTGCATAATACCCTTTGCTTCACTTTCGCCCCGCGCGGCAATTATTCTTCTTCATGATCATCCTTGGAGTTATCCTGAGAATTAATGCATTGCTCTGTTCATGCCTGGATATGAGGCCATATTATCCAGGCCCATATGGCCCAAATTATTGAGGCAAATTTAAAGGATCATTTGTATCTTGATCATACTTTTAATTACTAAAAAAATGATTTACTGCAATCATTTTATCCAGAAAAGTATTTATTCTTACACGCACTAGATTGCAGACTATGGCAGGAGTATTCGCGCCCCTGGGATGGCCCTGGCAGAAGAGGCCAAAGGTTGAGCGACAATGTCTTTCCAGCAGCATCCTGGACCGCAGGGTCCTGGAGCTGCAAACCGCCAAAGAGATCCTGGAGGAGGTCTTCGGCACAACCCCCTCCGAGGTAGAGGAGATGATCAGCCTGCGCCTGGCGGAGCGGAATGCTCTTCCGGAAAATCTGAAATATCTTTAAGGACAATATAAGGTCATGATACTCGGCATATCCGGCAGTCCCAGGAATATGGCTACTGAGCATATCCTCGGCGAGGCCCTCAAGATGCTGGAGGAGCGGGGCCTGGAGACGGAGCTATTCTCGGTTCGGGGCAAACAGATCAGCCCCTGCCGGCACTGTGACTATTGCCTCAAGAACAAGGAGTGCATAATCAAGGACGATATGTATCAGCTCTATCCACTCATCAGGCAGGCGCAGGGATTTGTTATTGCAACCCCGGTTTACAACGGCAGCATGAGTGCCCAGACCAAGATAGTAATAGACCGAACGCGAGCTACGCTTGCCGCAGATCCCAAAGCCCTGCGGATGAAGCCCGCCGTGGCCATCGCCGTGGGCGGGGACCGCATGGGCGGCCAGGAGCTGGCATTGCAGCAGCTCCATGCGTTTTACATTCTCAACGGCATGATCCCGGTGAGCGGAGGTTTTTTTGGCGCCAACCTGGGGGCAACATTCTGGTCTCGCGATACACTGGAGGGGGCAAAAGCGGATGAGGAAGGTTTTCGATCGCTGCGAAAGACGGTCAGAAGGTTTTCTGAGATGACGGCCCATCTGGAGAACATGGGATCACCGGAAAAATAAATATCCCGAAAAATCCTGAGAATAGTCAAGGGAATTTTTATGGCAAAGGACGGAAGCAAGAGGAAGATCGCCTGGGGAATCACAGGCAGTGGCGACCGCATTGAAGAGACTGTGAAGACCATGATAGAGCTGCAGAAGCAGTACGATGAAGTGGTAGACGTGCGCGTCTTCGTATCCAGGGCAGGCGAGCAGGTCATCAAATACTACAAGCTCTTCAATATTCTGGAGAAGCATTTTGATAAAGTCTGGGTGGAGATCAATGCCAACTCCCCATTCCTGGCCGGCCAGTTACAGGTGAAGCGCTATGAGTTTCTGCTCCTCGCGCCCACAACATCAAATACAGTAGCCAAGATATCACTGGGCCTGGCAGACTCGCTCCTCTCCAATGCAGCCATCATGTCTCAGAAGGCATTCGTTCCCACATACATCATGCCCTGCGATTACAAGCCCGGAATCCTGACCACCATCCTCCCCGACGGCAGCGAGATGCGGCTGCGCATTCGAAAAGAGGATGCAGAGCACGTTGATAGCCTGCGGCAGATGGAAGATGTCTTTGTCATTGAGAAGCCCTCAGAGATCGCCGGCGTCTTCAAGAAGCACTTCTCAACTTGAGACGCTGCCATTGAGCAATTTCAAGCAGACAATATCATAGTCGTCGCCGGCATAAAATTTTTCTACCACCAGCGTTGCCTTGCCGCAGGTTATTGTCTCGTTCAGTCCCAGGACCCTTGAAGAGGGCTTCTCCGGCCCGGTCAGAATTGAGATCCAGACCTCCTCTGCCTGGGAATCGATATCTTCAACCATCAATATGCAGCTGTCCAGGGTGTAGTTCTCGTGCATGGACAGGACTGCCTCCTGAGAAAATGCCGGATAAACCAGCATCAAAAGAATGATGCCTGCCGTGAAGCCGGAAAATCCCGCCGTCCTATTCATGCTGATGTCCATCTCTTCCGCCTGGCGCCCTCAAGGCAGCCTCAGCCTCGAAAGGATTTAGTACTTATGAATCTATCGTCTCTTAATACGAGATGTATAAAAAGTAACACTGGTGCTTCTATGAAAAACGTAGGATTACTTATACTGGGGCATGGTTCCAGCCTGCCTTACAATAGAGAGCTCGTGGAGTCGCTCGCCCAAATGGTCAGTAAGACACACCCCGGGCCGGTCAGAACTGCTTATCTCAATATGAACCACCCCACCATCCCGGAGGGGCTGGTCAGCTTTGCAGGAACCAATGTATCCAGGATCGTAGCTCTGCCGCTCTTCCTGGCCCACGGGGTGCATACCCGCCAGGATATTCCCCAGGAGATGGGCATAGACCCGCAGAAGCGCAGAGGCATTTTAAAGATTGGCGGCAAAGATGTGGAGGTAATTTGTGCGGAGCCTTTGGGCGTGGACGAATGCATTGCAGCACTGGCATACAAGCGGGCGGCAGAGGCACTAAAGTAGCCGTACTGGACAGCATCCACGGCGCAGCAATAATTGCTCGCCGGATGGCTGAATCCGGCCTGACGGCGGAAGCGTTCGAAGTATATCACAGCACTCCCGATCTGTCAGGCTTCGACCTGGTGACGGCCCCTGTCCACCTTGCTCCCGGAAATCCCGCCCTGTCCCAGGCCAGGAAAGGCAAGAAGAGAATCATCACCCATCATCAGGCGGTGGGCGAGCTGCTGGCCAGAAGAGCGGGCCCATCGATGGAGGTCTTCGAGGTAACGGGAACGCACAGCAAGACCTCCACAGCCCTCTTGCTGGCAATGATCCTCTCCTGGGAAAAGAAGGTCATCACTCATACTACTCGCGGCCTGGAGATCTGGGTGGATGGGAAAGCCCGCCTTCTGGAAAAGGGGCTTTCCATCACTCCCGGAAATGTGATCCGCGCCGCAGAAGTCGCACAGGCCCGCGGGGCAAATGCCCTGGTCTCTGAGATCTCTCTGGGAGGCACAGGCCTTGCCGACTATGGAATTATAACCAGTCTATCCGGAGATTATCCCATTGCCGGAGGCAGCAAATGGGCCAGCACCGCCAAACTGCAGATGCTCTCTCTTGCCAAAAAAGGCGCGAAGATCCTGGCCAATGCCGACGCCCGGCTGTCTCCGGATGTCTCATTTGCCATGGGGGGCCGGGTCTTTGCCCTGCCCGATGCTCTGGTCTTTGGAAAGGATGAGGTGCCCCTCGATTTAGGCCCGGATCTTGATTTTCAGGGATATGAAACCGCCCTTGCCGCAGCGGCGGCAGCAGCAGATCAGTCGGGCGTCCCACGGAGCCAGATCGCTGCGGCCCTCTCCGGATTTGACGGTTTTTCCGGGCGAATGAAGATCAGGCGTCTGCCAGATCAGACGATTTATGACAATTCTAACTCCGGCCTGAAGGTCAGGGATGTGCAGAGGGCGCTTGACCGGGCATCCGGCAGCGACCTGGTGGCAGTGGTGGGCGAGGACAGCGAGACCGTATGCGAAGGAATGAACATCCCCGCGCTCTCCGACCTGCTGCGCAAGAGGAGAAGCGAGACGGCAAAGCTGATACTGGTAGGCGAAAGGCTCGCGCCCCTGGCGGAGGAGCTCGGGGCAGCCACCGCCCGAAATTTGCAGGAAGGGCTGGAAATAGCTCAAAAGGATGGCCCGAAGAGGCTGCTTTCCTGTGTAAAATGCTTTAGGTGATACAAATGGCAAGCGAAGTGGAAAAAGCAAGCGAAATGCAGAACCTGACGATACTTCATCCCAGGCCAAGCTCGATAGTGGCAGCTCTATACACCCTGCGCGACCTCGGCGTCGAGGTTGTGATATTGCATGGCCCGAGCGGCTGCTGCTTCAAGCATGCCCGTCTCCTGGAGGAAGACGGGGTGCGGGTTCTTACCACCGCCTTGGACGAAGCGGGATTCGTATTCGGCGGACAGCGGCCGCTCACCGCGATTTTGAAGAAGGCGAGCGAGCTGTTTCATCCCAGGCTCATGGCGATCTCTGGTACATGTAGCAGCATGATCATCGGGGATGATCTGCATCAGGCAGTCCTGGATGCCGAACTGGATATACCTGTCCTGGAGGTGGAGGTTCATGCCGGATACAGGGACAATACCAAGGGGGTGATCCTCACCCTGGAGGCGGCAAGAGACAAGGGCATCATCGATGAAAAAGAGCTTGCCAGACAGAAGATCCTGCTCGAAAAAGCGACCCTTGTGGAGAAGCTGCATGGAGCGGCGAGCAGCGAGTACCTGGCTCCGGAGCGGGGCGACCTCAAATACGAAGCAGCATCCAGGCTTCTGGAGCTTATTCGTCAGGGAAAGAGGGGCCTGAACATCCTCAACGCCAAGAAGGAGACCGCCTACATGTTCGCAGACATCACCGCTGCCGTATCTGAGGTTGCCGGTGATCAGGTGGACACCCTTGCCAACCTGGACGACCGGGTGGGCCTGCCCAAGGTGAGAGGAGACGCAGCCAACATCGCCCGAGACCTCGCGCAGAGGAAGGTGAACTTCCAGCTCATCGGCGGACTGGATGAGTATCCGGTGACGTGCGACGCAGTTCAGAAGATGATCGAAGATAAGCACTACGACTTTGCCGTGATCTCAGGAGTTCCTCATGCTCTACCGATACCGGCTCTGAAGGGCCTGGAGGTATTCTCAATCACCAATGGGCCGCGCCAGGTCAAGCCTCTGCGCAATTTAGGCCACCAGCATGTCACAGTGGAGCTGGATCTGCATCCCAAGACTATGGGCGTGAAGAGCCTGGTAGAATCGGAGTTTGGAGCAACATTGCGGACGCTGAATAAAGGCAAAGCTACATTGGGCTAAAAAGGGATATGCTCGAAAAGAGCTAAAATTTTTTGGATTTTTTTAGAAGGCTTTGGGCAGTTCCGTGAGCAGAGCATATATGACAAAGCCAATGGTGCCGATGATGCCAATGCCGGCCATCGAGACCTTGGCGATCATGTTGAACTCCTCACGGCTGGGCTTTCTGGCCAGCCTCAGGACCCGCAAATACTCATCCACATTCGTGGAAGGCATGCTGACGCCCAGATCAACATCGTCCAGATTCAGCTTACTTTTGATATCCAGCTTGTTTTTGATATCCAGTTTATCCTTGAGATCGAGCTTCTGTTTGACAGCGCTCTTCTTCTCAGTGGCCTCAGTTCCCTCGCTCATTCAGCAGGGGAACGGAATTGGTGTGTAAAAAACCTTTCGATCGAAGAAATGAAATCTGCTTTCCGAAAAAAATTTGGGCGCTTTACCTTGCGCCGCCACCTCCACCACCGCCGCCTCCACCACCGCCAAAACCCCCTCCCTCGGATGAATCGCTCGATCGAGGACTGCTGGCGGAATATGCATGGCTGAAATGAGGTTGCATGCTATGAATAGCCAAAGCCTCCGGAATGCGGATGTTCAATTTGGACATGGCTTTCACCACATTGTCTCCTGCACCAAGGGCGGTTCCGTAGACCAGCCATTCTTTCCAGATTGTCAGGTCTTCCGGTGCATACTTTGTTATCATGGCAAAGTCCGACAGGAACTCTCTGAATGCGTCCCACTCCAGCTTCTCCTTGTAGTAGTCGCCCTTCCATCTTCCCATAAGAGCAGAAGGTGCAAGGGCCACAATAGAGCACTGGGCGAGCAGTGCGAATGATGCTACAGCTGATGGATTGGACAGAATTTCCCCACCGCCCAAATATGCAAATATAATTGCAGCAACGCATAACACCAGAATCAGATTTCCTGGCTGGAAATCAATGCCGCAGAAGGACCGCAGGCTTCTTCCACTAACGAATTTGCAGGCGGCATCATGAGCCTCATTATAATTTTTGTATTCGAGCAATTCATCCAACTCATCATGCATCTCTCGCAGTCCGTCTGTGTCGCGTGATTCCTGCAGGGCTTTGACGCGGTCCTCAAAGTTCTGGGCATCGAATACGCCCTTGATAGAGTTGCTCTTCAGGAAATCCAGAACTTTCTGCTCATAATCATCCTCACCAGATTCATCCGGCTTCAATAGCCTCACAGTAGTCCCTATCACGGGATCGATCTCTATGATACCGCGATGGTGCATATCGAGAAGTGTGGCATAAAACCCCTCCCTGCTGAAATTAAAAGCATCTCCGCTGAAAACAAGGTTTACCAGCCACGGCTTTCTTTTTGCAGGCACATAGTTGAGAGTTTTTGGAACAGTATAGCGCTTCTCCCTGCCGAACCAGTAGTAAACAGCTATGAGAATGAAGGGAAAGAGGATGATCAATGCCTGGAGGATGGAAAGATAGTCATAGTCCGATTCCTGGGCGGATAGAGTCCTGCTCTTTATGTCCGATATCGTCCTTGGAAATCCAACGATTCTTTTAGATGCCTCGGCCTGAAGAAGCATCTCCAGCTCGATCACACCATCTTTGGGACTGCTGCCGGTAACGATCCAGGTATCGCCCTCACGCCGCAAGTCCATCTTTGGGTGGGGGAAGAGCGAGTCCAGCAACCCATCTGGATCATGAATGCGGATGGTGATCTTTCGGTAAGGCAGATGATCATCCGCCAGCCTGAGATTCCAGTGACAAAATTCTCTGTCACATTCCAGATAAGGGTGAATGAGGAACCGGTAATCGATGCGATGCACTCCTGCAGAAAACATCTGAGGCTCCAGGCATCCGGCTTCGCTCACCTCAGCCAGGTCCGCAATTTTTGCCTGGTAATATTTCGCCTGGGGCGATAGAACAGTCACATTTCCGGCCCAATCCTTCATATAGGGAACAGTGCTCTGAGGTGGCGATATATCGAGCAATTCTACATAAGGATAATTCAGCCTCGATGCAGACAGAGGCATCTTCCAGGAACGATAGAGCATTTTATATTTTCCGGAGTCGCTAATTTCATAGACGAACTTCTCCGCCAGGGTCCCGTTCAAATAGATGTCTGCACTGTAGCTGTCCACATAGATATCTCCCAGGCCGATGGTAGGAGCAAATGATTCTCCCATTCCTGTAAGGCCGCCGGTTAAGAAGAGGCCAGTTAGACCCACCAGGAAGACCAGGCAGACCAGGATCGCGATCTGACGCTCTTCACTCATTATTAGCTCTCCTAATTCAAGGTTACCTTTTCGTCTAATCCCACTTCACTACTGGCTGGCGCGGCTCAATCTCCTCTGATGCAAAATATCCTGCACTTCGCAGTTCATCCTCCTCGAAGTTGAGGTACTCTTGCTTGGCCATCCTGGCCGATGAGGCGATGAGGTTAGAAGGCAGAGTATCAATCATGGTATTCAGTTCCTGGATTATATTGTTGTAAGTGTATCTATGCCGGGAGATCTCATCCTCCACCTCGTAAATGGAATTCATGGCATTGATGACCACATCCGAAGTTTTAAGGGCGGGATAGCTCTCCGCTACCGCCCTGACCTCACCGAGCAGGCTCTGGCTTTCGCTATTGATCTTGCGGATGGCTCCTGGGTCTGCGCCAGAGAGAGCGGTTCGCATTTGTGTGATCTTCTCCAGCGTCTTGCTCTCGAAATGAGCATAGCTTTCCACCATGTCCACGAGCTTCTCCACCATATCCAGCCGCTTCTTCATAGCCACACGGATCTGAGATAAAGTGGCCAGGGCACCGTTTTTCAGACTCTGGAGACGGTTGTAAATAGCGACAAAATAAAAAGCTATTATTATGAATGCAGCCAGTATCACAAAAAGCAGTAATGGCAGATCCATAAACGTATAATGGAAACTACACCCTTAAATAATTAGCCCAAAGAGGAATGCGGCTTTTCCGCCTGCACCTCCAGGCGCATCATCTGCACATGAGCCTGGCCTTTCTCATCCAATGGATACCTCTCCAGATACCTTCCTGCGATCTCCGTCACAAACCGGCCTTGCAGATGGACCGGCAGCCTCTGGGTGTAGGGCAGCCAGGTATTCCTGATGATGCCCTCAAGGCCTGCCTGCCTCTGATGAACCATATCCTTGGCTATCAACTGCACCCGCATGGGCAGAAGGCCGGCCTCCTCCAGCCAGGATCTGTACTCATCCGGCCCGTAGAAGTGATACGGGAAGGAAAAGTCTGTAAAGTACTCCTTCCAGGGCGGGCTATTTATGATCTCGCCGGTCAGCTCCAGGATCCGGGCGGCGTTTCCCCGTCCACCGCACTGCATGAGAAAGCGACCGCCAGGAACCAGGCTCTGCAGGACTGACCTGAGTACGGGCAATTGATCTCTTATCCAGTGCAGGCAGGCAAAAGAGACAACCAGATCGAACTGTTCGCGGAAGGGCAATAGGGTGGCGTCGGCTACCCGAAAGGATAAATTGGCCTGACCAGCATGCCGGCTGGCGGCAAAGCCGACCATCTCCGGGGAGAGGTCTACTCCCAGAACACTGCCACCCGGAACCATGCCTGCCAGGTGAGCGGTGACTCGCCCGTCTCCGCATCCGATGTCCAGGATGCGTTCATCGCCGCAAAGCTCGAGCTCCGAGATCAGAGCCATCGCCCAGCCGTACTGGGCCGAGGAACTCTTTTCGTAGTCTTCCGGGTTCCAATTATGCGTTTTTATGCCTGTCATGTTTCTGCAGCCGTCACCGTCATGTTTTCAGGAGCTGCCATCCTCCCCTTTTACCTGCACGTGCGTCTCCTTCTTGCGGGTCAGGCCCTCCAGGAGCTTGGGGACCGTATCTGCGACATGCTCAATCAGGGTATGCTGGGTCTCCTTGAGCCTTTCTACCCGCACGCCATCCTGGTCCATGATTATGACCGCAACAGGCTTCATGCCCAATGCCCCGCCGCCACCACCATTTGGACCATCGGCCTTTCCCGCTCCCGAGCCCGCACCAAAGCCCATCCCCATGCTCATCAGGGGAATGACGGTCTTGCCCTCCACGGTAACCGGATCGCCCACCGCATTCTTGGCGGATAGGGACTTTTGCATCTCCTCGGTTATGGTCTTCAGTATATTGGTCAGTTCCTGCGTCTTTTCGCTGCCTGCCATTATTTCACACTCCCGGCAGTAATTGTCCGGGATAGATCAAAAAGCTTTCTTCTTTTCCTTGAACTTTATGAGACGGGTGAGAAGGTCGTTATAGGGTGTGCTGATACCATAGTCCCGGGCATAGGCGGAGATGGCTCCGTTCAGAGCATCGATCTCCGTCTGCCGTCCCAAAACGATATCCTGAAGCATGCTCGCCCGATGGCCAACGGTGGGAGGAAGCTGCTTATTCAGAAGATAATGATAATACTCATCGGCATCCCGGTAGGGAACCTTAACTCCTTTGGCCTTCATCACCAGAAAGATCTCCTCGATTATGATCCGGATGATGCCTCTCGTCTCTTCATTTTCGCCCAGATCCCCGTAGGCGACCTCCAGCAATGCCCCCAGGGGATTCAATGAGCAGTTGTAGAGGACTTTGCCCCAGATGGCCGCCCAGATCTCATCCATGTTCACGATTTTGCAGGGAATGCCTGACCGGAGCAGATCCTCCTTCAATGTCGCCAGAAGCGGCTGGCTGACGGGCAGGAAGGGCTCGCCCAACAGGACATCATCGGCGTTGACGGTAACATTCGCGTGGCCCGGCTCAATGATCTCCGCTCCGAAGATGACCCGCGCTCCGACGGTGCGGTCCTGCCCTGCCAGGCGGGCGATGGCCTCCCAGTTGTCCAGGCCGTTTTGCATTGAGACCATGATCCCGTCCTCTGCCAGCAGCTCTTTCGCCTTCGTTGCGGCGGCAACCGTATCCTTGGACTTCACACAGAGCAGAATGATGGAGAATTTCTTCTCTCCCGCTGGGATGCTGGAAGCTCGGGTCGATTTCTGCATCTCTTCCGCCGGGATAAAGCGCTCTCCCCAGATGCCAGAGATCTTCAATCCCCTCTCGGATAAGGCCTGAAAGTGCCTGCCTCTGCCGATGTAGGTCACAGAGCGGCCAATCGTTTGCAGAAATCCGCCCAAAACGCTGCCTATGGCCCCTGCACCGTAGATGAGATAGTCGGGGCTTATACCGTTTTTCATAAACGGCAAGAGGATTTCGTCCCTTAAGAGGGTTTCGAAATAGGTCTGCAATCTAAGTCGGTTCATCGGCCATAAGGTTTCTTGAGTTTGAGTTCGACCACTATTGTTTCTAATACTGGCGGAAAGCGATGGACCGGCAAACATGGGAAATGGTCAAGGCACATCTTCCGGGATGACAACCGGCTCATCGATATTGAGGAGATGAAAGAACGCTACTATGAGGAGATCGAAAATCTGGAATGGAGACAGATCGTCTTCACGCCTCCGGAAAAGATTTGGATGGGCAAAGAAGTGCAGATCGTGGCCCGAATATCTCAGAATGACTGGATGAAGAATAAGCAATCCACGAAGTCTGCCATTGGCAATATGGCAAAGAATATGAACTCCGCCATATATAACCTGCCGCCAGATGGCCTGGCGATCCTATGCATTGGTGGCGCTTGTTGTATTACAAACTATATCCTGTTCTCTCGCTCAACAGGTGATCTCATCTCATGAATTAATTGAGCAGCTAGAAAGCAATGAGCCCGTTTACTATGATAATATCCAGGTTCTGGGGGACCTGGATCTCGGATCGCTGCCCGATGGGCGGGTGTACAGCAAATTGGCGATCACAAATTCCTCCATCGAAAATGCCAGCTTTTCGGGAGTCACCTTTGCAGAGGACGCCGTCTTCTGGGGCAGCAGCTTCAGCAACACCAGCTTTGAGGGGGCGGGTTTTCTCGGCCTGGCAGACTTCGCGAATTCCAGCTTTTCCAACTGCAGCTTCTCCTCTGCCTCCTTCGCCCAGACCGCTTATTTTGCTGGAACCGTCTTCAGGGATAACGTGAGCTTTGAGGATGCCCGGTTCGCAGAGGATGTCTTCTTCAGCGGGGCTATCTTTGCTGCCGATGCAGATTTCAATTACTCTGACTTCGCCTCTTACTCCCACTTCACCGGAGCGCAGTTTCTCGGCGACGCCCTCATCTCGGACGTTGATTTCTCGGGAGCGCTCGATTTTTCCGCAGCAAATCTCGCCCGGCAGGCAAACTTCTTTCAATCCCGCTTCAGCAGCGCCTCATTCTCCAATTCGGTCTTCTCCGGCCCGGTTCAATTCGGCATGGCTGCGTTCTCAGGCCTCACCTCCTTTGACAGGGCAGTCTTTGCCGATGAGGCCAATTTCAATCTGGCCCGGTTCTCCCAGGCGACATATTTCTCAGAAGCAGAGTTTCATGGTCTTGCCCTCTTCGGTCTGGCCAGGTTCGAGGACATCGCCAGCCTGCAAAGCAGCATTTTCGACGATGATATCAACTTCAAGGGAAGCTCAATCTCAACAATGCTTCTGGATAACGCGGAGCTCGCCAAAAGCTCTCGCATCATCCTGAACGACACCGACTTCTCCCGCTTCAAAGCCCACTGGAATGAGATCGAAGAGCATGTGGTCTGGGACCCGGGAGCCTATCTGGCGCTCATCAACAATTATCACGGTCTGGGCTGGTCGGCTGATGAGGATGACTGCTACTATCAATATAGGAGCCGGAGTCAGGCGGGAATGGATTGGGGCTGGTCCAGGATCATCGATATCCTTGCCTGGCTGTCCTGCGGCTATGGCGTGATGCCCAGCTATGCGGTATTCTGGTCGCTGGCAACCATCCTGGCTTTTGGCCTCTTATTCTGGAGAGGCGATGGCATCCGTCGCTCCGCCAAGCCTCTGCATGAGCCCGCCGAGGAGGCCAGCCTGCCCGAGCATGCCACAATCC
>JGI20214J51088_10001823_pt1 | contig 14411 bp, 14 predicted proteins | sample WetSurMetagenome_FD_51088 | JGI IMG/M metagenome (IMG submission 51088) | reverse complement strand
CCTGCGCCAATAATAGTTATCTCCGAATCCATTTCTGCCTTCTTCGTTTCAGTATTTTTTTATTGAAGTTAAAGCTCTCAAAAATAATTGACAAAAACTTATCGCTAAGCTGGAAAGATATTCAGTAACCATGCTTTTATTTGCTGAATCTTCAGGAACGGATTTCAAAATATTTATCATTTTTACTCAAGAATCTCAAATCTGTGGTCATAATGGTAAAATGCCTAAAAGAAATTGAAGCTTAATAACTTTATTTCAGGGCAGCAGTTCTGATAATACCTTATTGTATTATTGGAATAGTTGATTATTTTTGCATAAGTTTTTCGGGGTGTGGCGCAGTTGGCTAGCGCACTTGCATGGGGTGCAAGGGGTCGTCTGTTCGAGTCAGATCACCCCGACAGTTGAAAATAAAAGAGTTAAAGCAATTTAACTCTTTTATTATTTTGGAAGTTCATATACTACTCGCGTATATAACTGTGAGATTCGATCATTAAATCAAAGTTGAGTATATTTGTAATCAAATTTAGAATTGGATATATATGGAGACTTTTAAACCACTTGATCTTAAGAGTGAAGATAATAATAATGAGATTATTACAAATATTGAAAAGGTCAGATGTCTTATAATAGGTTCAGGACCAGCTGGATATACTGCAGCTATCTATGCTTCCAGAGCGAATCTTGCTCCAGTCCTTTATACCGGACTACAGTNGGGAGGTCAGCTGACAACTACAACGGATGTTGATAATTATCCCGGCTATCCCGATGGTATTACAGGACCGGAAATGATGGAAGACTTTAAAAAGCAGGCAGAAAGGTTTGGTGCTGATATTCGATTTGGAATAGCCACTTCAGTAGACTTTTCCACCAAAAAGCACAGGGTTACTTTTGATGATAATAAAATTATTGAAGCAGACTCTGTGATAATAGCAACCGGAGCCACTGCAAAATATCTGGGATTGGAGTCAGAGTCGAAATATGCAGGAATGGGTGTTTCTGCCTGTGCTACCTGCGATGGCTTTTTTTTCAGGGGAAAAGATGTTGCTGTTGTTGGTGGTGGTGATACTGCAGCAGAAGAGGCAACATACCTTGCCGGATTGTGCCGTAAAGTTTACCTTATTGTCAGGAGAAATGAGCTGAGAGCATCAAAGGTAATGCAGGATAAAGTCTTTAGAATGGGAAATATCGAAATATTGTGGGAACATCAGACAATCGATCTTTTTGGTGAGAATGGTGTGGAAGGAGCGACCCTGATTAAAAAAATGGCGACAACTGAGGAAGAAACTGTGAAAATTAAGATCGATGGCTTTTTTCTTGCGATAGGTCATACTCCAAATTCCGATATTTTTAAAAAATATTTGAAAACTGATAAGGTGGGGTATATTGAGACAATCCCNGGCACCTCAAAAACAAATGTTCCCGGTGTGTTTGCGGCTGGTGATGTTCAGGATTCTCATTACCGTCAGGCTGTAACGGCTGCAGGTTCCGGCTGTATGGCAGCTATTGATGCAGAACGTTATTTATCTGAACTACAATAGCGCAAAGTGCCAAAGTAAAAATTTATACTTTCCGCGATGAAGACTTTTAAGAAATCTTTTAAGATCAATGCTGAACCTTCAGATGTATATTCAGCTCTTACTAATCCATTTACAATAGAATTGTGGTCTGGTTATCCTGCAAAAATGAGCACCGAACCAGGAAGTGAATTTTCTCTCTGGGAAGGAGATATTACAGGGAAAAATCTTGAATTTGTTGAAAACAAAAAGTTAGTTCAGGAGTGGTTTTTCGGTGATCAGACAGAAAANTCAATAGTCACAATTACTATTTTCCCCGACAGAGAAAACTCACTTGTAACTGTCGAACATTCAAATATTCCGGACGAAGATTTTGCTGATATCGCTGAAGGATGGAGGGAATACTATTTTGATGCAATATCGCATTTTTTTAATCCTAATTTTTAAGAAAGTCTGTTGAAACTGAATACGCGGAAGTTCGATCAAAAATTTTAAAGATATCTTCCGAACATGCAAGTATCAGGTTAGCGATGCCCTTGAATGACAATGTATCTGCATTCGATTGTATTTTTCTGTTCCATTCGGGAACCCACGACAAAATATGATAATTAAGAAACCGTCGTATCTCTTTTCTCATTTCTCCCTTGCANGCTTCATCATCCATGCTCAGATACTTGTCTACCAAAAGAGTCAGAAATAAAAGTTCAATACCCAGGTGATCATCATTGATTTTCCCTTTGAACTTAGATTCCCAACCATATGAATTGTAGAACTCGGTAACATCGGCTGAATGAAAACCGGAGATATCTGATATCTCCTTACTGTATTGCGACTCGTACGCCGGTGCAAGTGCCAGATCAGATTTTGCAAACAGCCTCAGATAGTCTTCGTGTAATAATTTCCCAAATTGGATCCTGTTGGCAAATGATTCTCTCAACTGGGATGCTGCAATGATGAAATTTGGATTTGAACTTGAAACAGGGAGATTTTTCAGAATACCTCTTTCCCAAAAATCCTCAATACATTCTTCTGAAGGTTCATGCATAATCATACTCCCGGCAAAATAGAACAGCATGTTGTATCCTTTTAAAATATTATGATCACTATTTTGGATTGCATTATCCATTTTTATAAATACTAAAAATTCATTTTTAACGGAATAAAAACTAATGAAGCTGATTTGAACTATATAACCATATTAACACTGTTTTGTTCGAAAAAGATATGAAACTGTTGTTTCCTCTTTTGCTTGTTGTTTCGGGGATAAGGATAGAATAATTGAGAAGTATTTGATGCTATTTAACATTTAGGAGCATACTAAATTAGAAAAAGCTGTCTCAGGGGGAAACAGCTTTTTTTAAAACTAAATTATTTTCTCATTAGCTAAAGTCAGCAAGATTATCGGGATATTCATTGTTATCAACTTTTTCTTTGATTTTCCTGAATGCCTTGATTGTGTATTCAACATCTTCAAGAGTATGGGCAGCTGTTGGTATTAGCCGTAACATAACCACGTCGCGCGGGACAACCGGATACACAACCACAGAACAGAATATGCCGAAGTTTTCTCTAAGATCATAAATCATATGAGTCGCCTGGGGAACACCGCTTTTCATAAACACCGGGGTTACCGGAGATTCTGTTTTTCCAAGATTCAGACCGGCATCTTTTAAACCCTTCTGCAACGCCCTGACAATTGTCCAGAGTTTTTCTTTCTGCTCAGGATGGGCCTGAATAAATTCCAGTCTTTTTATAGCTCCGAGTGTCATAGCCATTGGTAAAGATTTGGCATATATCTGCGACCGCAGATTGTACCGGAGGTAATTAATCACATCTTTCGTGCTTGCAATGAATGCGCCTATACCAGCCATTGACTTTGCGAATGTTGCAAAGTAAAGGTCAACCTGGTCCTGTACTCCAAAATGCTCGCCCGTACCGCTCCCTGTAGCACCCATCGTTCCGAAACCATGCGCATCATCCACAAGAAACCGGAACTGATATTTTTTCTTCAGAGCAGCAATTTTATCGAGTTTCCCGAGATCACCTGCCATGCCGAATACACCTTCTGTAATAACGAGTATCCCACCACCAGTTTCTTCTGTGATCTTTTGAGCTCTTTGCAGCTGCTTCTCGCAGCTCTCCATATCGTTATGAGGGAAAACAAATCTCTTTCCTATATGAAGTCGCAAGCCATCCATAATACAAGCATGTGATTCCGAATCATATACAATAACATCGTGCCTGTCAACAATTGCATCAATAATTGAAACCATTCCCTGATATCCAAAATTAAGAAGATAGGCATCTTCCTTGTGGACGAATCTGGCAGCCATCTCCTCAAATTTTTCATGAGTTGACGTATGACCTGACATCATTCTTGCACCCATTGGAGATGCTAGTCCATATTTAGCAGCTGCCTCAGCATCAGCTTTTCGAATTTCAGGTTGATTAGCGAGTCCCAGATAATTATTAAGACTCCATGTAAGAACTTCTTTACCTCTGAATTTCATATGGGGAACAATTTCACCTTCCAGCTTTGGAAATGCAAAATATCCATGCCCAAAGTCCTGATACTGCCCTAATGAACCCCTGTTTTTCTTTATTTTTTCAAATATGTCCATGATAATAACTTTNCAAAAAATTTTCACAAAATTACTGATAAAGAGTTTTATCATTATACCTATTTATACCTAATTTCAAATTATTGTCTGGCGGTCTGGTGGTCTTGCTGTCGATGTGACTACATAATAAAAGCATAAATATTACGTTTTTATGCCTGAAATGAATTTTTTTCAGTAATTTTGCACAACAATTTTTTTTATGAGATTCAGATTATATATTGTCCTTATTATTCTTGGTTTCCTAAGCTCCTGCGGCCAGTATGAAAAACTANTGAAAAGTACTGATTTTGATCTCAANAAGGCCAANGCTAAAGAATATTATGATAAAGGGGAGTTCGTAAAAACTACAGAACTTCTGACTCAGATTTTACCGCGGTTCAGAGCTACTGATGAAGCTGAAGATCTGAACTGGATGAATGCGCAGAGTTATTTTGGCATGAAGGACTATTTTATGGCTGGCAGTACTTTTAAGACGTTCATAGAGCAATTCCCATTTGGCAAACACGCCGAGGAGGCCAATTATATGGCAGCATTGTGCGATTATAACCTTTCTGCACGGCCTGAACTTGATCAGGATAATACTAAAAATGCAATTGAAGGATTTAATATTTTTCTGAACAAGTTCCCAAACAGTACCAGAGCTGAAGATTCCCGGAAACGTATTATTGATCTTGAAGATAAGCTGGTTGAAAAATCGTATCTGAGTGCAAAACTCTACTACGACATGGAGCAGTATAAAGCTGCTATTGTGGCTCTGACCAATAGTCTTAAAGAATATTCAAATTCAAAATACAGGGAAAAGATGATGTATCTTAAATTGAACTCTCTTTTCCAATATGCAGAACTAAGTTATAAGAATAAGCAAAAAGAGAGGTACCAGGCAACCCTTGATGACTATTATTCTTTTATGGAAGAATTTCCGAAGAGCACATATTCAAAAGATATAAGCAGTATTTTCGAGAAAACAAATAAATTTTTGAAGACAGGAATTCCTGACAGTGGAGTAAATAATCAATAAAATTATGGATTACAGAAAATCAATAGCCCCAGTAACAACTGTTACACGCAATCTGGACCTCATGACACAGGGTACCGGAAATATATATGAAACAGTAATTGTCGTTTCAAGAAGATCAAACCAGATATCTGTTGAGATGAAACAGGAACTGAACAAGAAATTGGAAGAGTTTGCTTCTTACAGTGACAACCTTGAGGAAGTATTTGAAAACCGCGAGCAGATTGAAATTTCTAAATTCTACGAACGGCTTCCTAAACCAACACTTATTGCATTACAGGAACTTGAAGAAGGTAAGATTTTCTACAGAAACACTGAAAATCCTGCCAAACAGAAGTAATATTTAACTTTCCGATGCTGAAGGGCAAAAACATACTTATCGGCGTAACCGGAGGTATTGCAGCTTATAAAACTGCAACTATTATCCGGTTGCTCGTTAAGGATGGCGCTGATGTCAAAGTTATTATGACTAATCACGCAAAAGAGTTTATTACCCCTCTTACACTAGCAACTCTCTCTAAAAACCCTGTACTGACTGAGTTTTTTAACCCGGTTAACGGTGACTGGAACAGTCATGTTGATCTGGGCCTGTGGGCAGATGTTTTTCTAATAGCTCCTGCCACTGCAAACACCATTGCCAAGATGGCAACAGGAGTAGCTGATAATCTGCTGCTTACTACATATTTGTCGGTACGTTGTCCGGTATTTATAGCCCCTTCCATGGATGTCGATATGTTAAATCATCCGGCTACTATTATAAACATAGAAACTCTGAAAGCCTTTGGCAATTCAATACTCGAGCCTGTCAGCGGAGAACTGGCAAGTGGTCTTTCAGGTAAAGGAAGAATGGCCGAACCGGAAGATATTGTAAAAGAGATAACTGGCTTTTTTACGAAAAAAAAAACTATCAGCCTCTGAAAGGCAGGCATCTCCTGATTAATGCAGGACCAACTCGTGAACCACTCGATCCCGTAAGGTTTTTAAGCAACTACTCCTCAGGCAAAATGGGAATTGCCCTGGCAGATGCTGCCATTGATTACGGTGCGAGTGTTGACCTTGTGCTTGGTCCGGTAAATATTATGCCCCAAAAGTTTTCAGTGAAGGTTATAAACGTAACTACTGCCGAGTCGATGGCTTCTGAATGTATAGCCCGATTTGAAAAATGCGATGTAGCTATTCTTGCAGCTGCAGTTGCAGATTTCACTCCTGTTAGGGTCTACAAAGAAAAGATNAAGAATAAAGATTCAGAATTACGTTTAGAACTTAAACCGACCAGAGATATTGCGGTCACTCTCGGAACGCAAAAAAGATCGTCCCAGATACTCGTAGGGTTTGCACTTGAAACTGATAACGAACTTGAAAACGCAAAAGAAAAATTATTGAAGAAGAATCTTGATATTATTGTACTTAATTCCCTAAAGGAAGAGGGAGCCGGATTCGGACACGATACGAACAAGATCACTCTTATAGACCACAACAATAATATTGATAAATTTGAGTTGAAATCAAAAGAGGNAGCTGCTATGGATATACTTGATAAAATTGTTTCAATGCTTAGATAATCAGAGGTTCTAAAATGGTAACCAGGTTCAAATATTTTCTTATTGCTTTTTTGATTCTTCTGCCCGGCATAATTGCTGCCCAGGAGCTAAATTGCAATATCCAGATTTCAGCTCAGAGAATTCAGGGTTCAAATCGCCAGATCTTTGAGAGCATGCAACGCGATCTTTATGATTTTATGAATAACACTGTTTGGACAAATCATGTTTTTAGTTACGCGGAAAGAATTGATTGCAATATTCTGATTAACCTGAGTGACCAGCTGTCGGCCGATGAGTTCAAAGGCACAATACAGATTCAGCTTAGCAGGCCCGTTTTTAATACTACCTATAAATCAACTATTCTGAATTTTATCGACAACAGTTTTCAATTCAAGTATGTTGAATTTCAGCCTCTCGAATTCGACCCGAGTACCTACAGGTCAAGTCTGGTTTCAGTACTCGCATACTATACGTATATGATCCTGGGATTTGATTATGATTCATTCTCTCCTCTTGGCGGGACCGAATTTTTTCAGATGGCTGAGAAAATTGTAACCACTGCCCAGAATGCTCCTGAACCTGGTTGGAAACCCTATGATGGCTCAAGAAACCGCAACAGATACTGGCTGGTGAAAAATGTTCTCGATAAGGAATATGAAGGAGTACGTCAGTTCCTATATGATTATAATATAAATGGTCTTGATAAAATGGAATCGAAAATCGCTGAAGCAAGAACCAGCATGGTTGAGAGCCTTAAGCTTGTTCAGGAGGTATACAGGAAGAAACCCGATCCATTTATGTATCTGGTACAGGTTATTATGGACGCAAAGTCAGATGAACTGATTAATATTTTTACAGAGGCATTTCCTGAGGAGAAAAGCCGGGTAGTCCAGATCCTTACGGAAATTGACCCTGCGAATAAGGCTAAATATGAAAAGATCAATTCAGCAAATTCTCAATAACTTCCTGTTATGCTCATAAAACTTTACGTTCAGAATTATGCTCTTATCAAAGAACTGGATGTTGGATTTGAAAACGGACTGACAATCATTACCGGTGAAACCGGTGCCGGTAAATCAATTCTATTGGGTGCTCTTTCACTTATTCTTGGTACCAGAGCAGATTCTTCTGTCCTTCTTGATAAAAATGAGAAATGCATTGTCGAAGGTACATTCCGGATTGAAGAATATGACCTGAATGAGTTTTTTAGTTCCAATGAACTTGATTATGAGCCTGTAACTTCACTTCGAAGAGAGATTAATCCTGCAGGTAAATCAAGGGCTTTTATAAATGATACTCCTGTAACAGTTAATCTGTTAAAGGAGCTTGTTGACAAACTAATAGATATCCATTCGCAGCATCAGACACTAATGCTGAATGATAATTCATTCCAACTTAGTTTAATTGATTCATTTTCAGGCATTGTCAAACAGAAAAGCGNTTACAGGGAAACATATTTNAACTGGAGAAAAATAAAGAAAGAGTACGGTGCCATTAAGGAAANGGCTGATAAGAACCGCGCCGACCTTGAATACTACCANTTTCAGTTTAAACAGCTTGAAGAAGCAAGTCTGAAACAAGGGGAACAGGCAGAACTCGAAACAGAACAGGAGATGCTTGGACATGCTGAAGAAATTAAGCTGGCTTTAACTACTAGTTCAAATCTCTTCTTTGCCGAAGGGGTTTCTATCCTTTCAATGTTAAGGGATGTCAAATTAAATCTTGCAAGAATAAGAACATTTTTGCCTGAGAGTGAAAGCCTGCTTGCNAGGATTGAATCGGGACTTATTGAACTGGATGATCTGGCAACTGAAGTAGAGAGATTATCTGTTTCTATAGATGCTGATCCACAACGTCTGACACATGTCAATAATCGCCTGGATGAAATTTATTCCCTTATTCAGAAACACCATGTAAATGATCTGAATGAGCTCATCGTGAAAAAAGATGAGATTAAGGATCTGATAAATTCCATTGTTAACAGCGACGAAAAGCTTATCGAATTGGAATCTATGTTGGAAAAAGAGCTTACAGCGTTGAAAGCGATTTCTGAGGAAATATCTGATAAGAGAAGTAGTGTATTGCCGGAAATTGAATCAAGAGTTACCGGACTGCTGAAACAACTGGGGATACCAAATGCTAAATTCAAGATATCTCTAACACATTTGAAAGAATTCACACCGACTGGTATTGACCAGGCCGACTTTCTTTTCTCGGCAAATAAGCAAATAGAACCTGAAAATCTGGCTAAAATTGCCTCAGGCGGAGAACTATCGAGAGTAATGCTAAGCCTGAAGTCTTTACTGACAAAGAACAATAATCTNCCAACAATTATTTTTGATGAGATTGATTCGGGAGTATCAGGGGAGGTGGCTGATAAAGTCGGGCAGATACTATCAGGTATGGGACAATATATGCAGGTTATTAATATTACACATCTTCCTCAGGTTGCTTCACGAGGAACTCGACACTATCATGTTTATAAAGATGATACGGATAACTCAACATTCACACGTGTTAAATTGTTATCACCTGAAGAAAGAATCCTTGAAGTTGCGAGATTGCTGAGCGGAAGTGAAGTAACTGAAACAGCAATGAATAATGCGCGGGAACTTCTGAAGTCAGGAATCAATCAGATAAATACATAATCCAAATACTATGAGAGAAGGTCTGTTAAAAGGGAAAAAGGGTATCATATTTGGTGCATTAAATGAAAAGTCTATTGCATGGCAGGTTGCATTGAAAGCATGGGAACAGGGAGCTGAACTGATGCTTACCAATTCTCCGGTTGCTTTAAGGCTGGGAAATATCAAAGAATTGGCTGAAATGACTGGCAGCCAGGTAATTCCGGCTGATGCGACAAAAATGGATGAAATTGAAAACCTGCTTACTGAAAGTATGAAGGTATTCGGAGGAAAATTTGATTTTATCCTTCACTCGATTGGCATGTCGCCAAATGTTCGCAAAGATATACCCTATGAGCATACAAGCTATGAAAACATGCTGAAGACGTTTGATATCTCAGCATTGAGCTTTCACCGGGTTCTGCAAACTGCTTATAAACTAGATGCCTTAAAAGAGTGGGGGTCGGTGGTTGCCTTATCTTATGTGGCAGCACAAAGAACTTTGTCGGGTTACAACGATATGGGCGATGCTAAAGCTCTACTGGAGTCTATTGCCAGAAGCTTTGGGTATATATACGGTCGCGACAGAAAAGTACGAGTAAATACTGTCTCTCAGTCACCAACTGCAACAACAGCCGGTAGCGGGATCCATGGATTTGATTCTCTGATTGATTTTTCGGAAAGAATGTCGCCTCTTGGTAATGCAACAGCTGAGGAATGTGCTGAATATTGTGTTGCTTTATTCTCAGACCTTACAAGAAAAGTTACGATGCAAAATCTTTTCCACGATGGAGGATTCTCAAGTATGGGTATGAGCCTTAGGGCAATTGAACAGTACCAGAAGAGTTTTGAAGAGTGCGATTGTGATGATAAGTAAATAAGTATAAACACCTATTTTTCAAGCGACTTGCTATTCAGTGAGTCGCTTTTTTTATATTTGGATTTGCCTAAANCCAAATCTGATGATTAAGATTGTATTATTGATAATATTCTATTTTGTTTTTCCGGTATTTATAATATATCTGTGTAAGCAATGGTCTTTCCTCCAGAAGATGGGATCAATTGTTCTTGCCTATGGATTTGGGCTTCTCATNGGCAGTACCGGGATATTGCCACAGGGAAGTGATGGATATAAAATGGCTCTTCAGGGAAGAGCTGCACTTCCGAAAGCTGAAGTTGAAACACTTATAAGTCAGGGCAAAGCAACGGAGAATGATCTTTTTGTTAATCAAATAGGTACGGTTCAGGACACTATTCCGTCAGTTGTTGTACCTCTCGCTTTCCCCTTATTGCTTTTTTCTCTTAATCTTAAACGGTGGCTGCGTTATGCNCGGAAAGGATTTATTTCCGTAGTCCTTGCTCTNGTTTCCGGACTTGTGATGGTTACAGTCGGTTTTTTTATCTGGAAGGATTCCATACCTGAAAGCTGGAAACTTGCAGGTATGTTCGAAGGAATATATGCCGGCGGAACTCCGAATTTTGTTGCAATAAAAATGGCATTGAATGTTGATGCAAACCTTTTTGTTATTGTAAGCACATATGATATGATAGTGGGTGCTTTTCTTGTCTTGTTCTTCATTACAGTTGCTCCAAGGATCTTTAGATTTATTTTGCCTCCATTTCAGGAATCTAAAGGAATAGAGGGTGATGCAGCTGAAATTGCAAGCCAGACCGAAAATCTCGAGGATTTTTCAGGGATGTTTAAAAAAGGAGTTTTCATGCCACTTCTTGGCGCACTTGGAATTTCTGTTCTGATTTTTGCTTTTTCAGGTGGATTGGCTTTGCTTGTACCAAAGCTTCCGATGATGGTTGTGGTCATCCTTTCAATTACAACACTTGGATTGCTACTCTCACTGTCAAGGTACATTAACAGAATAGAAAAGACCTTCCAGTTGGGAATGTATCTCATNCTTGTTTTTTCTCTAACTGTAGCTTCTATGGCCAACATCAGGACAATGTTCGGAGCCGGGATGCTTAATCTGATCCTCTTCATCAGCTGGTGCTATTTCGGATCACTGATACTTCATATTATCCTGGCAAAAATATTCAGAATTGATGCTGATAATTTNCTGATTACATCAGCTGCTTTTATTTTTTCTCCTCCTTTTGTTCCATTAGTTGCCAATGCACTTAAAAACAAAGATGTCATAGTTACAGGAATTACCGGAGGCATAATTGGTTACATCGTAGGTAACTATATGGGTGTAGCACTTGCATATTTTCTCAAAGGATTCTGAACAGATACTAAAAATGTAGGGACCGGCTTCGACCGGTCCCTACAACCATATTATAATTATATAGGATCATGCCATGGCATGACCAAATAATTCTAAAACAAATAATTCAGCCCAATTGAAAAACCGATATTACCATCCTGCTCTTTAAAGGCTTTCCCAATATCTATTGCAACCACAAAGTTCTGGTTCATCGCAAGCATTATACTTACTCCGGCACTCTGATGTATTTTATCTTTTCCGGAATTAAAGTAATCTGAGAAATTCTCAGTTACCCCGTCTGAATTATAAAGATCATCAAACCTTGCATGAAGATCTGACGGTAGCTTGATTTCTTTAGTCACTATCCCGAAATCAGTGAATAGGTCAAGACCAAGATAACAATCCTGCTTAAGAAATTTAAAATATAATGGTTTCCAGCGAAGTTCCACATTACCCATTACAAAACCATCTCCTAAAACCCTGTTTCTCATTACTCCCCTTAATGTGCTGGCACCACCAAGACCTTCATTAGTTGCTCCTGTTAACATCGAAGTGATAACCTGTGACTGATAGAAAAAAGGAACAGTTCCAGATATAGTTGATTGATATCCTAACCTGTAAACAAATGACAGGTTTTTCTCAATTAAAGTAAAATATTGGCGGTGAATAATATAAAGTCGGGAAAATCCCCAGTCATTACCCATAAATTTTGGTGCAATTTCAATTCCAATCTCGGTCCATAAACCTTTCATCGGATTTGGTCTGTTATCACGACTGTCCCACATTACCCCGGCCTTAAGTGTATTTACCCAGCCTCCGTCGGCTTCGTTTGCTGAAATCAATCCAAGCGCCTGATAACGTTCAAAAAGACCTGGTTGTTCATTGACAGTTGGTAGCTTGACTTCTTTCCCTTTATTCAGTTTTTCGATATTTACAGAACTGTTTTTGAAATCCTGAAATGCAAAACCAGCACTCCATTTTATATGTTCACCTGAAAGTTTACCCTGAAAGTCATTTTTAAACCTGAATTGATTCCTCTGAAACCGGTAAAACATTCNGGTCCTGTATGGTGGAGATGACAGTTTATCATCCATCCAGTCTTTATTATATACTGATTGATAGCCGTTGAAACCATAGAAATGACTGGCCTGATCAGGCAAATAACTCAGATCACTGGTCATGTGCACACCTGGAATAAGATGATTTGATTCATACATAAAACGGTAAATACCACTTCCTTTGGTATAGTGTGATATCTCAGTATAAGTATGATCCAGGTAATCGGGGTAAGTACTTCCATCTCCATAATTAAAAAACTCGGCAAGTGCCCCGTATTGAAAACCGAGGTCAGAGTCAAAAGATACTGCAGGCAGGGCGCCTCCGAACTTCCATCCGGTCTTTACTTTTTTCTCCTGAGCTGATCCCGCCAGCACAAGCATTGAAAAAAGCAAAACTAAAAAGGTTTTTTTCATAGGTTATAGGTTTGGTTCATACCGTTAAAGATAAAGAAAAATGGAAATAACAGCCATTTTTTTTAATATTTGCTACCTTAGAACCATAATTATACGACTAAATGCTTACAGGTTTACTTATAAAAAATATAAAGTCCCTTGTTCAGGTTGAGGAGGTTCCGCAAATTAAAGTAAGTGGTCGTGATATGTCTGAGATTCAATCAATCGATAACGCCTATGTTTATATTGAAGATGGATTGATAAATGATTTTGGAAAGATGGATGAGCTCCCAGATATTCAGGCTCTGGTTAATAATTCTGATATTAAAACTATAGACGCAAGCGGCAGATTTGTCTTTCCCTCATTCTGCGATTCCCATACACATCTTGTCTATTCGGGTAGCCGGGAGATAGAATATTCCGACAAGATCAGAGGATTAACCTATGCAGAAATAGCTAAGAGGGGTGGAGGAATACTGAATTCCGCAAAAAAACTCCATGAAACATCCGAGGATGAGTTGTACAGACAGTCTTTTGAGAGAATAAATGAAATAATTTCCCTGGGAACCGGGGCTGTTGAGATAAAAAGTGGGTATGGTTTGAATCTGGCTGATGAATTAAAGATGCTGCGGGTTATCAGAAGAATTAAAGAGACAAGCCCGTTAGAAGTTAAATCTACTTTTCTGGGCGCACATGCGATCCCTGAAGAGTACACAAACAGGAGGGAAGGTTATGTTGACCTTATTATTAGCGAAATGATTCCAATGGTTGCTTCGGAAGATCTTGCAGATTTTATTGATATTTTTTGTGACAGTGGATTTTTTACAGTTGAGGATACCGAGCGTATATTAATGGCAGGAATGAAATATGGACTTACTGCAAAAATTCATGCCAATGAACTGGATTATTCAGGTGGTATACAAACAGGGGTAAAATATAATGCTCTTTCTGTGGATCATCTGGAATTTACAGGAGATAAGGAAATTGAAGTACTTCTTGGATCGGATACAATGCCGACTCTTCTTCCAGGAGCAGCATTTTTTCTGGGGATGCATGATCCTCCTGCCCGAAAAATGATTAATGCCGGTTTGCCTGTAGCTCTGGCATCGGATTTTAACCCGGGGTCATCACCTTCAGGCAATATGAAAATGATTATGTCACTTGGATGTATCAAATTAAAAATGCTACCTGAAGAGGTGATTAATGCAGTCACAATCAATTCGGCTTATGCCATGGGTATTTCAGATACTCATGGTTCCATTGCAAAAGGCAAAGTAGCTAATATGTATATTACCAAAGAGATACCATCTTATGAGTTTATGCCATATGCTTTTGGGAGTAATTTGATTGAAACAGTTATACTTAGAGGAAAAGTATGCTCCTTGTCCCTTTAGTTGCTTGCCCCCCTCCCGATAGCTATCGGGACCCC
>JGI20214J51088_10001822_pt1 | contig 14412 bp, 10 predicted proteins | sample WetSurMetagenome_FD_51088 | JGI IMG/M metagenome (IMG submission 51088) | reverse complement strand
CTGGGCCCAGGCATCGGCGGCGATCTGCCCCGAGAAGAGGTACCCGGCGTGGGGCGCCAGGATACCGATGGGCCTTTCGCCGCGCGCGGGCACGGCTTCGGCGAGGTAGGCCTTGATGGCCCCTTCGAGCTTGCCCCGATCCGCGGGGTAGAACTTACCCGCCACAGCGGGGGGGCGCACCACGGCGTCCGCGGGCTCCGAGGCGCACGCGCACACCGCCAGGCCGAGGAACGTGAGCCACAGGGCACCGTTCAGGAGCAGCGGAATGGCCGGCCTCATGTCCAGACCCCCGGAATCTTGGTGGCGCACTGGGGGCAGGCGCCCCCCTTGAGCCGGTTGGCGGTGGTGAACATCCCCGAGCGCTCGATGAGCGTCAGGTTGCACTTGGGGCAGTAGGTGTTCTCACCGGGGTGGCCGGGCACGTTGCCGATGTAGGCGTAGTGAAGGCCCTGGGCCTTGGCGATCTCCCGCGCCCGCTCGAGGGTAGCCACGGGCGTGGGCGGGAGGTTCATGAGCTGGTAGTCGGGGTGAAAGCGCGTGAAGTGGACCGGAACGTCTGGACCAACCTCCCCGGCCACCCACTTGCTCAGCTCCGTCATCATGGCGTCCGAGTCGTTGAGTGTGGGCACCACGAGGTTCACGATCTCCAGGTGGCGCCCCGCCTTCGCCACCTGCTTGATGCTGCGCAGCACGGGCGCCAGCTCGGCGCTGGAGACCTCCCTGTAGAACTCGGGCGAGAACCCCTTCAGGTCGATCTTGATGGCGTCCAAGACCTCGATCATCTCGGCCAGGGGCGCCTTGTTCATGAACCCGCAGGAGATGATGACGCTCTTCATGCCGAGCTTCCGGGCGGCGCGCGCGATGTCCGTGAGGTACTCGGTGAAGACCGTGGGCTCGTCGTACGTGAAGGCCACCACGGGCACCGTCCGCTCCTTCGCCCGCCTGGCCATGGCCTCGGGCGGGCAGTAGGAGGCCGTGTAGTCCTCGGGCGAGGCCTGGCTGATGGTCCAGTTCTGACAGAACTTGCACCGGAGGGGGCACCCCGAGGTGGCGAGGGAGTAGGCCATGGCGCCCGGCAGGACGTGGAAGAAGGGCTTCTTCTCGATGGGGTCCACGTGCTCGGCGATGGGGCGGCCGTAGACGAGGGAGCGAAGCTCCCCCTGGACATTCATCCGGGCACGGCAGCGGCCCCGATCCCCCTCGGCGATGAGGCAGGCGTGCGCACAGAGGAGGCACCTCACAGCGCGCGTCTTGTGCACGTGCTCGGCGCCCTTGGCCAGCTCGGCCGCGGTGTGGCACCCAGCACACTCGGGCTTGGCCGCCCGCGGAGAGGTCCAGTAGCGGGCCACTGGGGCGCGGCGCACGAGGTCGTCGAGTGGTTCGGCGGCGGGATCGAGGAGGTCGAGGCCGAGGAGGCGGGAGACCTCGGGGCAGGACAAGAGCACGCCACCCGCGCCCAGGACGGCCCCGGTCCGGGCCGCCGAGCGCAGGAACTGCCGGCGGGAAATGCTCTTCATTGGAGCGTCCCCCTCGGCTTCACGTTAGGGCGCGCGCTGGGGGGTGTCAAGGAGCGCTGGGCGGGAGAGGGACCGGTGTGCGAGGATGGGGACGTCGTGCGGTTCGGAAGGTCTGCCAGAACATTTCGCCGGTCAGCGGGGGAGGCTCTGATGGCACAGGGGGGAACGGGGAGGTGGTTGGGAACCACCCTGTGGCTCCTGCTGTGGTGCTGCGCGGTAGCCGCGGCCACGCCCGAACGCGGCCTCCGCGTAGTGAGTACCTACCTCACGGGGGACCTCGGGGGTGGACCCCAGAACTTCTGCGTCACCCAGGACCACCGGGGCATCCTCTACGCAGGCAACCTCGCCGGCGTCCTCGAGTTCGACGGCGTCTGGTGGCGCGTCATCCCCCTCCCCAACGACTCCGCAGCTCGCGCCCTGGCCTGCGACGTGCAGGGGCGAGTGGCCGTGGGTGGCTTCAACGAGTTCGGGTTCCTCGCCCCGGACTCCCTGGGCGCAATGCGCTACGAATCCCTGCTCCCGCAGCTGCCGGGACCGCTCCGGTCCTTCGGGGAGGTCTGGCGGGCGCACGCCACCTCCGCAGGGACCTTCTTTCTGACCGACCGCCGGGTCCTCCTCTGGGACGGTTCGGCGGTGAAGGTGCTCCGGGAGCTCTCCGAGGGGGCCCGGGCCAAGTCCGCCTTCGTCGTAGGGGATACCTACTACCTCTGGGACGCGGGAGGGCTCTACACCTACTCGGAGGGTGCCTTCGTGCGGGCGCCGGGCGGCGCTCGGTTCGCGGGGCACCGCGTCGCCCTGCTCCTACCCGCCGGGGGAGGCAGCCTCCTCGTGGCCGCGGACGGCCTGGGCGTGAAGGTGTACGGCGGGCCGACCTCCAAACCCCTCGCCCCCGACGCGGAGCGCTGGCTCGCCGGCCGCGAGGTGGTGAGCGGATGCGTCCTGGCCGACGGCCGGCTGGCCGTGGTCACGCGCGGGGACGGCGTCCTCCTCCTGGACCGCTCGGAGGGTGCCGACGAACTCCTCGACGACCGTACCGGCGTGCCTGTCGACGAGGTCGCCTCCGCCTACGCGGGGCGCGATGGCGCCCTCTGGCTGGCCCTGGAGAGCGGCCTGCTCCGCGTGGACGCCTCCTCACCCCTCTCCCTCATAGGCCCGCGCTCGGGGCTGCGTGGCACGCCCCTGTCGCTCGCCAGGCACCAGGGGACCCTCTACGTGGGGACCAATTCGGGGCTCTTCGTCCTCGCCAGGGAGTCCGGGGGCGCCGATGGCGATCCCTGGGCGCCCACCGTGGCGCGCCCCGTGCCCGGGGTGGAAGGCGCCATCTGGTCGCTGCAGGACGCCGGGGACGACCTCCTCGCGGGCGCCGAGGGCGTCTTCGTGGTGAAGGGAGGCCGGGCCCTACCCATCACCGCCACCGCGGGGATCACCGTCTACGCCATGGCGCCTTCGCCGGAGGACCCCTCCCGCGTCATCCTGGGCCTGAGGCAGGGGCTCGGCGGGTTGCGACGGGAGGGCGGGGGCTGGCGCTTCGAGGGGCTCGCCCCCGGCGTGTCCACCTTCGCGCGCTCCCTCGTCACCGAACCGGACGGCCGCCTCTGGCTGGGCACCGTCTTCGACGGCGCGCAGACTCTCCCCCACGACCCGTGGGTCGTCCCGGGCGGCCAGCCCCAGCGCTTCGGTTCGGGAGAGATCCACATCCAGAAGATCGGGACCCGGGCTGTGCTCATGTGGAAGCACCGCATCTGGGCGTACGACCTCAAGACGGGACAGCTCGGACCCGATCCGCTGTTCGGCGCCCTGCCTCCCCTCGACCATTTCTTTTTGGCCTCAGAGGATCGGGCGGGCAACCTCTGGACCAACGCCCGCCCTCCCGCCGTGGTCCGCCGGAACGCCAAGGGCGCGCTCATGGTGGACACGGGGAGCCTCGCCTCGTCGCCGGGCCACGACGTCCGCTGCATCCTGTGCGAGAGCGCGGGGAACGTCTGGCTGGGGACCGAGAAGGGCCTCCTCCTCTACAGCCCCGCTCCCGCCCAGATACCGGTAGCCCCACCTCCGCCGCTGATCCGGCGCGTGAGCTCCGGACCCACGGGCCTCCTCTACGGCGGGGCGGGGCCCGTCGACCTGCGGCCCGTGCGTCTCCCGGCGGGGAGCGTCCGCCTCCACATCGAGTGGGCCCCCGCGGACGCGGCTCCTGGGGTGCGCTACCAGTACGTGCTGGAACCGGGGGCGGAGGGGTGGTCCGACTGGACCGAGGAGCCCTTCGTGGACTTCACCAACCTCTGGGAGGGCGACTACACCTTCCGCGTGAGGATGCGCGGCGTGAACGGAGAGGTGAGCCCGGCCGCGGCCTACTCCTTCACCGTGTCGCCCCCGTGGTTCAGGACTTGGCCCGCCTATGCCGCCTACCTCGTCCTCCTGGCCTCCGTGGTCTGGGCGTCGATCCGGCTGAGGCTCCGGTCTCTGAGGCGCCGTACCGTCCTTCTGGAAGCGAGGGTGGCCGCCCAGACGCAGGAGCTCGCTCGGACGGTGGACGAGCTCAGGCTGGCCAAGCTGGAGGTGGAGCAGAAGAACGAGCTCCTCGAGGAGGCCAACGTGGGCCTGAAGAGCCTCTCGGCCCGGGACGGGCTGACGGGCATCCCCAACCGCCGCAGCCTGGAGGAGGCGCTCCGGTCCGAATGGGACCGCGCCCGCCGCTCGGGCGCTCCCCTCGCCGTCGCCCTCCTGGACCTCGACCACTTCAAGGACCTCAACGACGCCGCGGGTCACCTCGCCGGGGACGACTGCCTCCGGCAGGTGGCCGGGTACCTGCAGGGCGCCCTGCGCCGGAGCGCCGACACGGTGGCGCGGTTCGGCGGGGAGGAGTTCGCGCTGGTCCTCCCGGCGACGGACCTGGAGGGCGCCCGGCGCGTCGCCGAGGACCTCCGGAGGGGCCTCGAGGCCCTATCGCTGCCCCACCCCACCGCAGCGGAGGGCGTGGTCACGCTGAGCGCGGGCGTGGCCGCCACCCGTCCCTCGGAGGGGGGCACGCTCGAGGACCTCCTCGGCGCGGCGGACAGGGCCCTCTACCGGGCCAAGGCAGAGGGCCGGAACACGGTCCGCTGGGAGTGACGGGGTCGGGGAGGCGGAACCCTACCGCGGTGGTCCCTGGGGCGCCGGCTGCTCGCGCGTGGCATCGAGGAGCTGGTCTTTGAGCCCCTTCAATCCCGTGCCTCTCAGCGCGCGCTCCAGGACCGACGGCAGGTTGCGGTCGAGCTTGCCCTTGAGGCGGCCGTAGAGGACCTGCTGTTCCCCCTCGGCCACGAGGACCAGGTCGCCCAGGGTCTCTCCGTTCGTCCGCACGAACACGGTGAAGGAGCGCTGGCCGTCGCGGGTCTTGATGAGGGTGTCCCAGCCCCACGAGGAGAGGCGCGTGAGGTCCAGGGGCTTCCCTTGCGGCACCTCGAAGACCGCCAGCTCGATGCGGGTCAGCCCGCCGAAGTTCACTGGCTCCCCCGTGGCCTTGGACGCCACGGTCTTGGCGAGCTTCATGGTGGCGCCGCCGAGCTTGAACTCGAAGGAGGTCTGGGGCTCCTGGCCCGTCTGGCGGACGATCTCCGCCCGGACCTTCTCGGGGCTGAAGGGCGCGTAGCATCCCACGGAGGAGAAGAGGAGAATGGCCAGGAGGGCGAGGGGGACGGCGCGTCGCATGGGGGACCTCCTCCCCGATTCTGGGACCGCCCGGGCCGCGGTGCAAGGCCGACCTTGATTCTTATCGCGACTCGGGCCACCATACCTCCTCTTGGGAGGGAAGGCCGTGAAATCCACTCAGCAATGGCTCGTCGAGGTCACCGAACTCCTGGAAGAGTGCGTCCACACCAAGAAGCAGAGCAGCCTGGGCTCGCTTCAGGACCACATGCGGCAGATGAACCTGCCCTCGGCCCTCAAGGCCATCGGCTGCGACGAGTCCTGCACCGCCTGCGACTGGGGCGTCCCCTCCCCCCACCCGCTCCAGAACCCCTGCCGTCTCGGGGCCTTCCAGGAGGCGATCCTGGGCATGGACCCCGGAGACAAGCTCTCGGCCTCCCTCCAGCGGGAAGCCCGGGACCTCCTCGTGGCGCTCCTCACGAAACCGAGCCCCAAGAAACCCTAGAGGTCTCCAAGACCTTCGCTCTCCGGGCCGCCCCATGGGCGGCCTTTTCCGTCTGGAGGTGCTAGAAGACGCCGTGCTGGACGAGGATGCGGAATCCGATGGCGAGGAGCACGAGGCCCCCGAGCGCCTCCGCCCAGCGCCCCAGGCGCGCGGCCGTGGCCGCCAGGCGCCCCAGGTGGAGTCCCAGGGCCGTGATGACGGTGCAGACCAGCCCGATGACGAGGGCCGGCCACCAGATGGAGATCCGCAGGAGGGACAGGCTCAACCCCACCGCCAGGGCGTCCAGGCTCGTGGCCAGCGACAGGACGATGAGGGAGAGGCCTCGCGTGGGGTCGCTCTTCGCACGCTGGCCTTCGCATCGAAGCGCTTCCCAGAGCATGTGGCCGCCCACGAACGCCAGGAGGCCGAAGGCGGCCCAGTGGTCGACGGCCTCGATGGCCCGCGCGAAGGTCCGCCCCGCGGCCCAGCCGAGGATGGGCATGAGCGCTTGGAAGAGGCCGAAATGGTAGGCCAGGCGGAAGGTCTGACGGCCCGAGACCCTGCGGAGCGAGACCCCGGTCGCCACCGCCACGGCGAAGGCATCCATGGCGAGGGCCACGGCCAAGGCCACCAGCTCCCATCCCCGCACGCTCGCCTCCCGCCCTCCGGCCGTGGTCGAACCCCGGCAGTGTACCTCCGGGAGCCCCTGGGATGAAATGATTTGCGTGCTATGTTAGGAGAAATCTTAGTCTTCTTGGAGGTGCTCGATGCGGTGGTTGTTCGTTGCTCTCGCGGCTCTCGTGATGTCCGCGGCGGTCCAGGCCAAGGTGGTTTCCAAGACGGTGGAGTACAAGGAGGGTGAGGTGGTCCTCCAGGGCTACACCTCCTACGACAACGCGCTGCAGGGCAAGCGCCCTGGCATCCTGGTGGTCCACGACTGGATGGGCATCGGCGACGAGACCCGGCGGCGGTGCGACATGCTCGCCCAGCTGGGTTACGTGGCCTTCGCCGCGGACGTTTACGGCAAGGGCGTCCGCCCCGCCAGCGCGGAGGAGGCGGGCAAGCTCGCCGGAAAGTACAAGGGGGACCGGGCTCTATACCGCAAGAGGCTCAACCTGGCCCTCGACCAGCTCAAGAAGGACCCCCTCGTGGACCCCGCCAAGCTCGCGGTCATCGGGTACTGCTTCGGGGGCACGGGCGCGCTGGAGCTGGCCCGCAGCGGCGCCGACGTGAAGGGCGTGGTGAGCTTCCACGGCGGGCTGGACAGCCTGAAGCCCGAGGACGCCAAAGCCGTCAAGGGCCGCGTGCTCATCCTCCACGGCGCCGACGACCCCTTCGTGCCTGCGGCGGACGTGGCGGCCTTCCAGGAGGAGCTGCGCAAGGCCAACGTGGATTGGACCATGATCTATTACGGCGGCGCCGTCCATGCCTTCACCAACCCCGGCGCGGGCAGCGACAACAGCAAGGGAGCCGCATTCAACGCCCGGGCCGACGCCAGGTCCTGGCAGGCCATGGCCGGCTTCTTCGACGACCTCTTCGAGTAATTCGAGCCGTTGGCCGGGCCCAGGCAATAATCCTCGGGGCCCGGCCGTTGCTTCCTCCCCCGACGGAACTCGTCGGCCGGGTTCCCGGAGACCGTCCCGGGAGTTGGACGACCCCTACTTGGAGGAAGACATGTTCGAAGTCCCGAAGCTCTCCTACGCTTTCGATGCGCTCGAGCCGCACATCGACGCGAGGACCATGGAGATCCACCACGACAAGCACCACGCGGCCTACGTGACCAACCTCAACAAGGCGCTCGAGCAGGCGCCGGGCCTTGCGGGGCGAAGCATCGAAGATATCCTACGCGACATCGAAACCGTGCCCGACGCCATCCGCACCGCGGTCCGGAACCACGGCGGCGGCCACACCAACCACTCCCTCTTCTGGGAGATCATGGGGCCGGGCGGAGGCGGGACACCCGCGGGAGAGCTCGCCCTGGCCATCGACAAGGCCTTCGGCTCCTTCACCAGCCTGCAGGAGAAGCTCACCAACGCCGCCGCCGCCCAGTTCGGCTCGGGCTGGGGCTGGCTGGTGCTCAACCAGGGCGCCCTCGAAGTCGTCGCCCGGCCCAACCAGGATTCTCCCCTCATGGAGGGCCGCGTGCCCATCCTGGGCGTGGACGTCTGGGAGCACGCCTACTACCTGCTCTATCAGAACCGCCGCCCCGACTACCTCAAGGCCTGGTGGAACACGGTCCGCTGGGACAAGGTGGCCGAGCGCTACCGAGCCGCCCTCGGCTAGGTCCGCCCGGCGTTCATCCGAACGGACCGAGAGCCCCGGCGCGCCGGGGCTCTCTTTCTGTATCCCGGGAAGGGTGCGAGCCCTCAGCCGCTCGCTGCGGGCTTGGGCGAGGGGCCGAGGAGGTGCAGGCACACGTCGCCCAGCTCCTTCAGGCTGACGGGCTTGCGGAGGAAGGCGTCGGCGCGGAAGGTCCTGAGCGCCTCTGTCTTGTGGGTCTCGCGGGTGAAGATCCCGGACATGATGACCACGGGGGTCTCCCGGGTGTCGGGGTTGTGCTTGATCCTCAGGCACATCTCGCGACCGTCCATGCGCGGGAGCACTGCGTCGGTCAAGACCATGTCGGGCCTCAGCGTGGTGGCCAGGAGGTAGCCCTGCTCTCCGTTCGAGGCCGTGACCACCGGGTACCCGAGCTCGGAGAGGAGCTCGCTGGCGAGGTCGCGCAGGTCCGCCTCGTCCTCCACCACGAGGACGAAGGGGTGCTCGGGCGGGTCCGACGGGTCCGAAGCGTGCGATGCGCCGTTGGTGCGGTGCTTGTGCTCCTGGCGCCTGCGGAAGAGCTCCTGCGGCGCCCCGGCCCAGAAGGCGGTCTTGTAGGAATGCGGCGACTGACAGAAGCAGTGGAGGCAGTGCGGGCACACGAGGCTGGGCGTCACGGCCAAGCAGGAGCACCACGCGCTCTGGGCGGCATCGAACTCTTCCAGGCAGCGGAAGCATCGGACGATGTACTCGCCCGCGTTCGCGGGATCGTCGGCCATCGGGAAGTCTCCCTCACATTTGCGCTTTCAATATAGCCCGTGTGAGGGGGATTTTCCAGCAGGGATGGAAAGGCCGCCCGGTGGGGCGGCCCGTGTGCTTCCGCGGAAGGGCTCCCGATCCAGCTACTTCTTGGCGCGTTCCCAGTCTTTCAGGAAGCGCTCGATCCCGGTGTCCGTGAGGGGGTGGTGCAGGCACTGCTCGAGGACCTTGTAGGGCACGGTGGCGATGTCCGCCCCGGCGAGGGCCGCGTCCACCACGTGGAGCGGGCTCCGCACGGAGGCGGTGATGATCTCGCAGCCCATGCCGTAGTTGTCGAAGATGGTCCGGATCTGCTGGACGAGCTCCATGCCCACGTGGCCCACGTCGTCCAGCCTGCCCACGAAGGGGGAGACGAAGCTGGCCCCGGCCTTCGCGGCCAGGAGGGCCTGGGCGGGTGAGAACACGAGCGTCACGTTGGTGCGGATGCCCTCCTTCTTGAGGGCGTTGGCGGCCTTGAGGCCCTCCGCCGTGAGCGGCACCTTGATGACCACGTTGGGGTGGATGGCGGCGAGAGGTCGCGCCTCCTCGACCATCCCAGGGGCCTGCGTGGACACGACCTCGGCGGAGACGGGCCCGTCCACGATGGAGCAGATTTCGCGCACCACGTCCTCGAACCGCCGCCCGCTCTGGGCGATGAGGCTGGGGTTCGTGGTGACGCCGTCCACCACGCCCCAGGCGTGGGCGGCGCGGATCTCGTCGACGATGGCGGTATCGAGAAAGATCTTCATTCCTTGGCTCCGTCGTTGTTCGCTGGCTCGTTGGCTCTCTGGCTCAGTCCTTTTCCGGCTCCGTCTCCTCGGCCACCACGTGGGCGAGCGCGGCCACCTGGTCCCCCGCGTTGGGGGTGATGAGCTTGTAGCCCTGCGTGCGGCGGCCCACCCGCGAGATGCCCTTCACGGGCGTGCGCAGGATCTGTCCGCCCGCCGTGATGACCATGATCTCGTCCTGGTCGTGGACGTGGAGGCCGTCCACCACGGGGCCGTTCTTGGCCGTCACCTGGATGTTGATGACGCCGTAGCCGCCGCGGCCCTGGATGCGGTAGTGGCTGAGCGGGGTCTTCTTGCCGTAGCCCCGCTCGGTGACCGTGAGGATGTCGCCCTCCATGGCCACGGCCTTGCCCTGGCCCTCCTCGTCGGAGGATTCCACCACGGCGCCGCGCAGGATCTCCATCTCGACCACCCTGTCGCCCTCGCGCAGGCGGATGCCGATGACGCCCATGCTCGTGCGGCCGGTGGCACGCACCTCCTCCTCGGCGAAGGTGATGCACTGCCCGTTGCGCGTGGCGAGGAAGAGGTGGTCGCTCCCCGCGCTCACGCCGGCGCCCACGAGCTCGTCGCCCTCCTGGAAGGTGATGGCGATCTTCCCGTTGGCGCGGATGGACGCGAACTCGGTCATGACCGTCTTCTTGATGAGGCCCTCGCGAGTGGCCATGACGAGGCAGTGGCTCTCGTCGAAGAGGCCCCGCGTGGGCAACATGCCGAGGATCTTCTCGCCCTCTTCGAGGGTCAGGAGGTTCACCAGCGCGCGGCCCTTCGCAGAGGGGCTCGCCTCGGGGATCTCGTAGACCTTGAGGGCGTAGACCTTCCCCTTGTTGGTGAAGTACAGGAAGGTCTCGTGGTTCGTGGCGATGAAGAGGCGCTCCACGAAGTCGTCGTCCCGGGTCCCCATGCCGGCCTTGCCCTTACCCCCGCGGTGCTGGGAGCGGAACTCGCCCAGGGACGTGCGCTTGATGTAGCCGCCGTGGGACACGGTGACGACCATCTCCTCGTCGGGGATGAGCTCCTCCAGGCTGATCTCGCCCGTGGCGTCGAGGATCTGCGTGCGGCGGGGGGTGGCGAACTCGGCCTTGAGCGCCCTGGTCTCGGCGCTCAGGATGGCCCGCACCTTGGCCTCGCTGCCGAGGATCTCGGTGAGCTCCTGGATCTTGAGCAGGACCTCGCGGTACTCCTGGAGGATCTTGTCCCGCTCCAGGCCCGTGAGGCGCTGGAGGCGCATCTCGAGGATGGCCTTGGCCTGCACCTCGCTGAGCCGGAACTGGTCCATGAGGCCTGCTCGGGCGTCGTCGGGCGTCTTGGCCGCCCGGATGAGGGCGATGACCTCGTCCAGGTGGTCCAGGGCCGTGGTGAGGCCCTCCAAGATGTGCGCGCGCTCCTTGGCCCGCGCGAGCTCGAAGCGCGTCCGGCGGACGATCGTCTCCTTCCGGTGCTCGATGAAGGCCTCGACGATCCCCTTGAGAGTGAACAGCTTGGGCTGGTTGTTCGTGATGGCCAGGAGCTGCACGCCGAAGGTCGTCTCCATCTCGGTGAACTTGTAGAGCGACTTCAGGATGATGTCGGGGATCTCCCCGCGGCCCAGCTCGAGCACCACGCGGATGCCCTCGCGGCTCGACTCGTCGCGGATGTCCGTGATGCCGGTGATGCGCTTCTCGCGCACGAGCTCGGCGATCTTCGTGATGAGGTTGGCCTTGTTCACCTGGTAGGGCACCTCGGTGATGATGATGGCCTCCCGGTCCTTCTTGAACTCCTCGATGTGCGCCCGGGCCCTGACGCGGACGAGGCCCTTGCCGCTCTCGTAGGCCTGGCGGATCCCCTCGCGCCCGAGGATGAGGCCGGAGGTGGGGAAATCGGGTCCGGGCACCAGGGCCATGAGCTGGGCCGAGGTGATCTCCGGGTTCTCCACCGTGGCCACCACGGCGTCGCAGATCTCGCCGAGGTTGTGCGGCGGGATGTTGGTGGCCATGCCCACGGCGATGCCCGCGGAGCCGTTCACGAGGAGGTTCGGCAGGATGGAGGGGAGGACCGAGGGCTCGGTCTCCTCTCCGTCGTAGTTGGGGACGAAGTCCACCGTCTCCTTCTCGATGTCGGCCACCATCTGGTGGGCGAGCTTGGCCATGCGGATCTCGGTGTACCGCATGGCGGCCGCCGCGTCCCCGTCGATGGAGCCGAAGTTGCCCTGGCCGTCCACGAGGGGGTGGCGCATGGAGAAGTCCTGGGCCATCCGGACGATGGTGTCGTAGATGGCCGCGTCGCCGTGGGGGTGGTACTTACCCATGACGTCGCCGACGATGCGGGCGGATTTCTTGTAGGCGCGGTTCCAGTGGTTCCCGCCCATGTACATGCCGTAGAGGATCCGGCGGTGCACGGGCTTGAGGCCGTCGCGCACGTCGGGGAGGGCCCGCCCGATGATGACGCTCATGGCGTAGTCGAGGTAGCTCCTGCGGAGCTCCTCCTCGAGCTGCACGGGCACCGGGCGATCGAAGAGTTGGGTGTCAGTCATATTCGTCCTCTGTTAGCGGTCCTTCGCTCGGGAGCCGGAAGCAGGGGGCGGGGAGCCGATGGTATCTCTTCCCGCTCCCAGCTACCCGCTCCCCGCTACCGCTAGATATCCAAGTTCGTCACGTTCAGCGCGTTCTCTTCGATGAACTTGCGCCGCGGCTCCACCGCATCGCCCATGAGGATGGAGAAGAGCGCGTCCGCCTCCACGGCGTCCTCGATCTTGACCTGGAGGAGGCGCCGCCGCGTGGGGTCCATGGTGGTCTCCCAGAGCTGCTCCGGGTTCATCTCGCCCAGACCCTTGTAGCGCTGGACGTGGTACTTGCCCTTGACCGCGCCGAGCAGCCCCTCGAGGAGTGCTCGCCGGTCCGAGACCTCCTGTTTGTCGCCGCCGTTCTGGATGGCGAAGGGCGGGTGGTCGAAGGCCTCGAGCTGGACGTGGAGGGCCTGGAGGGTGAGGAACTCCGAGGCGTGGTGAAGGGCGTGGTTGACGAGCGCGGCCGAAGGGAGGGCCGGGTCTTGCGCCGTGAACCACCACAGGCTGTGCTCCTGGTCGAACTCCGGCGAGGTGACGGTGAACCCGTCCCGTCGCAGGGCCTGCACGAGGTCCTCGGTCCGGGCCATGTCGGCGAAGAGCTCGCGGCTCATGGTGGCGGCGAAGAGGCTGTGGAGGAGCTTCTCCGAATACCCCCTGTGGCCCGTGCGCGACAGGAGGCGCTCGTAGCGCTGGATCGCCTCGAGGATCTTGGCGAGGTCCTGCCCCTTGAACACCTTCGACGAGGCGGGCACCGTGACGGTGTAGGCCTCGACGGCCTTGTTCACGAAGAAGCGGGTGAGCTCCTCCTCGGTGCGGATGTAGTGCTCTTCCTTGCCCTTGCCCACGCGGTAGAGGGGCGGCTGGGCCACGTACACGTAACCCTGTTCCACGAGCTGCGGGAAGTGGCGGTAGAAGAGCGTGAGGAGCAGGGTCCGGATGTGGCTGCCGTCCACGTCCGCGTCGGTCATGATGATGGTCTTGTGGTAGCGGAGCTTGGCGAGGTCGCAGTCCTCTTTGCCGGTGCCCGCGCCCAGGGCCGTGATGATGGTCCGGATCTCGTTGTTGCCGAGGATCTTGTCCAGGCGGGACTTCTCCACGTTCAGGATCTTGCCGCGCAGCGGCAGGATGGCCTGGAACTTCCGGTCGCGCCCCTGCTTGGCCGAGCCTCCGGCGCTGTCGCCCTCCACCAGGTAGATCTCGCAGAGCGCGGGGTCGCGCTCCTGGCAGTCGGCGAGCTTGCCGGGGAGGGACTCGCCGTCCAGGGCGCTCTTGCGCCGCGTCAGCTCGCGGGCCTTGCGCGCGGCTTCGCGGGCGCGGGCGGCCTCAATGACCTTGCCCACCACCGACTTCGCCACGTCGGGGTTCTCCTCGAAGAAGCGGCTGAGGTAGTCGTTCAGCGCCGTCTCCACGAGGCCCTTCACCTCCGAGTTGCCGAGCTTGGCCTTGGTCTGGCCCTCGAACTGGGGGTTGGGGATCTTGATGGAGACCACGGCCGTGAGGCCCTCTCGGACGTCGTCGCCCGAGAGCGCGATCTTCAGGTTCTTGGCCAGGCCGCTCTGGGCCGCGTAGCTGTTCACCGAGCGAGTGAGCGCCGAGCGGAAGCCCGCGAGGTGGGTGCCGCCCTCGGGGGTGTGGATCGAGTTCACGAAGGAGTACACCATCTCGTTGTAGCCCGAGTTCCACTGCACCGCCACGTCCATGAGGATCCGGTCCTGCTGGGCCTTGAAGACCATGGGCTGGGCGTGGAGGAGGGTCTTGCCGCGGTTGAGGTACTCCACGAAGGCGGCGATGCCCCCGTCGTACTTGTACTCCGCCTTGCGGCCCTCCTCGCGCTCGTCCACGAGGAGGATCTTGAGGCCGGCGTTCAGGAAGGCGAGCTCGCGCATCCGCGTGTTCAGCATCTCCCACGAGAAGACCGTCTCCTCGAAGATCTCCGTGTCGGGCTTGAAGGTCACGCGCGTGCCGTGTTTGTCCTTGGGCTCGGGCGTGCCCGTGCGGACGAGGGGACCCTTGGGGACGCCGCGCACGTAGCTCTGCACGTAGACGCCGCCGTCGCGCCAGATCTCCACGTCGAGGCTCTCGGAGAGCGCGTTGACCACGCTCACGCCCACGCCGTGGAGGCCGCCGCTGACCTTGTACGCGTTGTTGTCGAACTTGCCGCCGGCGTGCAGGACCGTGAGGACCACCTCGGCGGCGGGCCTCTTCTCCTCGGGGTGCTCGTCCACGGGGATGCCCCGGCCGTTGTCCTCGACGGTCACCGAGTCGTCGGCGTGCACCGTCACCTTGATCTCGTCGCAATAGCCGCCCTGGGCCTCGTCCACGGAGTTGTCTACCACTTCCCAGACGAGGTGGTGCAGGCCCGAAGACCCCGTGGAACCTATGTACATGGCGGGACGTTTG
>JGI20214J51088_10001821_pt1 | contig 14417 bp, 10 predicted proteins | sample WetSurMetagenome_FD_51088 | JGI IMG/M metagenome (IMG submission 51088) | reverse complement strand
GCCATATCTCTGCGGCAGTCCCTGTTGATCCGTTGAATATCTTTTTGTTAAGGACGATGGCACACCCCAATCCTGTACCAAGCGTAAACCCAATCACATTTTTTTTATCAGCTGCAGCACCAAAGACAGATTCGCCAAGGATCAGACAGTTGGCATCGTTGTTAAGATAAACTCTGGTGCCAAAATGATCTTCAACAGCCTTTCGGAGAGGGAAGAAATGCATTGTAGGCAATTGAGGACATTCTAGAACGGAGCCTGCCTCCAGATCAAGAGGACCTGTGGAACCAATACCTATACCTTTGACTTGCTCTATATCAAGCCGCAGGCTTTCAAGTGTCTGCTCTATGGAGTCAGTGATTCGCTTTAAAATAACCTCCTTTGGATCTTCACTTCCTGTCTGAACTTTGATTGGTGCACCCAATGTCTTTCCTTCAGGGGTTATGGCACCAGTCATGATTTTAGTGCCTCCTAGGTCAACTCCTATAATGATTTCGTTTTTCATGTCTCTTCTTACTCTTTAATATCTAGTTTCCCTTTTCCCCATACAGCCAGAGCAAATACATACATGAATGCGAGCACATTAATTGCCATCCCCCATCTCATTGTCAGATGTTCACCTGTAAAACCGATAAGCCAGCCTATTATGGCGCCACCAACAATTGCAGTTCCAAGGATTCCGGAAATTGTACCATGATTTTCTTTAAAACTGTTAATAGCTGCACTGAAAACTGAAGTAAACGAGGCGCATGTGAAATACCCGACAAGTGCAAATGCTACCAGGGCAGTGGTTGTATTTCCCATAATTGCCACAACTAATGCTATGACCGTTCCAAGACTGTGAAAAATAAATATTTTTTTCTCACCTACATACTTCATCATGGGAGAGATAACAAGCCGTCCGGTTGCCTGAAACAACCAGAAAAGAGCAACCACCAGTGCCGTTTTTGATGGAAATACAGAGTGCATAAATGTGCCTTCACTCCAAAACGATTGTGTGTTGCTTATCCCATGCACCTTATTCATATAAGTAATTATATATGAAGAGACACCTACTTCTGCACCTACATAAAGGAATATTCCAAGACTATAGGTCAGTATAACAGGGTTCTTTAAAAGAGAATTGATTTTGGAAAAGTTAATCCTCTCTTCTTCGTTTAGCTTTATTTCCGGAAAATCTGAAAGAGAAAGTAAAACCAGCAGGACGGTATTAATTATTCCAAAAAACAGGTATACTGTTTTCCAGGAGAATCCATTAGATTGAATCAGCGGCACAAGTAAAGGACTGAATGCATATCCCAGGGCTCCTATACCTATTATAATTGTAAGATTTGCGGTGTATCTTTTTGGAGAATCAAGCTCCCTGATAAAGGGATTACCCGCCACCTGTATTGCGGTAACACCTACACCCACAAGAAATATAACCAGGATAATAATGGCGACGTTGTTGCTTATATAAAAGAGAAACGACCCTGTTGCCATCAGCACAGTTCCAAGTATTAAAATACTCTTGGCACCATATTTATCCATGGCCATACCAAAAGGAATGGATGTGAGACCATAGGACAGGTAAAATGCAAATGGGAGCAAGGCTGCAATAGTAAGAGAAACATGGTAGTCTACCTGGAACTTATCAATGATCACACCAATTACCGAGGTGAGCAAACCAAATGAGACATACAGCAGTATGGTTACGCTAAGTAAAAACGAGTTCTTTCTTGATCTCTCCATAATTTACTCTATTGTGGTTATTTTAGAACCGCGTGAAAAACTTCCTGCTTCAAAGCCTTTCGATTTAGCGTAGGCATCTACTAATAACTGCATTGGAACAATGCTCTGCATTGAGAATAGAAACTCATCAGGTTCATCAATTATCAGTTGCATTATATTTTCATTTGAAAGCCTGAGTTTTTTATTTGTGATAACCAGAACTTTACCTCCAAATTCAGTAATATCCTCAGCCATTTTTGTGCTTTGCTGATAGGTTTTACCTTCCGGAGCAAACAAGACTGACTTGAATTCTTTTGTGACCATCTCCATGGGGCCATGCCTGAATTCGCCCCCGAGGCTGCCGGAAGCGGCAATTCTTGTAGCTTCCTTAAACATCAGGGCTGTCTGACATGCAGTTGAAAAGGAAGGTCCGCGTGCAATGATCTGAATTGTCTTAATATCGCCCAGGAAAGTTAATATTTCAGTCATTCGGGTTTCGTACTCAGAAAGGGTTGACCTGAAATTGCCGGGCATACGGTTGATCAGCTTTAGCCTTTCATTATTCAGAGTGCCTGAAAGGTGCCATCCTGCAATGAAAGCAGCAAGTGTTGTAACAACATAGGTCTTTGTCGATGTCATCTCCTCTTTGCCCGCAAAAGCAGGCAGAACAATATCTGACATCTTTGCAAGCGTGCTTTCGGCTTCATTTGTAATACCCACACAGAAGACATTTGAGGGCAGAAGCTTAAGCAGTTCTCTTACCTCAAAACTTTCGCCTGACTGTGAAAAACCGATCAATAATGTCTTCTTTTTTAGAAGACAAAGATTATAATGCAGTAACTCGCTTGAGTTTATTTCATACGAGGCAATACCTACACTGTTAAACAAATTTGCTGCAGCATGGGAAGTAAAATAAGAGCTTCCCATGCCTGTAAATAATATCTGTTCAAAATGTTCTGTTTTAACTGTCTTTTTTAATTTATCCAATACCCCTTTGCCTTTTGAGCCGGCATAATATTGCAGAGTGCGTTCAATTGCACCAGGCTGTTCGTATATCTCTTCAAGAAATTTATTCATATTATTTCAGTTTTATCATCCGCATTACCCATGAACTCTCTTTAAAATTAACGCAATGAGAATAGGTTACATATAATTGATTGTCAATAATATATTGAAATGCGCATGCATCATTGTTATGTAAAACAGGGTTATTGGTAACACGTTCATAGCCTTTGTCAATAGAATCAGACTGAAATGCATTTGTTACCCAGTTGTCTCTTGAAGGTTCCAATTCTTCTACGAGTAAATAGTAGGTGTTTTTATAATATGCAACGCTTGGAGCTGCAAGTGTTGTTGAAGATCTGATTACTTCCACAGGCTTCTTAGATCCTAGATCAAGAATGTTTTTGCTCTTCTTCAGATAAACGCTCCAGCGCTTGTCTTTTTCAGCACGCTCTGTCCCGTTATAGTAAAAGAGGTAGAATGTCGAATCGTTCTTATTGAAATAGATGAACGGGTTTTGATTTTGTTCACCTGAAGCATAAGGAACAATAATTGTCTTGTTTTCGAAATCGATGCCGTTTTTACTTTCGACCCTTACTATCTGGCTGTCATTAACCTTATTATATTCGGCATAGAACATGTAAAAAGTACCATTGCTCAAAACCACGGTCGGCCACCTGCAATTGCTTAGTATAACAGGGTTGTATTCATACTTGACCCAGTTTATAAGATCGTTACTGCGTGCCAGACCGCCTTTTCTGGCATGCTCATCTTTCTCATAATAATCAAGCCCGTAATATGCCCAGTATTTATAACCATCCTTATTGGCTTCAACTATTGAAAATGTGTGGACTGCATTAGCATCCCAGCAGCATTTGTCTCCTGTAAGAATTAACTGATCGTCGACGATTGCCGGATAAGTTGACTTTTGTCCAAAAGAAAGATTACTCACTATTACTATCAGAGTAAATATTAACGAAATTTTCTTTATCATTTTTTTGTTATTAAACTGTTTATACAATGAATACCTCGACATTATAGTCGGCAAAATTCTTTAGTTCTTCTTCAGATAGCTTTTTTGTTGTGATTATACTGTCTATGTCAGTAACCTGTGAGATAACTCCCAGACTTCGACGTCCGAATTTTGAAGCATCTACAACAAGAATTACCTCACCTGAAACATCCATCATAACTCTGCTTGTCTGCGCCTCATAAATATTTGGCGTTGTCAGCCCCACCTCAAAGTCTATCCCGTCAACTCCAAGGAAAAGTTTGTCGGCAGAAATTTTACGTAACGAGTCATCTGCCAGAGGTCCTACCAGGGTTGAAGTTTCCTTGATCAGTGAACCACCAATTAGTATCACTTCAATATCACTGTTTAAAAGTACATTGGCAATGTTTATCGCATTAGTTATTACAGTTATGTCCTTGCGGTCTTTAATCTCTTTTGCTATGAGGCTTGTTGTAGATCCGGAGTCAAGAATTATGGTGTCGCCATCTGAAATAAGTTTTGCGGCTTTTTTTGCTATCCGCATCTTCTCTTCCTGGTTTATTTTTTCTTTCTCTGTAAGTGCCTGCCCCGGAAATAATTGCTTTGTTCTTATTGCTCCTCCATGAGTTCTTTTAAGCAGCCCTCTCTGCTCAAGAATTGCCAGGTCTTTGCGTATTGTAACGGATGTAGTGTTAAACATCTGTGGCAGGTCTTTAGTGACCAGCCGACTTCCCTGATCAAGAAGCGACAGTATTTTTTCAAGCCGTTCTTCCTGAAATACCACATCATTATTCCCTTTTTTAGTGCTTTTCATTTTATCTGATTTTTTTCAGAGGGTTAACTGTTAATTTACTTCAAATTCTGAACAAAGCGACCCATAAAAGCGAAAGTGATTCTTCCCTGTATTATCTTCTACCTTTTACTTTCGCTTTTATAGCCGCTACAACTAAAACTCGTTTTTTCTATGGATTGTATCCTTTGCGTTTAAAGCTCCATGCCCATCCTGTTACACCATCATTCTGATCCTGCCATAATACCATTTCGTCGTCTGTAAGCTTCATTATCCTGTAAACGCCTGTTGCGGTTACATCAGGATTGGTACAATCAATTGCATGATCGAGGATATAAGGATTGACAATCGTAAGGGTCATATTGCTGATGTCAACAATGAATGTACCCTTTACACCTGCATCACCTGCAACATGATGATATGTATAATTTATGCTTCCACCAGCAAAATCGAATACCATTTCACCATTTATATCCGGAGTTATGCTAACACATTGTCCCCAGCTCTGGCTTGGCATCCAGTTGTCAGGATAATTAACAAGGTCATTTGTTGTCTGGTAGCAATAATCAGGACTTCCTGTTGCCGGATCAGTATTATAGACCCAGGTTCTGCCAGCTCCGGATCCGGTTAACTCCTTGTATACCGGTTTATTGACTACAGATGGGTCAGTTGTTGTGACAACATAAGAGTATTCTGCTGTTATCGGTCCCTGTCCTCCTTCACCATAAATATCACATGTCACGGTGTAAGTATTTGGGAATGGGTAATATGAGGTTTCGTTCTGATTGCCAATTTTGGTCTGGCCATTTCCGAAACTCCAGTAAAATATGAAGCCTCTGTCAGCAGAAGCAGTAAATACCGGGTTATATGGATCGGTAGCATCAATAGCAATTTTAGCATTTGATGGTGCTGGTCCGATTTTTCCGATTTTCTCTGCTTCCGGTTGGCAGGAAACAATGAGGATCATTGCTGCTGTTAATATTTTAAATGCTGTTTTTTTCATGATTGAATGTCTATATTACATTAAGTCAATGTGAAAAATGACTCTAATACGGATTTTTTTCCAGGTTTGGATTCAGCTGAATCTGAGCCAGAGGAATAGGCAAGTACCTTTTATCATCGGTATATCCGGTCATCAGGTTTCCGCGGCCTGTACGGACCAGATCCCAATAGCGCTGGCTTTCCATGCCAAGTTCGACACGGCGTTCATGATATACAGCAGTAAGACCGTTAACGTATGGTGAATGACCCATTCCAACACGATAGCGAACGCTGTCTATTGGCGACTGCCAGTCACCACCTGTATGAGCTCTTGCTTCTGCCTGCCACAGGAATACTTCTGCATACCTGATTTCTCTTATATTAAGAGGTGACTGGTCGTCTCTGGTGCCTCTCTGGCTTGCCGGTATAGTTCCTTTGCGTTTATTGTAACCGGTAACTGCATCGGGATTATGAACCGCATCCCATCTGGTATAGACTATTTCCTCATCAGCAGTGCCTTTCCACAGAGTGTCACCATCGGATATAATTGTCCATTTTCTGCGTATATCACCTTCTTCAAATTCATCATACAGATCCTGTGTTGGCTGATCAAATCCCCATCCCAGGTTATCCCATCGTGTTCGCTGGTAAACTTCAAGTGTGCTTGCCTGAGCATCATCACCCCACAATGTTGTAACAAATGCCTTCTTCTGAATATCGAAAATCGATTCCATCCCGTTATCTGTCGATATAAGAAACAGATCACCGTAATTTGGCTGCAGCCTGTATTCCTTCGAGGCTATGATTTCTGTAGCCAGGTCATTTGCTTCTGCCCATTTCTCCTCAAATATGTATGCTTTTGTAAGAAGTGCTGCTGCTGAACCCCATGTGGCTCTTCCCAAATCACTGGATGGCATTTCACTTTTAAGGGGAAGGCCCTCCATCGCTGCTTTCAGATCCGATTCAATGGCAGCCCAGCATTCATCCATAGTGTTTCTTGGATTAAAATACTCTGAAGGCTTCAGAATATGGTCAACCAAGGGTATTCTTCCAAATACCTTTACAAGGTTGAAATTGTAATAAGCCCGAAGAAATTTGCATTCGGCAATCAATCTTTTCTGCAAGGCAGAACTTACCTTACTGTTACCATCAACACCTTCAATAAGCCGGTTTGCCCTGTTAATCCCCACATACATATTGTCCCAGACTGTATTAAGGCTGGTGGTCGCATCGGTGGCCTGAAAATGCTCCAAATCGTACATCTCAGGTTGGTCATTATCACCGCCGCCACCTTTAACTGCATCGTCAGAGACTACATCACCAATGGCCCATTCAAGATACTGACTATATCCCATCCATCCGATAGGGCTATAAACACCTGGCAGCAGATACATTGCTGTTGAATCATTGCTTATAAAACTGGCATCAGTTATATTATGAGATGTGGTATCGAGAAAGTCATCAGGATTACATGCCTGCAAACCAAACATTGCAAGTACTCCTATTGCACTGTATATAAATATCTTTTTCATTGACATAAGTTTTTACTGATAGTGATTAAAACGTAACGTCGAGTCCCATACTATATGTTCTGGCCTGAGGATAGGTACCCCGGTCAAGGCCATCGAGTCCGATTTCAGGATCCATCCCGCTGTATTTTGTGAATGTCAAGAGATTCTGGGAGTTCATATATATCCGTACGCTCTTTACACTTATCTTTTCAAGAAGCGGCTTCTTTATTGAATAACCAATCTGAAGAGTTTTTACCCTCAGATATGACCCGTCTTCAATAAACCTGTCTGTATCGTATCTTTCATTGTTTATATCCTTTGCGTACATGCGCGGATAGCGTGCGCTGAACTGAGTGTTCTCACCTGTCCAGCGATGAATCATATCACGTGAAAGATTATACAGCCCCACCGATGATCTGGTATATGTTGAAGGTCCGTTATAAAGCTTATTGCCGTAAACACCCTGGAAATTGATGCTCAGATCAAAACCTTTATAGGCACAATTCACATAAAAAGAATAGGTGAATTTTGGAAGTGGACTTCCCAAATAATATAAATCAAGCTTCCCGTCCTTGTCAGCATCAACATATCTTACATCACCGGGAACTACATTGGTTTGTGCAGTCTGTGCATCAATCTCAGCCTGATTCTGGAACAAACCATCGGTTTTGTTACCATAGAACATAGAAACAGGCTTTCCTGTTACCATTTTCAACAGGTAAGCTGAATCCATAAAGTAACCGCTATAAATCTCACCTGTTTCGGTGCCGAGGCTTACCACTTTGTTTTTGACTGTACTGAAATTGAACCCGAACGAATAATTAAAAGCATGATCCATATTTCTGTATTGCATTGATAATTCCAGCCCTGTATTCTTCATAGCTCCGGCATTCGAGCTCGGATAATTTTCAACCCCTGTCTGACCAGGCAGCGGTACTGACATAATCATCCCTGATGTTTTTCTCACATATCCTTCAACCGATCCTGTCAGTTTGTCTCTGAAAAAGCCGAAGTCAATCCCTAAATTTGTTGTGGTTGTTAATTCCCACCGGAGGTCGGGATTACCAATGCTTGTAAAGGAGTATCCTTTTCTCAAAGCACCACCCCAGATATAGTTTTTCCCGGGAGATGCAGTAGTAAGGTATTCATAAGGACCTACAGTGGCCTGATTGCCTATCTGACCCCAGCCGGCTCTTAACTTCAGACTGCTCACAGAGCTAATTGATTTCATAAATGGCTCTTCTGAAATCTTCCACCCAAATGAGAATGACGGGAAATAATCCCAGCGTTTCCCTTTAATGAACTTTGATGAACCATCAGCACGGAAGTTTGATGTGAACAAATATTTGTCTTTGTAACTGTAATTAAGCCTTGCGAGACCTGACAATTGTCTGCCTTCAGAAATATTCCCTTCAACAAAAGCTGAATTGTTCTTGAGCGAATTGCTAATAACTATATAATCAGGGTCGCCATTTGGAAAATTGGTGGCAGTAATGCTGCTTGATTTGTAAAGCTCTGTATAACTTTCAGCTCCTAACAGAAATGAGATGCTATGATCACCAAATTTCTTCTCATAATTCAATGTATTTGACCATTGCTGAGTGTATCCTTTATCATAGCCTTCATATAATTTATCGATAGGGTTGCTCTGCATACTGAACACATAGTAGACCGGAACATAATCCCTGCCATCGCCGTAGGCAAATTGAAAGAAATAGTCTGACTTGAAGGCCAGTCCTTTAGCCAGCTTTACATTGGCAAAAATGTCACCTATTGTCCTGTAATTAATATATGTGTTATTGGTATATTCAATGGTGGCCATGGGGTTATATGTATCACTGAATTTACTTTTTGTAAAAGATCCGTCTGCATTTCTGACCGGGGTCACGGGATCTCTCATAAAGGAAGTGATCATCATGCTTGTCCATTCATCCCCCTCAAATTGAGCCTGATTGTTTGATTTTATTATGTTTACGTTTTCACCTATGGTTAACCAGGGTTTTGCTTCATATGTCGCATTACTTCTGAATGAAACACGGTCAAAGTCAGTTTTTTTAATTGTGCCAGCCTGTGAAAACCTGTTAATACTCATGTAATAATTTGACTTTTCATTTCCACCTGAGACTGAAATGTCAACGTTTGATATAGGTGCATTTGGCCGGCATATCTCTTTAAACCAATTGGTAGTAGGCTGGCTTGCGGGGTCGTCTATTGCCGGAGCATAGCCTGCTGCAATAAGCGATTCATTCCTTAGATATGACCATGTCGGACCATCCATCATATTTGAAGATTTCCATGCGTTCTGAACACCATAATATGATGAAAAAGAAATAGTCGCATCTCCTTTCGATCCTTTTTTTGTTGTTACTATTATCACACCATTTGCTCCTCTGGAACCATAAATGGCACTGGCCGATGCGTCTTTCAGCACCTGGATTGATTCAATGTCGGATGAGTTTACAAAATCAATATCTCCAACCATCATTCCATCAACAACGTATAAAGGATCGGCGCTGTTTATTGTGCCCACACCCCTGATACGCACTGTCGGGGAGGCACCTGGAGCGCCTGTGCTTGATGTAATATCAACCCCTGCAACCTGCCCCTGCAAAGCCTGGGTAGGGGAGACAACCGCCTGCTTTTGAATGTCATTTACATTTACTGTTGAAATAGAACCCGTCAGATCACTCTTTTTCTGAGTTCCATATCCAACTACAACTATTTCATCCAACTTTTGTGTTTTCTCAATTAAGGCAACATCAACCAGGGTCTGATTATTTATATGAACAGTCTGAGTCGTGTAACCTACAAATGAAAACTGAAGAACAGAATCCTTCGCAGGAACATTTATTGAATAATTCCCTTTGTTATCAGTAAAATTACCAATAGAAGTACCGGGTACAACAACTGTAACTCCAGCAAGAACTTCACCTGATGCCTTGTCAGTCACTGTCCCTCTAATAGTTCTAACACTATTATTTTGCGCATATATAGGAAATGCGCAAAAGAGCAGAAAAACAATCTCAAGAAATTTTTTCATACATGGGTCATTTAATTTATAGGATTACAATAAGAGTTTAATTAATCACTTTACAATATTAGAAATAAAAGTAAACGAAAGCAAATAAAACTTAAGAAAACCCAAAACAAGTTAATAACAACTTAGTAACAACAAAAAAAAGAACCCGAAAACATTCGGGTTCTGATATATACGAAATATTTAAATAAAAACCAAAGGTAAGCTAAAAACTGAAAATGCTATCCTGAAACGGAGCAGGTATACCTTTAATATATATGTTCACCAATAGATATCTTTAATTTCAGAAGACTCTGGGAGTAGTCAATTTTTGACTTTAGAACCGCCAGTCCGGCCTCAGAGAGAGAGGTTGAACTGTCAAGGAGTTCAAGGTTTGTTATTACACCTGACCTGAAACTTACTTCAGCCAGTGCATAGGCTTGCTGAGCCTGTTCAAGCTGCAGTTCTGTCTGGGTTATTTTTTGAATAGCAGCTTCAATATTTGCCTGGTTTTCAATAACGTCATTCACAACAGACCGGCGTGTCAGCTCCTCATCCTCTTTGCTTGATTCGATATCTGCCTCTGCCATAGCAAGACTGTTCTTTTTCCTGCCTGCATCATAAACGGGTATCTTAAGTCCGAGACCTACTGCGTAATTGGCTTTCTCCTTATTTATTTCAGGCGTATATCCGTTTTTAAAGCCAAATGCCGAAAACATACTTACTGATGGATTATTCTGATTGTTTACAACCTTGTACTTCAGCTCTGCAAGTGCAGTTTTCTGGGAGGCCATCCTCATCTCCGGGCGAAGTACAGATGCCATGGCAAGCAATGAATCTGTTGACTGGACAGGAGTGAGTTGTTGTAAGTCCCTCTTTAAGACCAATGTACTCTTTTCTGACTCACCAAGTAAGGAATTCATCTGGCAGATTACGGTCTTTAGGACAGTCTGCAGGTCAGTTTTCTGGTTTTCAAGAGAAGATATTTTAACCTGCGTTGTCAGAATGTCATATTTTGTAGCAGAGCCTGTCTCCTGTTTTTTCTCAACATAAGAGAGGTGCTCATTCAGAGTGTTTATCTGTTCGTTTTTTATCCTTATGGCTTCCTGTAAAAACACAATTGAATAATATACATTCACAACAGCGAGGGAAATTTTCTGTTTAAGCGCTTCAGAAGAGGTATTTACAATATCCCTGTTCTGTTTTTCATAATTAACACTTTTTGCTGTTTTGCCAAAATCATATATTACCTGGTTGTAATTTACTGAAGCAGAAAAATTATCATCAGGGTAAAGGCTGAATGTTCCATAACCCGGAAGGGTAAATGATGCTACAGGACCTATGTGCGAATAGCTTGAATTAATGCTTATATCAGGATAATATCCTGTTTTTGCCATCCCAATCCGGGCATCAGCTGTCATTGCTTCCTGAACGGTTTTTTCAATTGCAGGGTAATTCTCAATAACCTTCTTAAGTACCGCATCAAGTGAAACTGAGTCAGCGGGAGCTGATAACTGTGCTGATAGTGATGACGGTATTATTAATAATATTGCAGCTGCAGCTGCTATTTTTATTGCCTTCATAATTTAACCTTTTTGAATTTGTTCTGTGTGTTGCTTCCTCGCTCTTAATATCAAGGTTGGTATAAGCGCTATCAACGTGATTATTCCCGCAACAAGGAAATCGTCATCTATTCCCTGAATATATGCCTGCTTTGATATATTTGAGGCTAAAAGCATTTTACCCTGGGTGACTGCTGTAGCAATTGTTCCTCCTCCTGTTGACTGAACGTGGTTCACAATGTTTGCCATTACATTTCTGAATTCCTGTGACCCGGTTTGTACTGCATTGCCAAATATCTGTGAATGAAAGTTAACACGCGAAGCAAGCAGTGTTGTGAAAAATGCAACACCGATGCTTCCGGCAATTTGCCTGACAGTGTTGGATATTGACGAGGCGGTTGCCATTTTATCTTTGGGTATTGACATAAGTGAGAGGGTGCTTAAAGGAGTAAATGTTATTCCCATTGCAAATCCCCTTATGTAAAGCGAAGTCATAATAAAACTGTGCTCTGAGAGGAATGACAGTTTTGAGTTGATTAAGAAACTGAACCCCAACAAAGCAATACCAATTACAATTGGTATTTTGGGGTTTATCTTTGACGACAGAAATCCTGATATCGGGGAAATTGAACCCTGGATGATACCCAGCGGAAGGAAGAACATTCCTGCCTGCATGGCAGTATATCCCATTGAGTTCTGCAGATAAAGAGGCAGAAGGAAAGTGCTCCCGAACATTCCTAAGCTGAAAATAAAAAGTATTATGGTTGTAAAGCCGAAGTTATAGTCTGACAGCAGCCTTAAGTCTATCAATGGATGTTCCGCTGTAAATTCCCTGGTTATGAAGACCGCAAATGCAATAACAGATATTGAGAAGCATGCTAGTATATATGGTGCTGACCAGCCGTCTGAGTTTGTCGCTGCATTCCCCTGTGAAAGGGCAAAAAGCAGCACAGGAAGAAAAATTACCACTGAGATGAATCCTACAGCGTCAAAACTTTTTACATTTTTGTTGACGTACTCCTTCTGTATTAAGACAGTAAACAACATTGCAATAATACCAACCGGAATGTTGACATCGAAAATCAGTTTCCAGCTGAAGTGGTCAACAAGGAATCCGCCAATGAGTGGTCCGAAAGATACAGATGCTGCAGCAGCAATGGCCCAGAACCCCAATGCGACACCCCTTTGCTTTACAGGGAACTCGCGGGTAATAATAGCCATACCAAGAGGCTGTATTGTCCCTGCACCAAGACCCTGTAAAACCCTTGAAAGGATGAGTTGGTTTTCATCATTTGACAAACCGCATAATAAAGAGCCCAGGGTAAAGAAAAACAACCCCAGGAAATAAATACGTTTGAAACCAAATTTGTCGGCTATCCATCCCGATGTGGGCAACATTACAGCCATTGAGAGCATATATGCTGTTATTACCCATTCAATTTTGTCAAGCCCCACGCCAAACGAAGCCATAATCTTGGGAAGGCCTGTGTTTACAATAGTGCTGTCAAGCACTGCCATAAACGTGCCAATCATAATATTCCCCAGCACAAACCATTTATATGATTTGTGCGACGGATGAAAACCAGAGTCACGGCTGCGAAGCTTGCGCCGCACTTTGTGCAATGTAGTGACCTTACGCATTACTTCTTAACAATCCTTACTAAACACGACATGCCTGACAGGAAACGGTAGGAGGAGAGGGGTTTCCCGCTTTCAGCTGAATCAATTGATATTTTCAAAGGCACACGCTGGGTGACTTTAGTGAAGTTACCGGATGCGTTGCTGGCAGGTATTATTGAAAACTGCGAAGCTGTTCCTGAACCCATTGAAAATATTTTTCCGTCAAATATTTCTCCCTTAAAAGCATCTATGCTGAACCTGGCTTTCTGCCCTATGGAAAGATTCCCCATTTTAGTCTCTTCGAGGTAAACCATAACCCAGAATTTTTCGTCATTGTTTATTGTATAAACAGACTGAGCCGGTTGCACAATATCTCCTGCCAGAAGCCACCTTTTTGCAATCACCCCGTCAAGAGGGGCATATAACCTGGTATTGGTGAGTTGTGTTTTTATTACATCTATCTGTGCATTTGAACTTTCAATTGCTTTTTCAGCACTGCTGATCTGAGACATGGATACCTGCAACTGCGATTTTGCAGCATCAAGCTGTGCCTGTCCTATTTCAAGAGCGTTCTTAGCATGATCATATTGTTCCTTTGAAATTACATCGCCGGCAAACTGATTCTTTGCGCGGTCATAATCTTCCTGAAGCCTGCGGAGGCTGATTTCAAGAACCTTGACATTCTTCATGTCATATTGATACTTTGCCTCTGACTGAACCTTTGATGCCTCGGTCTGAGCCTTCGCGGCCAGAGCCTGCTGCTTCTGCGCTGCAAGATCAGCTGTGTCAAGCTCAACCAGTAACATACCGGCTTTTACTTTATCACCTTCCTGCGCATAAACTTTGCTTATTCTGCCAAGGATTTTAGAACTGACTGATACATTATCTGATTCAAGATGTGCATCATCTGTCCTTACATATTTAGTATAGTTTATGTACCATATCACTACACCGGTCAGAACTCCAACAGTTACTACTATCAACGGTATATAAACTCTAAGGCTCTTTTTCGAATTTCTGTTACTCATATTTTTTGTCTGATTAATATTTTATTTTTCAGGTTATTGTTCATCATGGCATTTCTCTGACCCGGGCATTGATTGATTTCTGAGAATCTGAATCAGGGTTTCCTGTACCACCTCCACTGAAGCAGTAAAATTTTCTAACTGCTCCTCATTGAGAACTTCCAGCTTTTGTTTGAATTCATCGTGTACCTCTTTTTTTATTGCACCAAATA
>JGI20214J51088_10001820_pt1 | contig 14418 bp, 16 predicted proteins | sample WetSurMetagenome_FD_51088 | JGI IMG/M metagenome (IMG submission 51088) | reverse complement strand
GGCATCACATCCCCGCTCCCCAGGCCCCGGCACATACACTGCCGCAGCACCCGCCCCTGGTTTCCAAAACTGCAGCTGCGGTCCCCCCCTCGCCACCAATGCCTGCCCCCGTTCATGATGGCAGGAAGAGCCACGAAGCAGAGGAGCCCCCCGGAAATGACGATGAGACGAGCTCATTCGAAAACGACCTTGACACCTTTGATACCATGGACTTCGAGAACGTTACCGATAAAATTCGCACCGATTGCAAGACCATGATCAAACAGCTCCATCTCGACCACCTGATGGAGCGTTAAAAAAAAATATACCGGAGGGATTTTACATCGCGCAACTCATACCCGGCCTTGACAATACGATCCTGTTTATCGTCATTGCTCTTGTCATCATCATCATCCCTGCAGCACTGTACCTGAAAAAAGCACGGGACATGCGGGCCTCCGAAGAGGGGCATGCACGGAGGCAGCGCCTCAATTACCAGCCGTCAGCAAAACCTATCCCGGTTACTGCACCGCCCCAGGTTTCCCGGCCGGCCCGGAAAGCACGGCCCGTCACTGACCCCGTTCCCGGTGTGGACCTCCTCGAAAACTGCCAGGACCTCCAGCAGAGCCTCCGTGCGCTGGCAAAAAAATATTCCCTTGATTCGTTCACGATTGCCACGTCTGACGGGCTTGTCTTTGCGTCATCCGGCAGCAGCACGGCGCAGGAAGATGCAGCCGGTTTCTGCCGGAACACTGACGGGACAGCGCCTGAGGGTATAGCCCTGTTTGGCATGAGTCACAAAGGTTCGGAGCTGACAGGCATTATCCGGTCGGAAGGAATTATTACCGGGGAGACAAAGATAGGTATTGAGAACGATACAAAAGATATTTTAAACAGGTGGATATAACACGATATAAGAAAATTCCAGTAATCTTATATAAATACAACAGAAATACTCATCACCACAGGGTGTTCAATGGTCAAGGTTTACACAATCGCTTCCGGAAAAGGCGGGACGGGGAAAACGACATTTTCTGTTAACCTCGGTACAATGCTTGCCCAGCTGGGTAAGGAGACCTACCTGATGGATGCAGACATAGGCATGGCGAACGTCGGTCTCATCCTCGGACTACAGGATGCGCCAATCACCCTGCACGAGATTCTTGCCGGAAAAGGGAACATCAATGATGCGATCTACGAAGGCCCGGCAGGCCTGAAAGTTATCCCGAGCGGCATCTCGCTCCAGGGATTCCAGCAGGCAGACCCCGACAGGATACGGGATGTCATGGGCGAGATCGTAAAGCGCTGCGAATTCCTTTTGATCGACGCTCCCGCCGGTATCAGCAAGGACGGCGTCGTCCCGCTCGCCGTTGCCGATGAAGTCATCCTCGTCGTAAACCCTGAACTCTCGTCCATCGTTGATGCATTAAAGACCAAGATCCTCACGGAAGTTGTGGGAGGGCATGTCCTCGGGTCTATCATCAACCGGGTTGACCAGGACAAGACCGATATCATCACCAAGAAAATGGAGAAGGTCCTTGGTGTCAAGGTCCTCGGCATCATCCCTGAAGACAGCAATGTCCGCCGCGCCGCTTCGGCAAAGACCCCGATTGTCATCAAGTTCCCGACATCCCCGGCATCGAAAGCCATCAAACGTATCGCATCGGACCTTGTCGGTGTGGCATACAAGGAAGAAAAGACCGTTGAAGTGAAGGAAGGATTCATCGACCGCTTCAGCAAGGCCCTTTTCAAGAAGCGGTCAGAAAAATAATTCTTCCGGTTACCCTCGTTCTCTTTTTATCCGGGCATTTTCCCCAGGTCAGGTGATCCCTGAAGCGGGAAAAGACAGCGGTGTACGTGTAAAAAAGGGGATGAACGAAAAAAATGACGTTAATCGGACAGCCAGCTCAGGTCCTGGAGCTCCTCAACAGATTTTACGTCAATAACGAGCTTTGCCTCCGGCGTGGTGGAAGGCGTTTTCCCGGAATCCGCAGCGGCCGTTATCCCGGACGATTCGGGTGCACGCTCTGCAGGGGGTTCTGTGCTGACGGGTGTACCGCAACTGCCGCAAAATTTTGTCGTGCTGCTGGATAGTGCTGCACTACAACTGCGGCAGACATTTCCTGCAGGCATAGTCTGTGCGTTCACAGTCTCTGCTAAGACACGTTCTGCCGGAGTATTCCCGACAGGCGCACTTTCCGGGGAGATACTTCCGGCCGGACTATATTCTTCGCTGGCACGCTCAGCTGTGATGCTCTCTTTTGGAACATTCTCCGGGGAGATACTCTCACGGGAAACATTTTCCTGCCGGGCACACTCTGTCGTTATGCCCGCGGCGCCGGCGCATTCAGCCGCAACGCTCGCCGATCCGCTGCTGGTTACTTCCCCATGCTGCTGGTACACCGGGACATCGCGGAACGCCCCGTCAACCCCTTCAGAGAACATGGTACTCATCGCAGCGCGGTATGTCTCCTGGTTCTCAATCTCCGAGCGGATACGCCTTCCTGACTGGATCGATAAGGCAATCATGTTCAGTTTCGCAAGGAGCAGGGAAAGGAGCATACTGAGGTCGTGCCGGTCCCCGCTAGAGAGGGAGATGAGGAAAAAGTCGTCGGTATAGAGCCACCGGGTCTCGGTCTCACCATCCTGGGACTGGAACCGCCGGGTAATTCGCGGGCTGCTGATTTTTATCAGGGAATTGAGGAGATTCCCGTCCTGGTTCTGGTCGATCTGTACCGGGCAGATATTCCGTAATGAGAAGACTGTTTTGCCGTTCTTCTGGATCTGATCGATCTCGATCTCAAAGAAGGGCGTAAGCTGATAGGGCGGATCAAGCAGGCGATTTTCACGAGAGGGGGATATCTCGACTTGCCGGATCTCGATCCCGATCTCCGAATCCACGAGATAGGTATGGCGGACCAGCTCCCAGGTATACCGGAAGCTTTTGTGTTCCACGATATGGGTCATATTTTCATCTCGTTACCAGAACCAGCAATAATTATGTACAATATTGTATTGAGAAGATACTGTGTAGCATTGAAATTGGCGATTGTTTTATTAAAAATTTATCTATAATTTATTCCAGGGTTGGTTCAGGAGAGATATTCCCCGGCGATCCGTGGCCTGTGGCGACCCCGATCGGTAAGGTTTTTTTTCAGGGAGAACGAGGGTCACCGTGTTCCCGTCAGTTCCCAAGCCAGCTCAGGTCACGAAGATCGTCTATCTCGCTGATATCCACGTGCAGTTCAGCAGCCTTCTCCGCGCTGACCCGGGCCCTGCCATGATGGCTGGCGATCTCCGTGGCAATCTCCGCCCCTGACGGCAATACGGAGTCCTTCCGGAGTTTGCCGGGTTCTATCAACCCGTAATCCTGGTAGATCACCGCATCCTGGAACGCCTGGTCAACCCCATCCCTGAACATGGCATCGATCGCACTCCTGCAGGATATCTGGTTTTCGAATTCCGACGGGATAGGATGCCCTTCATGGAACGACTGCGCGATCGCGCTGAGCTTGCCCGTGATCAGGCTCGTGAGCATATCGAGATCGTGCCTGCCGCCGCTCGAGAGGAACAGGATATTGAAATCGTCCGTATACAGCCACTGGGCTTCACCGGTATCGGTTGGGAAATGGATCCGCTCCGTGATAGTCCAGCTGCCGCGTTTGATCCGGAATCTCAGGAAATACCAGTCGGGCTGGTGTTTTGCATGAACGGGAAAAATATTCAAAAAGAGTGCGGTTTTTTCGCTTCCCTCCCGCTGTTCATCGATCTCAATCTCAAAATAACGGATCTTGGGGTAGGGNGGATCGAGAATGCAGTTCTCGTACAGCTTCGATACCTCCATCAGCGGGGCATCGATCGTATTTCCGACATCAACAAGGTAGGTATGGCGGACGCGATACCAGGAGGTTCTCTGGATCGTATGATAGACAATCCCTGTCACGTTATCCACTCATGAACGCCGAAGAAGCCGGTTGCAGGTCGTAAAAAGGGCAGTACGATTACCTTCCGGTAAAAAAGTAGGATACCGGTTCATTTATAGTTTATTTATGATACCGGACATCTCCGGAACGTCCGGCTGCAGAAAAATGAGGGTGTTACTATTTCCTTGCCATCTTGATCTGGTCAAGGGTCTTTTCCCGGATATGGATCAATACCCCGATAAGCGCGTGCTGGTCATCCTTGATCGGGCGGAAGACGACACTCACCTTGCGCCCCTTGCCGGACTTCGTTACCACAGCAGTATTGAATTCGTGCGTCACCACGAGCATCTGCCTGACCACTTCCGGTATCGGGTCCTCGACCTCCTCGTTGGTCTGGTTATTGACAATCATCATGACCTCGCGCCAGTAATGCATCAGGATCTGGTCCGAGGGAAGATCGAGGAAACGGATGGCATACGGGTTATAAAAGACGATCTTCCCCTTCGTATCGGTCAGGAGGATGGGATCGAGCGCTCCCATGATCTTCTTGGGATCGCCCACCGGGTACATTTCCAGGTACTTCTTCCGCATGGTATGGTTATACAGGGCAAGCTCGACATTGGACGAAAGGTCGCGATCGGTGAACGGTTTGAGGATGTACCCGAGGGGCTGTGCGTTCTTGGCACGTTCGAGCAGCTGATCATCGCAGAGGGCGGTCAGAAAGACAACCGGGAACTGGAAGATCTGGAAGATAAAACAGGCTGCCGTAACGCCGTCCATGAGACCTGCGAGGTTGATATCCATCAGGATCAGGTCGGGTTCCAGTTCTGCCGCCCTGATGATCGATTCTTCACCATAGGCAATCTTCCCGACGATACTGTACCCCTTCTTCTCAAGCATCACGGAAATGAGGTTTGCGATGATCTCGTCGTCTTCCACGATAAGGATGCGGGGTATCGGCGCCATGCGTCTCCGTATTGTAACACTGTATAATAAACCGGACAATGCTAAAAAAGTATTTATAACGATATTTCAGCTTTTCAGGTTGGTGATCGTGAAGACGCAGTGCTCGTCACCCTTGGACTTGCACTTGATCTCTTTTGCCTGGACCCTGACACCGAAGGCACCCTCGATGATACCGGCGAGCAGGCCGGCTGTACAGAAACAGACATTTTTACCGATGTTCCCGAAGGATTCGGACTCGACGGTGTGGGAGAGCGTGATGGTTTTCGTCTTGGTCTTCTCGTCCCATTCTTCCTTGACGAAATTGAACCAGCCCATCTGGGCGTAGAAGGCAAATGCCATGTCAGAGAGGGTCTTGGGATTGGTCTTTTTCTTGATCTCTTCCTTTAACGAGCTGTAGACTTCGTCTTCAGGAGTTCCGACAAAGAGGATACCGATGATCTCTCCTGCGGAATTCCTGATTGGCTCATACGCCACGACCATCTTTTTACCAACCACATCTGCAGTGCCGTAATAGGTCTGCCCTTTGGTGATCACGGCATCGTAGACAACACTTGAAATCTCAGTCCCGACAGCCCGCTTGCCGTCAGCGCCTACAACGTTGGTAGATACACGGATTGCTTTATCGCCGACTTTCTGGAAGACGGTGGCCTTGCTGCCCATCTCCTTTTCAATGGAGTCAACAACCTCGAAGTTATTGTTGACGATATGGCTGCCATAAGTAATCTGGCCTCCGGAAACTGAAGGGGGCCCGTATGCTGCGAAACGGCTGTGCAGCTGTTTGAGATCCCCGTCAAGTTTCGTCCGGGAGAGGTCATATACGATACTCATCTTCTTGTAGTGCTCGACGTTTTCCTTGCCCATGTCCATGTATGCACGATAGTTGACACCGCTTGCCGGCGCCTCTCCCATGGTCTTTTTCAATGAATTGGTCATTGACGTGAAGATGAAGCGGGGCATCATGACAACCGGTTCATCCATGAGGGAGATCTTGCCTTCGAGGGGTTTGTGCTCAATGAACTCGGTGATGGCAGATTCGCCCTTGACAACGGCTTCTGCCTTGAACTTCCAGCTCGCAGAGACCTGGTCGGCAACGAACTCGCAGTACTCGTCGCCTTTTGCATGGCAGGTTTTCTCGAGACAATACCAGGACTTGCCGGTTACTGACGTGAGGACACCTTCGATCCAGCCCTGGTGGATACCGCAGACTGCCATGTTCCAGTCCTTGAGCACCTGGGATTCGAACGTATGCTTGGTCCTGATGACGATCCGCTTGTCACTGGCCGAGACCAGCTCGAACGGGGCACCCCACCCCTGTTGGTGCTGGAGCTTGAAGACCAGCATCAGGAACTCTTCGGGTTTCAGGTCCATGCCGAGCTTTTTTAACAGATTATTGAGCCCGACAGACCCCGCACCGACCGAACGGAAGAGCTTGCGCACTGCCTTGACGGCAAGTTTCTTGTTGAGATTCGCCTCGTACATCTCGTAAATGGCTTTTATGAGATAGTTCGGGTTACTGGCAGTTTTGACCCCGAAAACGGAATAGGCACCGGCGAGCGGGTCCAGCTCGATGTAGGGTGCGACGGTTTTATCACCCTTCATGAGTGCCTCGAAGTCCTCACGTCCAATCTTCATGAATGTTTGATCTGTCATTCTCCAATTAAAGGATTTCGTCTTGTATTAATCTTTTTCGGACAGGTTATCTCTGAAAAAAAAGGGAAAATACGTGCGGTTGCCCGCTCATATTTCGAGGGTGATTTTTGTATGACCCACATCAAATATGATATGGAAGGTGGAGATCATCATGGCCCTGTCCTGGACAATGCAGTCATACTTGCCGTACAGGAGTTTGAAGCCCACCGTGCCATTCCCGGTAGTGATATCATTGCTGATCATCTGCCCATCCTTCCTGATGGAGACCCGCACCCCGTTCTGGGGTTCGCCGTTCCGCTGGACCGCAACCGAGAGCACGCCAAGGCCATCNCTCTTCCTCCCGATCTCCGGGATAATGTCCATCTGGCTCTTGCGGATATGGCCTTTTTCCATGATCCGGCACCCCATGGCAACTGCTTCCACAAGATCCTTTTTCACATCGTAGAATTCGAATTTCTCGTTGCCGGAGAGGAGCATGACCGCCTTGTCGCCGTACAGGATCCCTTTCTCCTCGATGAGGATGGCTCCTTCGGGTTCACCGTCCACGAATACGAGATCGAATTCCCGTTCGCCGCTCACGGCGACCGCGATCCCGCTGATATCCTTTGACTGGGCTAACGTGATCAGTTCGGACAGTGTGAAGCTGCCAAGCCGGGTTGAGTCTGCAAGGAGCGTACCTATGAGTTCCTGGATTTTCATGAATGAATCATCTCAAGCGCGTATGCTGGCCTATGGATAGGGAACCGGCCCGGGTTCCACACTGTGTCAGCATGAATATTGGCGACCTCGGTATTATATATTTGCGAGATTATCGGGCGGTGTGGTGCCTGCTTAAGAATTCTCCGGAATCCAGGGGATTCGTCAGAATCGCGGGGCTGGGAACCGTTCGAAGAACCGCGGGCAGGAGAGGAAATGCCCAGCAGTTCTTTGACCGGTCTGAATACGGGAAACCGCCGGGTCAAAGAACCCTGCGGGGTTGTCAAAGACCTGAGGTCTTCTCCTGCCCCGGGTGAAGACCCCCGGTATTCTCCTCCCGGTTCTTTGCCGGGAGCCGCCATACATAAGTGCTTACGAAAAAAATGGTATACCGGATTTATGGAACCGTTCTACCCGATGGTTGTCTCGGCGATCGCAGTTGTCGTCACCCTGATCTATGCCTCGTATCTCGACATAAAGGACCGCCGGGTCCCGTTCATTCACTGGCTCCCGATGCTCGCGGTGGGGATCTGCTGCACGGGAATCATGCTCTGGCAGACCTCCGGTAATGCTGGTCTCATTGTCGGGTATATCTCCCTTGTTGCCAGTTTCCTGTACGCGGATTATCTCGACAACCGCGGCAGGACGGACTCGCTCTACCTCACCCGGTATTACCGGAAGGGCTCGGTCTTTTATTACTTCGCGCTCGTCCTCGCCCTCCCGGCCATCTCATGGTTTCTTCTCGCACCCTCCGTCAATATGCAGCTGGTCGCCTGGTACGTGATGTTTGCCGGCATCTTGGCATATGTCACCTGGATGGAATACACGGGTAAGTTCGATGAGCCGGTAACCACGAAACGGAAACCCGGGGAGGTAAATCTTGCAGACGCAATCGGCCGCTGGTATTTCATCCCGGTTATCCTGATATACGCCATCTCATCGGTTTACCTGATATCCGGCGGGGCGTGGACCCTGAACGAAGGACTCTTCATCCTGCTGCCGGCGGTGTTCTGCGGTGTTTTCTATATCTTTGGCAGGATGCACCTGTTCGGCGGAGCGGATGCCTGGGCGCTTATCTTCATTTCGCTGTGCGTGCCCACGTTCCCGTTTACCCCGCTCCTCGGCATCCCCCCGCTGGGGTTCTTAGCCTTCTCGGCCCTGATCAATGCCCTGCTGCTGAACCTCGTTGCACCCCTCGGTATCTTTATCGTCAACCTCGCCCGAGGGAACCGGGCTCCGCTGATGTACATGTTCTTCGGCTTCCCGGTCAGGGGAGATGCGATCCAGAAGGAATGGGGATTTGTGATGGAGGACTTCGAGGAGAAGAACGGCACGGTCAACAGGAAATTCATCGGGTTCTGGGACGCGATCCGGCGGATGTACGCCGGGGAGGGCCGGGTCTATACCAAGGATCTCCGGGAGCGTCCAAAAGAGTTCACCCGGGAACTCACCATCTACCGGAAGGCCGGGACCGTCTGGATCTCCTATGCGGTCCCGTTCATCATCCCGATTTTGGCCGGGTTTGTCTCGGCCATCCTCTTCGGGGATTTCCTGCTTTCACTTATGACCATGGTTGTCGGGAGGTAGTCGTATGCTGAAGCTGAAATTTGTTGAAGGGCTTATTCCGGTGATCGTGCAGGACGCACAGTCAAAGGACGTCCTCATGATGGCGTATGCGAACGAGGAAGCGGTACAGCTCACACAGAAGACCGGCTTTGCCCACTATTACAGCCGGAGCAGGAAGAAACTCTGGAAGAAAGGCGAAGAGAGCGGCCATTTCCAGAAAGTCATGCGTGTCCTTGCCGACTGCGACGAGGACTGCCTGATCTACGAAGTCGATCAGACCGGCGCGGCGTGCCACCTCGGATACCGGTCCTGCTTCTTCCGGACCCTTGACGGCGCAGTTATCGGGACAAAGATAGTTGATCCCGAGAAAGTGTACGGGAAGAAAGGGCACTGATTTTTTCCAATACACCCGCTGAAGCAAGGGCAGTGCACTAGTACAATGCATGAGCATCCCGTATCAGGGCCTCTTCGAGGCTGTGCGGGGCAAGAATTTTTTTTGGTAACGTACTATTCCAGCTCCTGAATCCAGGATGGATTTACGGAGTGAAAAATGGTAAAAATCGCATGCCCGCAAGGTATTGCGAAAAAGTACATCCGCGTTGGACCAGAAAACACTGGCGCTCCAGGGGCTTCGCCCCGCCGCTATGGCGCCCCGGTTGCGATAGTGCTGTATTACCTGAATCGGGATTTCAGGTAATACAGAGGAATCGCATGCACCCCCGGCCCCGGTCGGGAGCAGGGCTGGCGCAAGGAGGGGGGTGGATGATTGTCAGATCGAGAGGTCAGGGGCCGGATTGGCACGTTACCCTTTTTTTTTTAATTTTCTTTTTGGTCATTGATCCGCCGGAGGGCCCCGTCGGGGGACGGCGGCGTTCATCGTAATGAGAGAGATGGAGTGAAACCATTATCTGCGCCCGGTAGTCTTTCTCACTCTTCCTCCCCCACAACAATAACCTCCACCGGGCACAATCCGGCCGCCTCCCGGGCACAGGCCGCCAGCTCTTCCGGCACCTCACCCTCGGCCCGGCTGCCGCAGAACCGGTACGCATCCACCAGCTCCGCGTACTCGTCGCACGGGTTCTGGTCGAAAATTGCCGGGCAGGTATTCCAGCACGCCCCGCACCTGACACAGGAACCCCGCTCGATCGTCACGTACATGGTACAACCGTAAGTCTGGTACTGCACCTATAAAAAAACAGGGATAGATCAGGTTGCCACACGGGTATCACGCACTTCTCCCGGTATCAATGCGGATACAGACACCAAAGGTTTATGGATTCGCCGGCCCAGAACAACTCCTGTGGCACGGATACAACTGATAAGGAAGATCACCCCGGCCCGGATTGTTGCTACCCTGGTCCTGCTGACCGCCTTCTACCTGCTGCTTATCGCTTTCTTTGGATTTTTCCAGTACCTGCCCTGCTTCCGGTTCTTCCTTCTCTGCGTGATGGGATTTGCCTTCCTTGTCATCACGTTCCTGCTGAAGCTGTAATACCCCGCGATTACTGCTTTGTGATGGCTACCGTGAAGGCATATCCGCAATAATGGGCCGCTGGCGGGTTATGGGCAGCGACGAGGAGAGCCCGGGAGAATTTTTATCCGTGGTCCGCATGACGACATCAACGAGGCAGAAGAAGGCCGCTGCCTCCACCGGATCCTTAAAAAGCGCCAGTTCCGCGTCCGTGCGCCGTTCGAGGATATCCGTGATATACTTCCCGTAGTGCTGCTCGTGGATCTTCAGGGCACGGGTGGTCTTCTTCCACCGGAGGATGAGGGGGTCCAGTTCCATCTTTCGCATATAATCACCGCATACCGCTGGGGAGAGAGGGACCATGAAGGTACGGCTGGCGGGGTGTGAAAGTGCATGAGGCACCAAGAAAAAGTGATCTGTAGAAATCATTTGATGGTAATTATGACGCTCTTGGGGGCTCTGCCCCCGTCGCTACGGCATCCCCCGATTGCGATTGTGCTGTATTACCTGTACACAATCGCCGGGAAATTCCCGGTTTATGTAATATCGAGGCATCGCAATATGCCCCCGCCCCCAATGGGGGCAGGGCTGGCGTAAGGGGGGCGATCATCAGTTGAAAAGAGGAGTTCTCCAGAGTAAAAAAAAATTATGCCGTCGCGGCCTCATCGTAGACCAGGCTCAGGTACCGGGCCTCAAAGATTGCGACCGGGGCAAGGACGATAAGCTCGATGAGCGTCCCGGCATACGGCACACCGGTCAGGAGCGAGAGGAACAGAGAGATGACGAACTGGATGAACCCCATGATCGCCAGGGCGATGATGTAATTGATCCACCCGATCTTCCCNATGGTTGCGCCGATGGCGGAAAAGTTGAAGGCCTCGCCAAGGCTGCCGGTCCGGGCACAGCGGATGACGCCGATGGTGCCAAAGAGGGAGCAGATGAATGCCACGATAAGAAATATCACGAGGCCGAACACCAGGCCCCCGAGTACCGATACGACCCCCGCCGGGTTCCCGGCCAGGATCTCCACGACCACCGATCCGAGCGTAACAAAGAAGATGACGAGCGCCGGCAGTGCGTAGATGACCGTGACGATGATGTACCTGATACCGTCAATGACGAGCGTGCCCCAGCCGGTTACTTCCGGTGCGGGTTTGTTGCCCCGCAGCACGGCCATGATATACCCGAACAGCGGGATACAGAGCAGCAGGGTGGCTATAACCAGGAGCAGCCATTGTTTCCATTTTCCAACTACCGCCTCCTTCGCATAGGCAAAGGATTCGCCAAGCATTGAGCAATAATCCATGAGAATTCTCCGGAATACCGGGACATCCCGGTATTTTTACCATACCGATCTTCTTTTTCCTGCTGATACGGGTTCTGTTGAGTGAAGGGAATTTTGCAGTCATCCGCTCCATCCTGATGATCGTGGAACAGGGTAACGGTTCCTGCTATTAAAAAAATCTGGTCTTCTCCCGGCACACCGGGGATTATATGCTTTTATTCCTGATTCTTCCGGGTCCTGTACAGGTAGATGCCGGCGCCTGCAACGCTGAGCATGATGAGCACAAGGGCGATGACCGGCAGGATCGCAATACCTCCCGATACGGGCAGGAGGCTGGTCGATAAGGTATTTGTCTGCCCTCCCGCGATCTGGACGGGCATGGTCATGGGAGAGTACCCTTCCTGCTCGAGACGGAGGGTATGGGAACCGGCAGGGAGGTCCAGGATTGTGGCCGGGGTGGTCCCCCGCAGGATATCGTCAATGAAAACCTGTGCTCCGGCGGGTTCCGTATTCACGGAGAGCGTCCCGGTACCGGGGGTCCCCTCCTGCACCGGAGCGGTTGTCGCAACGGAGGCAGGTACTTCAGAAGTCACTGCCGGCGCCGGGGTGACCGGTGCGGCTGTGGTTACCGGAGCTGCAGACAGCATCGTTGTCGAATTGACCGGTGACACGGTAAGCGGGGGGTTGACCCTGATCTGGCGCGTTGCGGGAGAGTAAAAACTGCTGCCCAGCTGAACGCAATCCTTCCAGACCGTCTGGTTGAGGGTATAGGTGCCCGGCGTGGTATAGACGAATACCGGGTTTCTTTCAGAGCTTGAATGGGTATTGTCAAACCAGTAGGTCCACCGGGTGATGTCCTGCCGTGTATTTTTCGATGAATCGGTCACCCCGACGGCCAGCGGCGCATACCCTTCAGTCACGTTAGGAGTAAATCCCGGTTCCGGCACGCTGCAATAGATGGAAATGCTGGTGAGGGTTTTATTGGTGTATTGCGTGCCGCAGAACGTGGTCACGGCCAGCTGGATATCGTACCGGCTGGCATCGGAATAGGTATGCCGGGGGTTCTGATCGGTACTGGTACCCCCGTCCCCGAAATCCCATTTCCATGACGCGATCGACTGGTTTGATTCGACCGACGTATTATCGATGCATCTTATGGTGTAGGGCGGACCGTCAGGTATCGTGGCTGACGGGTCTTCGGGGAAACTGCAGGTAAAATCGGCCGCAGGATACGTAGCATGGGAACACGCGAGCAGGACGGCAGGTACGTCCGCTGTGACAGGAATGGCACACACGAACAGGACAAGGACAGAACAGAGAAGGAGGAACGGCAGGGTGACCGGGAGGGTACGGTGAGGGGATCGTTTCATCAGGAGTCTGGCGTTCATGGCAGTATTCTATAATTGTTTTGTTATACCGGCTTAAAAAAATTCAGGAGCGGCGGGATGCTGCTGCAAGACCGATGAGGCCGGCTGCTGCAATTGCCGTGAGAGGTGAAAGCGGTGCCGGTTGCTGGCGTTCCGTAGTGGCGATCGGTGTGCCGGGGATGGTCGGGGTTCCTGGTATGAAATCAGCATTGACCCGGACTACCTGGTTCTTGATGACCGTGACGTTACTGGTATACGATGGATAACCGGAGAGTTCCACGGTTACGACATGGTCGCCGTTCGGGACATTGTTCAGGATGAGTGCTGCCCGGCCCGCGGGTGTCTTCCCGGCAGGGTTCCCGTCAAGGGTTACCGAAGCCTCGCCCGGGTTAGAGTCAACGGCAATCGATCCGAAACCGGGTTTTTTGGTCACGCTCGCAGCGGCAGTGGATGCATTTTCGAGGTTCACGCCGATCTCCCGCGTGCTGCCATTGATGATAGCCGTGGGGATACTCTCGGTCTTGTAGCCGGCCATGCTGACATTGATGAGGTACTGACCCGGGGGGACGTGTTCGAATACTGCCGGGGTAGTGTTGAAGTACTTATCGTTGAGAGAGACTGCCGCTCCCGCGGGATAGGAAAGGACGGTGATTGTACCCCCGAAGGGGACCGTGGTGCCGGTCTCGTCTGCTGCCATGGCTGCGGGGATCCCTGCAAGGAGCAGGCAGGCGATGATCCCGATGATGATCTCGTTCCTGAACGAGGACTGTTGCATGAGATAACATTCCCGTTCATTTTATATGTACTATGCTGGTAGGCTGACCTTGCGGGATACCGGGGGATCACCGGGGATCTATACCGGATCGCCCGATCCCGCACTGTTCCCTGCGCACCCGTCAGGCTGCTTATTGATCGCTTCTGCAGCCATAGCCGGATGGACTGACACCGACAGCAGGAGCATTGCCACAATGGCAAGACAAGCAGTGGAAAGAAAATGTCTGTTTCTCATAACTCATCTCTTCTTTTTCACTCTGCCGGTAACCTGTGCTGCTTACGAGTAAGGTGCAATGAGTAATGGCTCATGGAAAGCGGCTTAAGCCCGTCGTTGAGTGCAAAAAAATTTTCATTCATCGCCGTCTTTTTTCCCTTCCGTTCCCAATCGTTGGTTACTAAGAAAAACCTGGGTTGCTCCCGTCTCCGGACGGCAGCCCGGGAGATCCTTACAGGTGAAATCATGGTTTATGGGAATAGTACAAAAATTACCGGATCCGTTCTCTTCCTGCTGGCACTCTGCCTGACCGCAGCCCCGGTGCTTGCTGACGGGAATGTAACCGGCCGTAACTGGACGATGGCAACAGAACATGCCGGGTTTGTGACCCACGCGGGTCACTCGACCGTAGTGTTTGACGGCAGAATGTGGGTGATCGGGGGGTGGGCCGGCGATTACTCCTGCCCCGGTGACTCCTGCACACCTGCGATCTGGTCTTCAGAGAATGGCGTGAACTGGACGCTGGA
>JGI20214J51088_10001819_pt1 | contig 14421 bp, 15 predicted proteins | sample WetSurMetagenome_FD_51088 | JGI IMG/M metagenome (IMG submission 51088) | reverse complement strand
ATGAAACCAAGGTTTCTTACCCAGTTTGCAGTTTCAGTAACAGAATACAGGTCAGATAGCAACAGGTAACCAATTGCAAATGGGCTTACCACAAAGAAACCAAGTGCCGTTAACTGCAATCCGTTAAGCCCTTTAACCCTTGATACCTCATTGGAGGTAATTCCGGTCAGAATTGTGGCGAGTACCACGAAAAATCCGAAATAGTTAATTGAGAAGGAGCCATTATAAAGTAACCCTGCAGCACCAATGAGTCCGAGAATTATGCCTGCAATCTGAGTTCTGATCGCCTGTCGTTTATATACAGTTATACCAATAATAAGTGTAAAAACCGGACTAAGTGAATTTAACATACCGGCAAGAGAACTGCTTATATGAGTCTGAGCTACAGGAAAAAGGATTGCTGGAATTCCATTGCCCAGAAATCCTATAATGAGAACAGACATGAAATTGCTCCTGTTCAGTTTTGGAAGATTCTTTAATGAGACCGGCAGCAGACACAGGAATGTAATCAATATCCTCAGTGAGCCTACCTGCAGTGAGGAGAATGATTCGAGCCCCTTTTTCATCAAAATGTAGCTGGTTCCCCAGATCAATGATAAAACGGCCAGAACTAACCAGTGCCAGATTCTTCTTTTTTCGCTCATAATAAATTGAGTAACAAAAATAGCAGAAGAATGGTATTGTGCGATTATTTCATAATACATTTCGAAAGAAATGTCTTTTTATGAGGCGAAGAAACTTGTTATCTTTACCATGAGAATTGGCGGAGTTGTAATTGTTTTTATTGGAATAATTGTTTTGCGGAGTTTGTTCACCAACATAAAACTGTAGTTCATCCAATAATTCTTTGCACTTGTGAAAATGGATTGAATTTAGTTGCATTTTGAAAAGAATTAATATATTTTTACTGTAGATATTGATTATTACGTAATAAATATCATACAAATGAAACGGCACATTTTCATTTCAATTCTGGCGTTTTTTGTATTATCTGCACAGGCACAGATAAAGCAGGAAGTAATTGCATCTGCAGGAGGATATAATACGAGTGGAGGTTTATCCATCAGCTGGACGCTGGGGGAAGTGGTAATTCCGACATTTAAGAACGGAGATCTGGTTCTGACACATGGTTTTCAGCAAAAACTTATTATCACAACAATTGAAGAGAACATTGATATACTCATTGATGTAAAGGTCTTTCCAAATCCTGCAAGTGAAGTAGTTAATATCAGGTTTGAAGCTCCGGTTAACGGTGAAATTGATATTGCTGTTCTTGATTCACAGGGCAGGTTGGTGAAGAGAGAGATGATTGAGTCAACAATGATTGAGAAGCAGATCAATCTTCAGGAAATGCCTGCAGGTATATATTATCTGAGACTTACGAAAGGTAAACTTGTAAACGTATATAAAGTTGTAAAACTTTAAGAAGAAGCTTTTTACTGTCCAAAAGCAAATTTTTCCATTCTTTTCATGGCTGCCCCTGTCCGCCAACTGGCGGATCGGGGCTTTTTCTATATCCGGTTAAATATTTGATTTTACATTGAATGACAGATATGATATTCTGTGATTATCACAGATTGGAGTTCTCCTATATTTCTGATTTCAGAATATAAATGGAGAAGTGTTGTTGGCAGGATTGCCTGGATATTCTAAAAAGATTTACTTAAGATTTTTTTATTAAATATGAAATAGGATTTGTAACTTTTCATAAATTATTAAAAATCAGACGATATGAAAATGCAATCTATCTGTGTCTTTATGGTTATTGTTTTGCTCAATAATCTGCAATGTTGGGGTCAGAATGTGCGTGACTCTACAAGAACTGTGAAAGTAGAAACTACCGATGGAAATGTTTTTATAGGTAATGTTATCAGCGAGGATTCCTTGAATCTGGTAATTAAGACTCAGAATCTGGGTGATCTTAAAATCCCTTTGAACACTATAAAATCAAAGACTGAACTTAAGGACCTTAGAAAAGTTGGTAGCGATTACTGGCTTCCTAATCCTCAATCATCGCGTTACTTCTGGGCTCCAAATGGTTACGGACTTGAAAAGGGGTCATCCTATTATCAGAATATCTGGATTTTATATAACCAGTTTTCTTTTGGACTAAGCGATAATTTTTCTGTTGGGGCAGGGATGTTACCCTTGTTCCTTTTTGCAGGAGCACCTACCCCTGTTTGGATTGTTCCAAAATTATCAATACCGGTTGTAAAAGATAAATTAAACATCGGAACAGGTGCCTTCCTGGGTGCTTTTTATAGTACAGATGCCATGGGATTCGGGCTTTTATATGCTACATCCACAATAGGTTCCCGTGATAAAAATGTGAGTCTTGGGCTGGCTTATGGATTTGCCGATGGTGAGTGGATGAAAAAACCTATAATTAATGCCAGTTTCCTGATCAGAACCGGTCCAAAGGGCTATTTGATAAGCGAAAACTATTTAATTACTGCAGAAGGGGAAACAGTTGCTATTATATCATTTGGTGGACGCACAATTATCAGGAATATGAGCATTGACTACAGCCTTTGGATACCTATGGGTGCAGACTTCGATAGTTTTGTTGCAATTCCATTCCTTGGAATAACAGTTCCGATGAATAGAAAAAAATAGTCAATGGGTATAGTGTTCCTGAACTATTCTTTTTAAAAACGAGATTAAATTATTGACTTGGATTCTCCGACAGTCTTTGTCGTGGCTGTTAGCTTTGTTAAATTAGGTTAAATAAGAAAGAAGCTTAAAACACTGAGTTCATTTTAATTATCTTGCGACAGAAACAATGCAACCAGACATGAAAACATTTATCAGTATTTCAATGGCCCTTCTTTTTATTACCGGCTGTGGTAACAGGGATAAACAGATAATCAGAAAAGCTGATATGATCCATGCATCAATTCTTACAGTTGATACTCATTGTGATACTCCAATGGAATTTTCGGATCCGACTTTTGATCTGGGGGTACGACACGATGAAGGATGTGTAGATTTTCCAAGGATGATAGAAGGTGGACTTCATGCCGAATTCTTTGCTGTTTTCATAGGTCAGGGTCCGCGAAATGACTCTTCCTTTAACAAGGTTCATCAGAATGCACTTGAGATTTTTGCGGCAATTCATGAAAATGTTGATAAAAACCCGGGAGTAGCTGAAATCGCCACTACTGCAGATGATGCTTACAGGTTGAAGAAGGAAGGAAAAATAGCTGCATTCATTGGTGTTGAAAATGGTTATCCGATTGGCAAAGATCTTTCAAGAATAAAACAATATTACGATCTGGGTGCAAGATATATAACTCTTTCTCATTCAAAGAATAACGATATTTGTGATTCTTCAACTGATCCTGCCGGACCTGAAAACAACGGGCTGTCACCATTTGGTACAGAGGTTGTTAAAGAGATGAATCGTCTTGGAATGATGATCGATATTTCACATGTATCAGACAAATCATTTAACGATGTACTTAAAGTAACAAAGACTCCTGTTATTGCTTCTCATTCTTCATGCAGAGCGTTATGTGGAAGTCCCAGAAACCTTACTGATGATATGTTGCTGGCTTTAAAGGAGAATGGCGGAGTTATACAGATTTGCATCCTGAGCAACTATCTGAAAACACCTGAGCCAAATCCGGAAATGGATGCAAGGCTGAAGGAGCTCAGGGACAAGTACGGTGACTACAATGCTCTCCCGGATTCAACAAAAAAGACAATGCGAGATGAATACAGGGCCATTCAAAAGAAGTATGAGAAACCTGCAACAGTGAAGGATGTTGTTGATCATATTGATCATGTTGTTCAGGTGATTGGAGTCGATTACGTTGGCATCGGAACGGACTTTGACGGAGGGGGAGGTGTTGACGGTTGCCGGTCAGTTGCAGAAATGAAAAACATAACAATAGAGATGCTTCGCAGGGGATATTCGAAGAAGGATATTACCAAAGTATGGGGAGGAAACGTAATGAGAGTATTGCGGAAGGTTGAGGAGGTAGCTACCGCTAATTAATACGCCTCACCCCCTCCTGTCCCCCGCTCCCTGGAGAGCGGGGGATGGTAACTAAATGATATATATGAGGCATCAGCTCTTCACCTTCGAAAACTTCAGTGTCTTTATCATCCAGACTGGAAGAGATTTTTCCGGATCTCTTTTCCTCAGATCGATGTACCAGCCAAATCTTTTGAGTATTGGGACTTTATGAGTTTCTACAAATTCGATAAGGGTACCATCGGGATCTGCAATATAGGCGAAATGGCCAGCTGCTTCACCCATATCAAAGCTGTTTCCTTCATGACTCTTCTTACTGTCAACTGTGAATGGGTAGCCTTTACTTTCACAGTGGCTTTTTAATTCATCCATTCCATGCATATCATAGCATAAGTGAATAAAACCGGGATCACCCCAGAATCTGCCTTCGTATATTTTCTTGCCGGGTTTACCGGTAGCACTCATAAGTTCGATTAAACTTTGCCCGAATACTTTACTGAAGGGACCGGTAAATGGCTTCGATCTTTTAAGCAGAACTCTTCTGAATTCATTTGATCCCCCTGGCAGATAAGCCAGATCTGGAAAGATACCTGTTGAGTCATAAATCACTTCGTCGTATCCGAGAATGTCCGAATAGACAACCCTGGATTTGTCAATATCCGATACCCCGATAATGGCCCCGTATGGACCACCGGTTGGTTTATTTTCATTTATAAACCAGTCAGATCCTTCCACGAGGTGAAAGATATTTCCATATGGATCTTTAATGAAAAAAGTATTTTTGCCTGCAGGATCCTTTATCGTTTCTGAGGGTACAAAAACACCTTTATTCTTAAGATACATTAATGTTTCCGGTATGTTCTTTACTTTAATTTTGCAGGCAATTATCCCAAGATCGCCTATTTTAATCTCCTCTTTTATTTTTACAGGTTCTCTGCCTTTATACTGCCATATCTCGAAACCACCTCCCCCTTGCAGATTAAGTGCCAGTACTGCATGTCTGCTTCGTGGCTGACCTCCGGTATATGGCAACATGAGTTTTGCCTCTGCTTCATCTTCAAAAATTCTGCAATCCATTCCAAAATGTTCTATATACCATTTCCAGGCCTCGCCTACGTTCATGACACCTATGCCCATTTGCTGGATGCCACTGATAATGTATCCTTTCATATCATTTATATTTAATTCTTCTTTATAATTAAAAGTCTGAAGTGACTAGAGTGCCTAAAGTGCCTAAAGTTATCAAGAAGAGCTTTATTATATCACTCAACTCTAAGTACTCCAAACTTTAGTTCACTCCAAACTTCTTCTCAACTTTAGGCACTCTAGGCACTCCAAACTTTACATGCTCTTAATTTTGTCGGCGATTCTGAAAAAGAGCCACGGAAAATACCTTCTGATATGCAACATAATCAACTCTCCCTTGCCAACAAGAATTTCACGCTTATTCCTCAGAATTCCGTTTATTATTTGTCTGGCTGCTTTTTCGGGTGTTATTCCTTTTGCCAGTCCTTCATCAAGTTTTCCATGTTCATTACCTTCTGCGTTTAAGGCATGAAAAGAAATAGAGGTTCTGACCCTTCCCGGAATGATTACTGACGATCTTATATTATATTTTTTATTTTCGAGGTACAGTGTTTCAAAAAAGCCATGCAGGGCCTGTTTCGAAGCAGAGTAAGCTGAGCGGAGTGGAAACCCGAACCGGCCCGAAATGCTGCTTGTTGCCAGTACATGGCCTGATTTCTGCCTTATCATGTGAGGGAGAACAGCTTTTGTCAGAGCAATGGTACCGAAATAGTTAATCTCAAAGATTTTCCTGTCGAGCCATAAAGGCGTTTCATCGATTCTTGCCCTCTGACTTATTCCGCCCAGATTGAGTAAGAAATCGACCCTTCCAAATTTTTCTACCTGCCTGTCAGCTGTTTTGTTAATTTCTGACATATCAATAAGATCAAAAGGAACACAATGAACCAATCCGGAGTTGCTGCCACAACCGTCTTTTACTCTTTCCAGTCCCGGGAGATCATTCGACGATGCAATAACAGTTGCTCCATATTTTGCAAACTTATAAACAAGAGCCTCCCCTATACCGGATGATGCTCCGGTTATCCATACAACCTTTTCCTTGAAATATTTTTTATTCATTGTTTTATAATGCAGCAACAAGGTTAACCAGTTCGGTATGATTCTTTTTCAGAAGATCGAAATCTTCGTTATTATTCTTAGAGTAATTCCTCACCCGGAATCCTCCAATAATTCTGCGAAATTCAAGGTAATAGTTCCAGGCAAAAAGACCTGAAAGCGGCAATGTGAGGAATATAAGAAGTCCTAACCACCAGGAGGAAAAAATTATCAGTGAGAGTATTAGATAGACTGGCAGGAAAATAAACGCAAGGATCAGGGATATAGCGTATCGCAGTGAAGCAACAAATTGAGGATCACGCACTTTTCGTGTTTGCAGATTAGGAATTTCGAGGAAGGTTAAATTGAAGATATTTCCGTACACAAAGAATGGGAACGCGACTATCAAGCCGATCATGCCGGCAATAAGCCAGCCAAGTGGATGCTTCTTCTTTTCAAGAAGCCGGTAATCGGTCTTAAGCTCCTTGGATTTCATTTTCACCTGAAGACTCAGGGAACAGATTCTTTTATAAGCATTAGGATCGGATGTTTTCAGCATGTTCAGCTTATTGATAAGGTTCCTGTCTCTGAACAGTTTTGGAAGCCGGATATCGTCACTGTACTTACCATTGATCATGTTTCTTAGTTCATCGATAGCTTCATAGTCCTCTTCAGATTCTATGTGAACCATAATGTTTTTCATCTCAGAGGAGAGCCTGCTTCGCAATTCGTTCAGTGCTCTCTCCGGGCTGACCTTATATAACCCGAAAAATTCAGAGACTTCTATTGGTTTCCCGTAGACCACAGTTAAAACCTGCCTGAATCTGCTATAGTTGGAGAACTCAAGTCCAACAGGAATTATCTTAATATTAAGCGTATAACCGGTTGCTTCATCTGATTGAAATGCAACCCGGCAGATACCTTTTTTTAATTGTCTCAGTCTTCTGAACCCTGCATGGTCACCTTCAGGAAGTATCACAAGTCCGTTTTTATTCTTAAGAACATCAATAGTCTTTGCAAATATTTTATCGTTGCCTTTGAGGCTACTGAACCCATCCCTTATCCTGTAAACCGGCAGGATCTTAAGAAAATAAAGGATAGAAGCAATTGTTTTTCTTTTGAAGATATCTGCCCTGGCAAGAAATATTTGTTGTCCTTTGTGGGTGAAAAGAACTGCCAGCGCATCCATGAGAGCATTCTGGTGATTTGGCGCATAAATAAGATGATGGTCGGGNTTGATATTTTCACGACCAAGAACTATAACTTTTCGGTAGAAAACATTATTATGCCAAAAACCAGCTACGGATTTCAGGAGAGCGTACCCCGCTGAATACTTTTCAATATTTTCCTTCCCCATTTATTAAAAAATTCCACTTAAGCAGTATCAAACCTGATATTGCTTGTGGAGTTAGTGCAAGATAAAAAAAAGGAAGTTTTCCTGTTTGAATTAGAATTATTTTATCGGCAAAAAATGAAATATTACGTCTTTATACCACCTTTCAGAGGTCGTTGGAGTCCTCCCTGAGTTTATCAATAACCCTTCTCTCTTTTTTTGTGGGTCGTCCGGTACCTTTGTCACGGTATCCAATAACTCCGCTTTGCTTAATATCCAGCTTAACCTTTTCTTCCTTAGGAGTAATATCATCAGCAAACAGATCAACAAGTTTTGCAGATACGCGCTTTTCGATAGGTTCGATCACTCTGTAAGTAAAGATAGCAGGAAGTTTTTTTACATGGATAATTTCGTTCTTCGATACTATTCTGGATGGTTTAACCTGTATATTATTAATTATTATTTTGCCTTTTTTGCATGCATCTGCGGCTATACTCCTGGTTTTGTAAACTCTTATTGCCCAGAGAAACTTATCAATCCGCGATGAGCTGCTTTCCGGCATATCAAATGATTTATTTCTGAGGATTTTTCAGGGGATCTGATTTCTCATCAGCGGGAGGTACTTTTCCGGCTTTATTAAAGGTTGTCATCGTAATTTCGAGCCCGGCAAATGAAAAAGACCTTATCATTTCGATGACTATTGATATTCTTTCCTGCATGAATTTCTTCTCTTCCGGGTCCCATGTGCCAAGAACAAAATCGACCTGCGATCCTTTCCGGAAACTATTACCGATACCTATTCTGATCCTCGGGTATTCATTTGTTCCGAGCACACTGCTTATATGAGCCAGTCCGTTGTGTCCGCCGTCACTTCCTTTTGGACGCATCCTTATGCTCCCAAGTGGCAATGCTATATCGTCAACTATTACAAGCATGTTTTCCATAGAAATATTTTCCTTCTTCATCCAGTAATCTACNGCATTACCGCTGAGATTCATATATGTTGAAGGTTTAAGCAGGATGAGATCTCTTCCTTTGTATTTTGTTTTGCAGACAGAACCGTAACGTTTGTCCGTAAAAGAAATATTGGATGCCATAGCCATGGCATCCAATATTGTAAATCCTATATTATGACGGGTATCTTTATACCCTTCACCGATATTTCCCAGACCAACTATCAGATATTTCATCAGGTCTGATTGTTGTTATAAAAGAATATGTTCTATTTAGCTGCAGGTGTAGCTGCTTCAGGTGTTGTACCTTCAGGAGTAACAGCAGCGGTTTCAGCAGCTTCTTCAGCAGCAATTTCAGCATCGGTTTTCTGCGCAACACGTGAGGTGGCAATTGTAAGAACCATTGATTTTTTAGGATCAAGCAATTCTATTTTGTCGAATGATAATTCACCTACTTTTTTGCCTTCATGAATTCCTAATTCAGTGATATCGATTGGAAGGAATTCAGGAAGATCCTTTGCAAATCCCTTTACTTTAAGTGATCTCCTTTTAATACTTAGTTTCCCACCTGCAAGAACACCCACAGAATCACCCGAAACGTGAATTGGGATATTTATTATCACCGGTTTGTTTTCATGAATCTCAATAAAATCCGCATGTAATATATTATCTTTTACAGGATGGAACTGCATATCTTTCAGAACAGCATCATACTCTTTATCCTCGATAATCAGCTTTACCAGATGTGCATCGGCTGTATAAACAAGGTTTTTAAAGCTGTTCTCATGAGCCTCGAAGTGAATATTCTTCTCTTTTCCGTAGATAACACACGGGACATTCCCTGCTTTTCTTGATAGTTTTGAACTTTTCTTGCCTAACTCTGTCCGGAATGTTCCTTTAATCTCTATTGTCTTCATTTGTCTAAAAGTTATTGTGCTACTAAATCCCGCGCAGCGGGACCCCATTACACGTTTGACATTAATAAAAAAATTGGCCTGCAAATATAGAACAAAGGAATCAGAATACAAAATTTGTACTGATCGACTGATTTGTTGTTACCGCATGAATGGTTTTAGCAAATATATCGGCAATTGAAAGCACTTTAATTTTCGGGGAAGTATTAACAAATGGAACAGAATCGCTGACAACAAGTTCCTCAATAGCTGACTCATTAATTCTATCAAGAGCATTTCCGGANAGTATCGGGTGAGTGGCAAAAGCCCTNATACTGCTTGCTCCACGATCCTTCATCATATTTGCAGCAAGAGCGAGTGTTCCGGCAGTATCAACCATATCGTCAATAATGACCACATTTCTTCCTTCCACTTCACCGATTATAGACATTTCTTCTATTATATTTGGTTTCTTCCGCAGCTTATAGCAAAGGACCATTTCTGACTGAAGATGTCTTGAGTAGGCATTTGCTCTTTTTGATCCACCCATATCCGGAGCAGAAACACAGAGATTCTTAAGGTGAAGATTTTCTATATAGGGAGCAAATATTGCAGAACCNAACAAATGGTCAACCGGAACATTGAAAAAACCCTGNATCTGGTCAGCATGAAGATCCATCGTTATAACCCTGTCGACACCTGCAGTGCTTAANAGATCGGCCGAAAGCTTTGAACCGATTGAAACCCTGGGTCTGTCTTTCCTGTCCTGTCTCGCAAATCCATAATAGGGAATAACAGCAATAACTTTGTAAGCTGAGGCTCTTTTTGCAGCATCGATCATCAGGAGAAGTTCGAAAATATTATCTGCAGGGGGATTTGTAGACTGAACAATAAAAACCAGACATCCTCTTACAGACTCATCAAAACAGGGTTGAAATTCCCCGTCACTGAATCTGGTTACAGAGCTCTTTCCAAGTTCAATCCCGAGTTTTTCAGCAATCATCTGGGCCAGATGTTGAGAAGCTGTGCAGGAAAAAATTTTCATAGGTGCAGTTCCAAACATTTTCCTATTATTTAGAGGTTAGGATTACGATCAAATATGAGTACAAAAATAGAAATTCCTGCCGATATCAGGAGCCATTTGAAAAATTGTTGATAGATTCTTCAATATAATTAAGTATTTCATCTCTTCCATTTCCCTTTACAGCAGAAGAAATAAATGATACCGGTAAAGAATCCCAGTTCTTTTGCATTTCGGAATCATATTGAGCCACAGATCCTTCGAGTGCAGTTTTTGAAAGTTTGTCGCTCTTTGTAAAAACTCTGGAAAAGGGNATCTGATTNTTCCCAAGAAACTCCATAAATTCGANATCAGAACGCTGAGGTTTATGTCTTGAATCGAGTAAAACAAACAGTAATACAAGATTTTCCCTTCTCAGAATATAATTCTCAGTTGCTTTAACCCATTTTTCTCTTAACGCGATTGGTACTTTAGCATAACCATAGCCTGGCAAATCAACCAGGTACCATTTTTCATTTATAATAAAATGATTTATGGTCCTTGTTTTGCCTGGCTGAACAGAAGTTTTTGCAAGCTTTGACCAGCCTGTCAGCATATTAATAAGTGAAGATTTCCCGACATTCGACCTGCCTATAAATCCGAACTCAGGGATATCTGTGGTCGGACAATCTTTAAGTGTGGGGCTGCTTTTAACGAAGCTGGCAGAATGAATTATCATATATCATTTTAATTAAGATCGTTATAGGGGAGATCGATTTTTTTGTAAACAAGATACTTGTTCCCAAAGCTTGTAAGTATTTCTCCTATAACTCCGACGGAAACCGATTTTGAGGTCCCGGTTTTTTTAAGGTCAAGTGTTCCTATACCTTTAATAACTTTTATTGATTTGCATTGTGTTGTATCGAATGCACCTGCTGAGAAATCACCACGGTAAAATTTTACCTTGGTTGATTTATCTGACAACCCCAGCGATATTCTGTATAATCCTTTTGTTTTATACTGATCGAGGATATTAACTATCACTGAAGGATAACCGCTTACAAGTTTTCCATTCTGATCATACTCCTCGAAGAATGGTGTGCGCAGTCCTTTCTTATAACCAATTTTAGCCTTTATCTTACCGGTTCTGTAGAACTGCTTCTGAATCCCTTCGATAGTATCATTAACATAAGGTGTTGTACGGAATACACGTCCATCTTCGTAGTACCATCTGGCAGAGTCCGTTCTTAATCCGTTGGTATACCAGAATGTCTGACGTAATTTGCCGTTCTGGTAAAATGATTTCATCAGTCCTTCCCTGATGCCGTTTTTAAAAGTGACTTCCTTGATAAGGTTCTGTCCGCTCATGTATTGCTTGATGCCGGTATAACCGGTATCAGCAACTGTACTGGTATCCGCACCAGTTTGTTGATTTTTTTTAGAGGTTGAGTTTCCTCCGCATCCGGAGGCAAATAGCAATGCTATTACGAAGATTAATGAGCCTGAAAGTATTTTCATCTTTAAAATATTTATATTTTTCTTTTGATATTTTCTATTTCCGGTCGCCTGTTACCGGATAACGGTAATCAGACTAAAAACTAATCTCAGTTTTAATATATATCTCAAGTAATGTTGCCTCCCCCAGAGGTTCAAGAGTAACCTCTTTTATCATTGCGGGTAAAAGGACTGTCTCACCTTTTGATACTTTTTCAAAAGTATCATCCCAATGTATCAAGAATTCCCCAACTGTGCAAATGAATACTACAAAAGAATCATTCAGGTAATATTCTTTTCTGATGTTAGAACTGAACCTGAGAATATCTGTATCGAAAAACTCACAGCTTACCAGGTTTTCAGTTTTGTTCAGGAGAGGTTTTTTGCTTATTTTATTCTTCCCTGATGCAGAAAAATTGATTGCGTCAAGAGCCAGGTCGGTATGTAGTTCCCTTTTTTCTTTTCCGGAGGTTTTTCTATTCCAGTCAAAAATCCTGTAGGTGATATCCGAAGTTTGCTGTATTTCTATCAGCACAATGCCAGCACCTATTGCATGGACTCTTCCGGCAGGAGTGAAGAAGGCATCTCCAGGTTCTGGATTTTCAACATTAAGAAGATCGGCAAGTTTTCCATCTGAGATAGCATCCTCGTACATTTCCTTAGTAACACCTTCTCTGAATCCGGTATATATCTTCGATCCCTTTTCGCTTTCCAGGATATACCACATTTCAGTTTTTCCATATGCTTCATGCCGTTCTTTTGCAAGTTTGTTGTCGGGATGAACCTGAATTGAAAGATCCTCCCTTGCTTCAATGAACTTTATAAGAAGAGGAAATTCGTTACCAAACTTCTCGTATATTGAATCGCCTGTAATATCACCCATATATACCTCAATGAGTTCCTCAATATTGTTTCCGGCCAGGAATCCATTGCGTACAACCGACTGGTTATCTGCAATTGCAGATAGTTCCCAGCTCTCACCAATATTGGATGAACGATCTGATTTTTTATTATATCTGTCAGCCAGGGCATTGCCACCCCAGACTTTTTCTTTTATAAAAGTTTCAAATTTTAAAGGATATAATTCTGACATTTTTAGCTTTTAAAATTCATAATCGATAACTGCTTTAGACTTATCAATTTCCTTACCTTTTCTGATTGCTTCCTGATGTTCTTTACTCTCCTGATACCTCTGAAGATCCTCTTTGTTTCTAAAGACTGAATCAATTGCAAAATCCCAGGCAAATTCAGCTTTATTAAAGTTTATACCCGTGCGGTATTCAAAAATATATGGTAATTTCTCACCAAGAGGAGAAAAGATCTCTTCCAGCCTGTTAAGTTGTTTCTGTCTGGTATCAGTTAAAGCAGATTGTGAAAGTTTAAATAATACTATATGTTTGACCATCGGAAAAAGTTTAAAGTGCCTTGAGTGCCTAAAGTGCCTAGAGTTATTTTAATTACTAACAAACTGGTATTAAGTTTTATATTGATTTTCATTTCTTATAACTCTAGGCACTCCAAACTCTGGTTCACTCCTAACTTTTCTTTTACTTTAGTCACTCCAAACTTTAGCTCACTTTAAACTTTTCTTTAACTTTAGGCACTCCAAACTCTAGCTCACTCCAAACTTCTTACTATTTTTGATTTTTAATACCACAAAAATAATAAATATGTTGATAGTAGGAATAGCCGGTGGTACAGGTTCGGGAAAAACAACTGTTGTAAAGAAAATCATGGAAGTATTTCCCAATGATGAAGTTATTGTAATTCCACAGGATGCTTACTATAAAGATAACAGAGATATATCACTCGAGGAGAGGCAAAAAATAAATTTCGACCATCCCGATTCAGTCGAATTCGGATTGCTGATTGATCATCTCAAGCAGCTTAAAAAAGGGAGGCCGGTTGAGATGCCAATATATTCCTACCTGACCTGTCTGAGGGCACAAGAAACAATTACTATTAAACCTGCAAGGGTTGTCCTGGTTGAAGGGATTCTGATTCTTACTGATGCCGGGTTACGTAATATGCTGGATATTAAGGTTTATGTTGATGCAGATGCTGATGACAGACTGGGTCGTGTTATTAACAGGGATATAATTGAGCGCGGGCGTTCAGTACTCAAAGTACTGGAGCGATACCACGATACTGTAAAACCTTCGCATCTTCAGTTTATAGAACCTTCAAAACGATATGCTGATATTATAATACCGCGTGGAGGAGAAAACCAGGTTGGAATAGAGGTATTGATCTCGATAATTGAAAAACATTTGTAAAACATAAATTATAGAAATATGCTGGATAATGTAAGAGTAGAGGATGTTTTGTTCCTCGATATTGAAACAGTACCTGTATCACCATCCTATAATAATCTGAGCCCTTCAATGCAGGTTTTATGGGATAAAAAATCAAAGCAGTTCAGAACCGATGAGCAGACATCTGCTGATGTTTATGAAAGAGCCGGAATATACTCCGAATTCGGGAAAATTATTTGTATTTCGGTTGGCTTCATTAAAGAGAGGAATCCGTTGAGCTTAAGGTTGAAATCATTTTATGGTAATGATGAAAAGTTACTTCTGAATGATTTTTCGGTTATGCTTTCAAAATTCTCAAAGTCCAAAAGAGAACCTCTTCTCTGTGCTCATAAC
>JGI20214J51088_10001818_pt1 | contig 14422 bp, 8 predicted proteins | sample WetSurMetagenome_FD_51088 | JGI IMG/M metagenome (IMG submission 51088) | reverse complement strand
TAATGACAGTGTCGAACTGATTGTCGGACTAGATATGGAAATTCAGGAAATAGGCCAGATTGTAGTGAGTGCTGCCAGAACAGAACAAAAGGTTGCTGAACTTACAGTATCGATGGATATAATTAAATCGGGAGATTTCCTGAAATCCCATATAATTGATGCTCAGGAACTTGTAAATAAAACTCCCGGAATTGATGTTCTGGACGGACAGGTATCCATCAGGGGTGGAAGCGGTTTTGCATATGGAGTTGGCAGCAGGGTGCTGGCACTGATTGATGGATTGCCTGTTCTCTCACCTGATGCCGGAAGTGTTAAATGGCAGTTCCTGCCGCTTGAAAATATCTCCCAGGTTGAGATTATAAAAGGAGCCTCATCTGTTCTTTATGGTTCATCGGCATTGAACGGGATTATTAACTTTCGGACTGGGGATGCCTCTAATACTCCTAATACGCAATTTTTTGCAGAAACAGGAATTTATGACAGACCTGCAAACAAAGACTGGATATGGTGGGATTCACCACGTTTCTTTTCAAATATTTCATTTTCACATCTTCAGAAAGCAGGGAAAACCGATCTGGGTTTTGGAATTAATCTTCTCGACGACAATGGATACAGAAAGTTTAATGATGAAAAGCTTGGGAGGATAAGCCTCCGGCTTAAACACCATAATGGAAATATTAAGGGACTGGTTTATGGTTTAAATATCAACTCGGGATATACTGCCAAGCGAGATTTCGTCCTTTGGGAAGATGCAAAACAGGGGGCGTTGAAACAGGATACTTCGAGCGTTTCTTTGCTCCACGGAAGCTTCCTTGCAATTGATCCCTTTGTTTCCTTTAATAATAAAGGCCGTTTTAAGCATGATCTGCGGATACGTCTTCAATCATCGAATAACCGGTTTCCGGTCAGAAAAGAAAATAATTCGGATGCCTATTCCTTATACTCTGAATACCAGTTATACTTCAAAATATCAGATCTCATCAACATTACAGCCGGATTATCAGAGAATTACAGTAAAGTTATTTCAAATTTTTTCGGTAACCATCAAGGAATAAACACTGCCGTTTTCACACAGATTGAAGCAGATCCGTTTCCGCGATTGAAAATGGTTGCCGGTATTCGGATGGAACAAAACTCCCTCGATGGCAAAGCTGATAAAAATGTTCCGGTATTCAGAACAGGCATAAACTGGCAGGCTGCAGATTATACTTTCCTGAGAGCATCATTCGGACAGGGATACAGGTATCCTTCTATCGCTGAAAAATATGCGTCAACTACTCTGGGATCAGTAAAAATATTCCCAAATCCCTATGTTGAACCCGAATCGGGATGGAACTCTGAAGTTGGTATCAAACAGGGAATACTATTTGGCAAAATCACCGGACAGGCAGATCTGTCAGCCTTTTTCTCTCAGAATAAAAACCTGATCGAATATCCTTTTGGTTCATATCCTGATCCTGTTACAGGTATATCAGGTGTTGGCTTCAGAGCCGATAATGTTGAACAATCGAGAGTTTACGGGTATGAAATGGAGTTTATACTGAACAGGTCGGATCGGGAACTAAATACCTCATTAAGCGGAGGTTATACATATATCTATCCTGTTGAATTCAATAAGGTTACAAACAGGAATACCGGAATTCCATTAAAATATCGAAGGAAACATACCGCAAAACTCAGCATTAATTCATCGTACAAAAAATTTGACCTTGGTTTTACTCTCTATGCAAAATCAAAAATATTAAGTATTGATGATGTCTTTGTAAACCCTGCAACCAGGGAAAGCATCCTTCCCGGATTTTATGATTACTGGCAGACTCATCGAACCGGGTATTTTCTTGTTGATGGTAATCTTGGATACCAGATAAATAAATCATTAATGATATCCCTTGCTGTAAAAAACATTACAAATACTGAATATATGGGCCGTCCAGGAGATATTCAGCCTCAACGGAATTTTAGTTTACGGCTTTCCGGAACATTATAAAAAAGGATAGTCAGGAAAAATCCTTCATTAAACCCAATCTGACTGTCATCCTGAATCCCCATACAAAAATGCACACCAGGTTTTATGACAACTGGCTCTGAAAGAGCCAGATATGAATAACCCCCAGTGCATTGCACCGGGGCTTATTTATATTTAGCCACTATGTGGCTTAAAAAAATAAGATGGTAGCTAAAACCGAATATGCAAGTATCTAATAATCTGTGAGATATNAAATGTTGTCATTAGCAGTCCGCCAGCCAGCGGACGAGGGATCTCATGTTACGTTTACGAAAATCAATCAATATGTCCATTNACTAAACTTGCTCCTGAATTTGCATTCTTCCAATATTTAAGCTAGTTTCAAATTCTAAAACTAACCAGTCATGAAATCATCCGGAAACAAACAGCTGCTGACAATTTTAACAATCGGCTTCTTCTCATTTATCTTAAATTCCTGTGCAAAAAATGATGTAAATGAAGTCAAAGTACCTGATTTTGCTACTCTCTCTTCACAGTTCAACGAACCCCCAAGAGAATACACCACTGCTCCTTTCTTCGTTTGGAATGCCGGGATCACAACTGACGAGATCGACAAAGATATGATCAGCTTTAAAAACGCCGGTTCATCGCAGGTTATAATTCACCCTCGTCCGGGATTAATAACAGAATACCTCTCTGAAAAATGGTTCGAAATGTTCCAGTATGCCGTTGAAAAAGGAAAGGAGCTGGGAATGGATGTCTGGATATATGACGAAAACTCCTACCCTTCAGGTTTTGGCGGCGGACATGTTCCTGCTGAAATGCCTGAATCATATAATCAGGGTCAGGGACTTGAGATGACAAAATCTGAAACTCTTCCTGATTCTTGTGATAAGTATTATCTGTGTATGAAAGAAGAAAATGGAGCTTATATCGACATAACTGCTTCATTATCAAATGAAAAATCCAAAACAGGCAAATATCTCCTCTTCTCCAGAACATACAATGAGAAATCAGACTGGTATGGAGGTTTCTCATATGTCGACCTGCTTTATCCCGGAGTCACTCAGAAATTTATTGAGGTTACAATGACAGGTTACGAGAAGTACATTGGCTCTGAATTCGGAAAAACTGTCCCCGGAACTTTTACCGATGAACCTCAGATCGGCTCCCCCGGAGGTATCCGCTGGACACCTGATCTGTTTGATGTATTCATGAAACAATGGCATTACGATCTTAAAACACAACTGCCTTCTCTTTTTGAAGAGGTTGGTGACTGGAAAAAGGTCAGACATAATTATACACAAACCCTACTTCAGTTGTTCATTGAAAGGTGGTCTAAACCATGGAATGCTTATTGTGAAGAAAAGGGACTTAAGTTTACCGGGCATTACTGGGAGCATGAATGGCCCAATATGCAGGGCGGGGGGGACAATATGGCAATGTATGCCTGGCACCAGGTTCCGGCAGTCGATATGCTGTTCAATCAGTGGGATGATTCAACTTCAAAAGCGCAGTTTGGAAATGTAAGATCAATTAAAGAACTGGCAAGTGCCGCTAACCAGACCGGAAGACAGAGAAAGCTCAGTGAAACTTACGGTGGTTCAGGATGGGATCTCACATTTACTGATATGAAACGAAATGGCGACTGGGAATATGCTCTCGGCGTTAATCTTATGAATCAGCATCTTACATATTTTACTTTAGCCGGTGCAAGAAAATATGATTACCCTCCGTCATTTGATTATCATGAACCCTGGTGGAGTGACTATAAATATATTAATGATCACTATGCAAGACTATCGCTTTCATTATCATCAGGAAGACAGATAAATGATATCCTTATTCTCGAACCAACGACTTCTGCATGGCTGTATGACTCATATATAAAGCACAATGAAAAACTCTATCAGATAGGTCAGTCTTTCCAGACTTTTGTGACACGACTGGAGAAAAACCAGGTAGAATATGACCTGGGATCAGAGAATATAATAAAGGATATGGGAAGTGTTTCAAAAGGCAAACTTGTTGTCGGACATGCACGTTATTCCAGAGTTGTTATTCCTCCTATGACTGAGAACCTTGACCTGAGTACTTACAAGCTTCTCGAAAAATTTGTGGCTGACGGTGGAACATTAGTTGCTTTTTCCGTTCCAACACTCATAGACGGATCAGTAAATGAAGGGNTAAAAGAATTNTTTAGTAAAAAATCTGATAAAATAATCATTGAAGATCAGTTAACTCCTGAAGTAATCTCGAANGAGTTCGCCAATGTTGATATTAATTTTGAGAAAGGTAACGGAGGAGTTCTGTACCATCATCGCAGGCAACTGGCTGATGGTCAGGTTATATTTCTCGTGAATTCAAGTCTTAATGAATCGGTGACCGGTTCATTGAAGACGGCAGGGCTCGATGCGCTTGAAATGAATACATTAACCGGCGAAATAAACGGGTATCCTAACGAGCAGTCAGGAAACAATATTAGTCTGACATATTCCATTCCTCCGGCAGGAAGCAAGCTTCTGTTTATTCCCAAAACCAAACTTACAGATTATAAGATTGTTGCAGAACCTAAGAATATGAGTCCTGTACAGTCATCATCCCCCGTAAAAATTGCCAGGGATGAGGAGAATGCTCTGATGATAGACTTCTGTGATATTGAAACTGGAGGTGAAGTTACAAGGGACATGCATGTATTCAATGCAGCAGATAAGGTCTTTAAATATTTTGGCTTCAAAAACGGGAATCCATGGAACACATCGGTACAGTACAAAACAAGCATTGTTGACCGGGATACATTCGGGTTGAATTCAGGTTTCTCCGCTACATATCATTTCACAATAAAAGGTAAATTTGATATGAGCTCAATGAAAACTATTGTTGAGCGTACAAATTTATGGACAGTTTCCGTGAACGGAACAGAAGTAAAACCTGAAGAGGGTAAATGGTGGCTTGACAGGTCGTTTGGCGTTTTCAATGTCGGGAATCTGGTTAAACCCGGAGATAACACAATAACATTGAAAGTATCTCCGATGAAGATAAATGCTGAAGTGGAGCCCGTTTATATCACCGGTGATTTTTCGGTCATATCCGCTGAGAAAGGGTGGATCATTGAAGCTCCTGTTAAATTATTAACAGAAGGAAGCTGGAAGTCACAGGGCTTGCCATTTTATTCATGGGGTGTGACATACAGCAAAGAGTTCAATATCGATAATTCAGACGGTAAATGGGAAGTTGCACTGACCAACTGGAAAGGAACTGTATCGGAAGTGTCTGTAAATGGTCAGCCGGCCACGGAAATTGCATTTCCTCCATACCATTCTGATATTACCGGATTATTAAAACAAGGCGTTAATATAATAGATGTTAAGGTAAAAGGCAGTCTCAAAAATCTGCTTGGTCCTCATCACAATAATCCGAAACCGGGATTTGTTTCCCCCTGGAGCTGGAGATATGTTAAAGGTTATCCGGGAGGGGAGGAATACCAGATGTTGGACTATGGATTGTTTGAAGATTTTATCCTGTATAAGGGAGAATAATTGGCGTCAGGCGACAAGAAGGATGTATTATGTATTATAGGCGATAGGCGATGTTGGGTTAATGACAAGCCTGTCGCCTGTTGCCTGTCGCCTAATGCCTTTATACTCAAAATATTTCCTTTAATAGACTATTTTCGAATCCTTTTAATCAACACCATATAATTAACTTACAGTCAATATACTATTTTAGACTTATTGCAGAAATAAAATAATTTTCTACATTTGACAGAATTTAAAATCAGCATCTGGTTCTTATCACTCAGTTTGAACGAATGCTGAATGGGAAATTGAGAATAAAAATTATGTAATAACCTATTGAAACTTAAACTTAATACTTAACCTATGAGAAAACTTTTAACTTTTGTTGCTGCAACGTTTATAACCGGTAGTCTGCTTGCAGGTGGTCTGGTTACAAATACCAATCAGAGCGCAATGTTCACGCGGCTTCAGAACCGGAATGCTTCAACCACTATTGATGCAGTTTATTACAATCCGGCCGGTCTTACAAAACTTGGTGATGGTTTTTATTTTTCAATAAATAACCAGACCATCGGACAAACAAAGACTGTAGGTAACAATTATACTTATCTTACAGGTACTCCGGTAGATTATGTCGGAAAGGTAAGTGCTCCCATTTATCCGGGTGTTTATGTTGCATATAAAACAGGAAAATTGGCTTTCTCTGCCGGGTTTAATCCTGTAGGTGGTGGCGGCGGTGCAAAATATGACAAAGGTCTGCCTTCATTTGAAATGGGTATTTCAGATCTTGTTCCATTATTAGTCAGCAAGGGCTTCCCTACATCACAATACGATGCCAATATCTACTTCAAAGGAACCTCGGTATATTTTGGATACCAGGGAAACGTTTCCTATAAAATTAATGATATGATCTCTGTTGCAGCCGGTATCAGATTGGTAAGTGCAAAAAACACCTATTCCGGACATCTGAGAAACATAAGGATCAATCCTACTTATCCTGCTTTTGGTGCAGCATTTAATGGGTCAATGGTACTTGCTACAGATTTCTTTACTTCAGGTGCTACTTTCCTTAATGGTTTAGCAACCAGTTCAAATGCCGCAGCCGCTGGATTGACAACCGCAATCGGGGGTGGTGTTCCTGCAGCAACTCCTCTAAGCGCAATGCCAGCTGCTACAGTTGCCGGTGTAACACAATTACTTGGTGCTGCCGGAATCGATGCTACAGGTATGAATATAGGAACTGCTGCTGCTACTCTTAGTGCTGTTGCCCCTGCGTTTACAGCTAACGCTAATCAAATGACAGCTTATGCAGGTCAAACCCAGAATATTGAAGTTGATGCAGAACAATCAGGTACTGGTTATACTCCGATTATCAGTGTAAATATTTCACCCAGTGATAAAGTTAATATCTCTGTTAAATATGAGTTCCAGACAAAACTTACTCTGACAACCAAAGTAAAACCTAATATGGGTGGTGGCATATTCACGGACGGTGCAAAACTTATTGCTGACATGCCTGCATTACTTGCATTTGGAGCTGAAGTTAAACCTATCGATAAACTTATGGTTGCTGCAACCTTCAACATGTATTTTGATAAAAATGTTGATTATGATGGCAGTGAATCACTGGATATTAAAATGATAGATAAGAATTTTCTTGAGTATGGCCTTGGTGCTGAATACAGCCTGACAGAAAAACTTCGCGCCAGTCTTGGCTGGGTAGCCACCAAAACAGGTGTAAATGCCTATTATCAGAATGACCAGGAGTACAGTACAAACACCAATTCTTTAGGTGCAGGTATNGGCTATCATATTACTCCGAAAATTGACCTGAACCTTGGCGGTCAGTACACTTTCTACGCTGAAGGTACCAAAGATTTCAACCACATGCTTGGTACTATCCCGGTTCCAGTTACTGAGACATATAACAAAAAGACATGGCTTTTTGCAGTCGGTCTTGATTTCGCTTTCGGAAAATAGAACAGAAGAGATATATTATTTTGAGGCTGGCTCTGAAAAGTCAGCCTCTTTTTTTTAGAATTTGACCCCTCTCGAATTAAGATTGCTTATATAAAGCTGAATTCTGGGCGCACCCGATGAAACCATTTTTTTATACCACTCCTCTCCCATTGCCTGATATCCCTTCTTAACCAGCAATGTAACCAGATCGGAGTACAAAGAACCTGTAATCCCGTTGTCGGAAGTATCAGTACTTTCTATAATGCTTTTATACAGACCGATTGCAGAGTCGATCTCTCCTTTATCAACCAGAGTCACTGCTTCATCAATTTTCATACTGAGTTCGTTGTTCAGAAGAATCCCGTAAACCAGGAAACAGTTGTCATTGCAATCCTCTATCAGATCGATCCATTTTGTCCCGGGTTTAAGAGGAGGGAAAGTAAGAGTAAACGGGAGTTTTTCTCCGATTGTTTTGAATTTGTGAGAATCAGGACATTCAGGTATACCTGAAGCTTTCAGTAGTTTTATCCTTGTACCGTCGGGATAGATAATAAAAATGTTCCTGTCAGCGCAGAAGGTTCCTCCAATAATCCTGTTCTCAACTGATAGATATAATACTGTCTTCTCTGAAGTTAAATCTGCTTTAAGAATTTCTATTGTTTCGGGGCTCTTAAGACCTATTGCAGGTTGATTATAGGATTGGGAGAAAATATTAATTATTCCTGTACCTGAACAGAGAAAAATCGTAAGTAATGTTTTTGCTATCATTATAACCGGAATTAGAAACCGCAATTTATAAATTTATATGACTACTTTTTGAAATAGCAAAATTGATACCATACCCAAAGAAAATCAATGATATTCAATAACTTCATCTGAAAGTTAACCAAATTGTAACAAATAAGTAACAGATAACTGACCTCAATGACATGAAATGAAGTTACCTTTGCAACGGGAAGTGTTATAAATAATTACAATTTGATATAGTATCAGAACAGGTAATAATATCCGAAATGAAGACAAAAAGAGAAGAATCAATCCTCGATATAATTGCAACATTTGAAGAGATGGCAGACCTTATTCTCATCCAGCTTACTCTTCTTGAGAAATACATGGCTGGGACTGAAACAGAAGAACTTGACAAAATCAGAACCGGGATAATGGAAAATGAAAATAAAATTGACAAATTTGAAGTTCTTATAAGTGACAAATTCATTAATTCAATAGTTCTGTATCAGCCGGTGGCATCCGACATACGTAAAATTATTGCAATATACAGGATGACAATAAATCTTGAGCGTATCGGCGACCGGGTCATGAATATTCTACATGCCCTTGAGAATACAAAGGAATCTGAAGAATACAGGGCAATGGCTGATGTAATTTCTGTGATGCTTGTATCAGGTGTATCAATGGTTGAAAAGGCGTTACTCTCATTTATAAACAATGACAATGAATATGCCATCTGGACAATAAAAAACGATGAGATTGTTGATGACATGAATCACAAGTTGTTGATTAATAGCATTTCAAAAGCTAAAGTAAATGCTAAAACAAAAGAAATGCTCAGTAGCTATATTGACCTGAAGGATATTATTACAAACCTCGAGAGGATTGCCGANCATGCAACCAACATCGCTGAAGCCTCAATATATTCNATACAGGGAACAGATATCCGGCATTCCGGGCTGGATGCAAATCTTAATNNTAAAATNGAATAATAAATTCTGATGAACAATGGAACTTAATGGAAAACGAATACTTATCGTTGATGATGAAGAGGATCTTTGTGAAATTCTCCAGTACAATCTGAGCAATGAAGGTTACCTGACAGAAACAGCACATTCGGCAGAAGAGGCGCTAAAGAAGCCTCTTGGAAATATTGATCTGATCCTACTCGATGTGATGATGGGTGCAATGTCTGGCTTTAAGTTTGCAGACAAACTGAGAAAAGAACTTAATCTCGATATCCCGGTAATATTTCTCACAGCAAAGGATACTGAAAATGACATTCTTACAGGATTCAGCCTGGGTGCGGATGACTATATTTCCAAGCCATTCTCTGTTAACGAATTGATTGCCAGGGTAAAAGCTGTTCTGAAGAGATCGTATGCCGACAAGATCAGTAACAGATCAATTCTTCAATTCAACGGCATCGATCTTGATACAGTACGCAAAAGACTGATAATTAACGATGAGCGTGTTGAGCTTACAAAAAAGGAGTATGAAATTCTTAGAGTGCTGCTCGAAAATCAGGGCAAAGTATTCTCAAGAGAGGATCTTCTTATGAGAATATGGGGTCAGGATGTCATAGTAACCGAACGCACTGTCGATGTTAATATTACAAGGCTCAGAACCAAACTTGGTAAGTTTGGCTCCTGTTTGCGGAATAAAACCGGTTATGGTTACTTTTTTGAATTCTAATTTTTAATTATCCGGAAATGATCAGCAGAAATAAGTTCAGAAATAATCTATTCATTTATTATTCATCGATATTTATCCTGTTCACTATCCTGATACTCAGCTATCTTTATAAACGGGAAAAAGATTTCAGAATATCGACGCTTAATGACGAGCTCGACAATATCACCAGGATCGTTGATAGTTACATTCGTACAAATTCTATTTATGAAAGAGGGAATTGGATTCTGACTGATTCAATAGTCAAATTGCTTCCTCATGAAAACCTGCGTACTACTGTAGTAAGTCCTTCAGGAGAAGTATTTTACGACAGCTCTGTACATGACTGGAAAAACATGGAGAATCATAAAACAAGACCCGAAATAAACGAGTCACTGTATTCCGATTTCGGGACATCTATCAGGAAATCGGGAACAACCAGGACCGATTACTACTATTATTCGAAGTATTATAAAAGGTATTATATAAGAGCTGCTGTTGTTTATGATATCAAGGTAATTAATTTTTTGTCAGCAAGAAAATATTTNCTGGTTGTAATAACTCTTGCTTTCATAGCAATATGGTTTGTATTGCTNGCAGTAACAAACAAATTCGCAAAATCGATAACCAAGCTTAAAGATTTTGCAGTAAGAGTGGCAAATAATGAACCCTTCGATTCTGATTCAAAATTCCCGAAGAATGAACTTGGAATAATAGGGGAAGAGATCATCGAGATTTATAATAAAATGCTTAATACACAGAATGATCTTGCAAATGAAAAGGAAAAGCTCTTCAGCCACCTTAACGCTCTGAACGAAGGGATTGCTTTTTTCTCAAAAGACAAAACCAAGATCCTTACCAATAATCATTTCATTCAATTCATGAATATAATTTCAGGTGAGTTGACAATTTCATCAGCCAATTTTTTTAAAATTCAGGAGTTTAATCCCGTATTTGAATTTATTGATAAACAGACAGCTGCCGAGATAAAATCATCTGACTTGCCAAAAATGGAGTATCGTATCGGAAAGAACGGTAAATTCTTCAGAGTCCAGTGTGTGGTCTTTAATGATAAAAGTTTTGAAGTAATTCTGAGCGATGTGACTGTTGCTGAGAAGGGCCGGTTAATCAAACAGGAAATGACTTCAAATATAGCTCACGAACTCAAAACACCTGTCTCTTCAGTTAAGGGATACATCGAAACATTACTGAATGAACCCGGTATGGAACCGGATAAACAAAGGTATTTCCTGGAAAAGGCACTGGCACAAAGCGACAGGCTCACCGGTCTTATAAACGATATAGTTGTCATAAATAAAATTGAGGAGGCTGGCAACACTTTCTCGAAGGACAGGGTCAATGTCAGGGAGATACTGAGTGAAGTAAAGGAAAATTTTATCTCTGCAATAAAAACCAAAGGGATGAAAGTGGAGGTCAACATTGACGATTCAGTTTTTGTCACATGTGACCGTTCTCTTATCACCTCAGTATTCCAGAATCTGATGGAAAACTCGGTTAACTATTCCGGAAATAATACTACGGTAGCAGTTGCCGTATATAATCAGGATGAAAGGTACTATCATTTCTCCTTTTCCGACAATGGGGTGGGCATTCCTGAAGAACACCTGGGAAGGGTATTTGAAAGGTTTTACCGGATCGATTCAGGAAGATCAAGAAAGAGTGGAGGAACCGGACTTGGACTGGCTATTGTCAAGAATGCTATACTCCTGCATAAAGGTGATATACAGGTCAGAAACAAAACTGGTGGAGGAATAGAATTTCTTTTTTCACTGCCAAAGTAATAATCAATTTCAATTCTCAGCCAAACCGGCCAGATATATAATCTTCTGTTTGCTTTTTCGCGGGATTGGAGAATATGACTTCGGTCCTGTTCATCTCTACAAGATCGCCCATATAAAAAAGAGCCGTCAGATCACTTGTTCTGGCAGCCTGTTGCATATTATGAGTTACAATGATTATAGTGTATTCCAGTTTGAGTTCATGAATAAGCTCTTCAATCTTGGCTGTCGATATCGGATCGAGTGCACTGGCTGGTTCATCCATGAGAATGATCTCAGGATTAACAGCAAGCGAACGGGCAATGCAAATACGCTGTTGCTGTCCGCCTGAAAGGCTCAATGCCGAGTTGAATAGTCTGTCTTTCACTTCATCCCAGATGGCTGCCTGCTTTAATGAATGCTCAACAATTTCATCAAGAACACTTTTCTGGCTGATACCATTTATCCTGGGGCCAAATGCAATATTATCATAAACCGATTTTGCAAACGGATTTGATTTCTGGAAGATCATTCCGACTTTCTTTCTCAGGTTAACTACATCAATATTCTTATCATAAATATTTATGTCATCGATATAAACTTCTCCATCAATTGTCACATTATCAATAAGATCATTCATACGGTTAAGTGTCCTAAGGAAGGTCGATTTCCCGCATCCCGATGGTCCAATGAAAGCAGTTACCTTTTTCTCAGGGATATCCATTGAAATGTTTTTCAGAGCCAGGTTTGTTCCGTAACGAAGAGATAAGTCTTTAACTTTTACTTTAATATCATTCATGAAGAAATTGTTATTTAGCTTTTTTTCGTATTCTGTATCTTAAAATAACTGCAATCGCGTTAAGTGAAAAGGTCAGAAGCAACAATACCAGAGTAGTTGCGAACTGAATGGGCAATGTTGCATCGACATTTGATGACTGGGTTGACATAATATAAATATGATATCCCAGCGACATGAACTGGTCGCTCAAAGAATGAGGTAAATCTGAAAGGAAGTAAGCCGCTCCTGTAAACAGGATCGGGGCAACTTCACCTGCACCGCGACTTACTGCAAGAATGGTTCCTGTTAATATACCCGATACTGAACCCGGTAATACTACCTTTCTGATAGTCTGCCATTTAGTGGCTCCCAGAGCCAGGCTGGCTTCCCGCATCTCCCGCGGTATTGTCCGTATAGCCTCTTCAACCGAAACAATAACTACCGGCAATGTGAGCAGTGCCATCGTAAAACTGGCCCAGAGAATATTTGGTTGTCCCCATCGGAGTTCTCCACCGTTTAGAAGACCATCCATGTTTTTTCCTATAAACCCTATAAAGAAACCAAGTCCGAACAAACCAAAAATTATCGATGGTACAACTGCAAGAGTTTTCACGGCAAACCTGATTGTCCGGGCAATTATCGATTTCTCGTTTGCATATTCTGCCAGATATATTGCAGTTATAACTCCGAAGGGTACAGCTGCAACAGCCATTATTATTGTCATAACTGCTGTACCCACAATGGCAGGGAAAATTCCTCCTTTTGTCATTCCGTCCTTTGGAAATTCAGATAGGAATGCCCAGTTAAGGTTTGGCCAGCCACCTACAATTGTCACCGCCAGAATCGAAACAATTATGAAAATAATCAGCAGGACTGAAACTCCGGTTATCCCTTCGACTATTGTATCCTTTATATTTCTGTTCATTTCAACCTATTTCAACCAATTCAACTTATTCCAATCTTATTTCTTTTTCGTTTACTTTTTTGACTGATAGCGCCTTATTACCATATTCTTAAAATAGAATTCCGCCAGTGCATTCAGAAGAAAAGTGAAGATAAAGAGCAGCGAACCTATCAGGAATAACACATTATAATGAGTATCTCCAAAAACAACCTCCGCCATCTCTGCACCAATTGTTGCAGAAAGTGTTCTGACAGAATCAAACGGATTCATTGAAATCATTGCAGCGTTTCCGGTAGCCATAAGAGCGATCATTGTCTCACCGAAGATCCTACCTATACCAAGTACCACAGCTGCAAAGATACCCGGGACGGCTGCCGGCAGCACAACATAAAAAGCTGTCTGACGTCTGCTGGCTCCCAGACCAAGACTGGCTTCAGTAAATGTTTTTGGTACCGCAGTCANAGCATCTTCTGTAAGTGTGTATATAATTGGAATTGCTGCAAGCCCCATTGCAATTCCACCAACGAAACCATTGAGCCTGCTGGCATAACCGAAAATATTCTGAAAGACCGTAGCCAGAACCATCAAAGCAAAGAAACCGATTACCACTGAAGGAAATCCGGCAAGCAATTCAATCACCGGTTTGATTACTTCTCTCAACCTTGGTTTTGCAAACATTGCCGTATAAATTGCAGCAAGAATTGATATCGGNGCAGCAAAAAGCAGTGCGATAAGAGTAACTTTCAGTGTTCCAAGGAATAAGGGCCACATTCCGTATCGCGGATTGTCTGAAACCGGCATCCATGTATTTGAAAGAAGCGAGGCTGAAGGTTTCTCAAAATTTGTCTGCACTTTATTGGAGTTGTCAACCTGGTTATCAGCTGCTTTAGTTAAAGCTTCCGGGGTTTCTGATCCGCCATAACTCTCCTGAACAAGGACTTCTGTGGTTACCGCTTCCTTATGATTCATTTTGAAAATCGGAAAGGCCTCGCGGAAAACAAATATGAAAATCAGAATGACAATTGCAATTGATAGGAACGCTACTGCTTTGATTACTTTTTCAGCAAACCAGTCCGAAAAACGGAATTTCTTTTTATTGAAAGAAACCATTGCATCAGC